>JAAGOD010039892.1_pt1 | contig 14693 bp, 14 predicted proteins | sample 8389681 | NCBI WGS metagenome assembly JAAGOD01 (sample SAMN13964374, study PRJNA552185) | sponge metagenome | biome: deep-sea hydrothermal vent fields; feature: spots directly above weak diffusing fluid; material: seawater and sediment | host: Tedaniidae sp. KZ-2020 ... | reverse complement strand
TAGCTAGCTAGAGTGAAATGTTGCTATGAATCTAGCTAATATGAGATTAGGGGCTAACCAGAAAGAGAAGCTGACCGGTTGTGGTATCACCCATGTCCTAGCCATCCACGACACAGCAGAAGCTCACTGGCCTGAGGTCGGCCATTTCTATATTATGATAAATGTCTCACTCCTTGCTGTGTTAATATTTCTACAGGATTTCACTTACAAATGCATCAAAGTAGCGGACAACTCCAGCACTGATCTGTAGGTGTCTTGCCGCACCATTTAACTCTGCAATGAGCGTTTTCCATTGTGTTTCTTTGTCCTTCACACAGGGCTCCGTACTTCAGTGACTGTATGGACTTCATCCATGACTGCCGCATGAAAGGGGGGTGTGTGTTCGTGCACTGGTACGTGGCATGTGGTGTGCGTGTGTGCGCGCTGAGGAAGGAAGGACTGTACATATGAAAGGGGCTGTAGCATACTACAAGGAAATGATTAGAGTAACTCTCTCTTAAACGGCTTCTACTCCCCAGTTTGTACTCCATAGTGAAGCCTGTGGCTATGTTGTGCGTTCCCCATGCAGCGCAGCAGGCATTTCTCGCTCAGTGACCATCACCGTGATGTACCTGATGACGGTGTCCACCCTGAGCTTTGACGAGGCCCTGACTGTGGTCCAGCACTGCAGACAGATGGCCAACCCAAATATGGGCTTCAGAGCACAACTCGTGCGCTACCAAGAGGAGAAACTACTCCAGGTACATGCACCCAATAGGAAAGGCTTCGAATTTGCTAACTTGAGCTGGTAAACCACATAAGGGTGGTGGCTTAGCAACACTCAGCAAAGCACAGTATGTGTGTATACAGTCAATAGACAGTTTCATTGTCGGTTTAGACAGAGTCCTTTACTGTTTTAGGAAAGGAAGCGTGTTCTAGAGAAGTATCCGGACACTGCATACCTGAAGGATGAAGAGGCTTTACGTGAACTGTTAGCTAAGTCAAAAATCAAGACTAGAAATGTTCCCGATCTCCTTGATGACGACAATAGCCCAAAAGCTGGCATGTGATCAGCCAGGATAATAGAGACGGTAGTGTTAAATTATTATTGGCACCTTGTGCCTGTAACTTTCAGCCCATTGTATCTTATGCAGTGTGTTCATTCACTCTCAAAATTGCCCGACAATTTTTATATTCACAAAGTGTACACCTTTTTTTAAAAAAAAATTACAAAGCAACGATAAAACAGTCCTCCGATATGTAAGTGGTGGGACCCTATTCATTAAGTCATGTGGCGTAATGGGTGGGTGTGGCCAGCTATAGTCCCTCCTGGTCACTGGTGTCGCTCTCGCTACTGGCATCGCTGCTACTGGAGGAGCCGTTGTCGTCCCTCCCTGCCCCACCCCCCCCTCCTCCTCCACCCAGGCTGGGCTGGACCCCAAGGCAGCGGTTGGTGAGAAAGTCACAGTGCTCCAGTTTCAGCAGTGCCTGCTGGACGTGAAACGGCGTCAGCACACGATCCTGACTCAGCTTCCCCTCCAGCATCTGCCCCGCCCCCTGGACTGCCTGCCCGAGGATCCCACGAAGGAACCGCGTGCACGAGATGTAGATCATGTGCTCCACGACATGCGCATACATGCGGTCGATCACAGCAGGGTAGATGTGCAAACCGATGGAGGCAGCAGATTGCTGCACCCACTTCAGCTCTGGGGTCTGTGGGACGCGGAACCTCGGGACCATGTCAACGAGAGCCCTGGAGCGGGCACACGAGGGGGACAGGGGGAGTACGGACACATCCACCTCCTCCTCACTCCGCCTGGCACGCTCCTCCAGGGAGGCCTGGTGGGTGAAGAGTTTCGAGACCAGCTTGTGCGGCTCACTCAGGGAGCACAGCTTTGGTAAAGGGGCCAGGGTCTCGTCTTCGGCCGCAACCACGCCCACTGAGTCTGGGCGGAGCTCCTCAAAGGGATCCATGGCCGTGCCTCTTAGGGGAAGCCCCTGACGCCCAAACATCATGACCTGGCAGTGTTCATGGACTTCTGGACAGTAACGCCTCGCCACACCCCCCAGCCGTCCCGTGCCATCCTCACCCCCGTCCATCTCCTCCCCCCACTCCTCCTCCCCCTCCTCGGTCCCCGCCTCCAGCAGACACCCGCACACCTTGCAGAAGCCCCGCCCACTGGTAGGGACGGGGTCCAGCGGGGTGTACCCGTTCTGCCGACACCACTGCATGACCTGTTTGGTGGACAGCAAGGACGGCACCTTCAGCTTATTCTCGATGGACTTGCGTATGGCGACGGCACGCTCCCACTCTGTGGCCCGCCTCCTCCCAATGTTCCAGAGTCTGAACTGTGCCAGGGAAGGGGCGGGGATGTAAAACTCCTCGGCCAGGTTGGGCTTGCCGTAGATGGGGATGGCTCTGACGGCATTGTGCAGACACTTGTCCAGGTTGGTGGTGAGCACCACAGTGCCGCCAGCACCACTGCTGCCCCCAGGGGAGCCAAAGGGGGGCGGGGATGAGGGGGTGTGGTCTCGTGGTGGAATGGGCGTGGCAGATCCAGCTGAATCCTCGTTCTCGCGGGGGGAGAGGAGAGGGAGAGGAGGGGCTTGCAGTGCGGTCGAGGCCACGCCTTCCATGGGGGGAGGGGAGGAGAGGGTGTGGTCCCGGTCTGGGATGGGGGCGTGATGGTGACCGTTCTCCAGTGCACTCCCCTTCACCGTGGTGCACCGACTGGAGAGCCCGTTCAGTCTAAAACCCTCCCCCTTGGGCGGGGCCACAATATCCAGGTCCACAACTGTCTCCGCGCCGAGCGTCTGCTCCCCGGTGTGGGTGCGGTCCAGCACCAGGTTGTGGATCACGTCCACATTCTTGTTGGCCTTGTCGACAAACTCCAGCTGCACCCTGACGGGGAATTCCCCCCAGCCCAGCCGGGTGAGGTGGAAGGGAGGGGAGCGGACCCTCACGATGTCGTTGGGGTGGTAGCTGGGGTGGAGGAAGAACCGAACGGCCTTCACAAAATGGCTGATGTCAGGCTCCATCTGCGGCCCTCGCACGTACACCATCCACTTGTGGGTGGAGCCATCTCCGGTGACATGGTGGGCCGTAGGGTCCAGGAACTGGGAGGTGTTGCCGATGATGATGCGTTTCTTGTAGTAGAACCTGGAGTCACAGTAGTCGTCATCCGACTCGTCCTCACTGCCAGAGTGGTCGGCGAGAGGGGTGGCAGGGGCGGGGCTTGTTTCCATGGTGACATGGGGATCCTCATCCTCGAGGTCCAGTGCAAAGTTGGTTTTCTTGTCCACGCTGTTTGCACTCTCCGCTGGAGGCTTGCATTTATCAGGCTTCCTCTCGTCGGCCGGCAAATCCTCTCTATTGTCCACACCGACATCATGGTTCTCTCTCACCTCTTCCTCCACTGCCTCGGGAGCTTCTGACTCAGCAGGTGCTGACTCAGCATTAGTTGGGTCCTGGCGAGCCACCAGCTCCTCCTCGAATGTCTCCCAGTTGTGCTGCTCGCCAATCGTCTCCTCTCGGTAGTCCAGTGCCGTGGGGTAGAACGCTGCCACGCCGTAATGCTGAGCCAGCACCCCTAGACGCAGCCGCTGGAGCATCATCTTGGCGAGATGGATCCTGTCTTCGATCTTCTCCAGTTCCTCTTCCTTGTAGCTCACCTCACTCGCAAATTGCTCCCTGATGATGCTTCGGACATGACTGCTATTGCTCCCCTTCCTGCCAGCCCCATCTCCTCCCCCTGAGCCGCTGCTGCTGCTGCTGCTGCTGGTCTCCTGCTGGAGGCTGGGCCTGTCCAGGAGTGAGGGAGGGAGACCAGGGGACAATGGGTTCATGCCAGCACTCCTCTGAGAAAATAGTTTGAGTACGCGTAAAAACACTCATTTTCAGGCGCAGTCCTGAACTGCCACGCCATGCAAGTGTTGCTCACCTCGCTCAGGAGATATCAGGCGCCCAGTGAGCCGAAAAGCTTCAACATTTGCAGGACAAAAAAAAATACCAGAGCCTCCATGGTTGGAAGTCTAAAGTCCCACGTGCAAGTAAAATTGAAATAATAATTGAGGTAGACCAAACCTTTCGCTTTATTAGAGAGACCGTATTAATGGGTGAGGTTTGGTGATATCAGAGCATGGGTGTGTAAGCAATTCCCTTGGCTGTCTCAGTCCTATGGCAACCAGGAGTACTTGAGCACCACCTGCCAAAGACAGTGATTATTGTCAGGGTAACGAGAACACAGTGGCCCAGTATTTTGAAGCACGCCCTGCTGTTAATCAGGTATGGCCCTGCTGTTAATCAGGTATGCTGCCGTCTCCCAATAAGGCACTTTGAACGAGAACTGGTATTTCCAATGTTAAGAGCTCTCTGCAAACTCCTTCGAAACATCTTGTGCTATTCATAGATTTAATGATTTCACATTATAGGGTCGGTGGACGGATTCCAATTGAAGTATGTTCAATGGAACCGGAGTTAGATGCACCCCATGGGACCAGCACTATTGATTATCTGATCTGTAGCTAGCTATGTGAAGCAATACGTTTTTAAACTTGGAGTCTGTAAGTCAGTGAGGTTCATATCTTTTAGATCAAAGGAAAGATCCCCTTACTCCCAGTTAATGAGGCTCACATCTTCTTGGCTTCAACATAGTTGCATGATTGTGGTTATCTTCCGAGCACATTGTTGGGGATCATGTTTTCTGTTCCCTTGTCATGTGTGAAGCCAGCCCCTAGCTCTAGCTGCATGCAGTCCTGGGCTGGGCCCACTGGCCACCTGCCATGGTCGCTGGAATGAGGCACTCCTTATGTGTGGCCAGGCACCCTCACAAGCTCGTCAGTGCTCAAAATGTCATAACAACAGCAACAACAATAACATGGCAAGTGAGGACGTAAATCAGTGATTACATTGGATTATTATGATAAAATTCTTGACCATAAAATAATGTTCAAATCGGTGCAAAATAGACGTAAGCATGTGCCACACCAGGTGCAGCCAGCTGTGCAGATCAGAGAGGCCTTGTGACGGGAAGTTTATAGTTCAAGGTTTAGTTTATGCTGCACTGTGCCAGGGCAGTTTCTTGCTGCTCAGTCAGGCTCCTGTAGTTGAGGTTGGAGAAGATGACTTTCTCTTGGGCAAAGACGTAGAGTCCCAGGCGTCCGCCTTGGATCTGCCGGTCGCAGACGCAGCCTGAGTCTGCAAACAGCCCTTCGTCATTGAACACCTTCAATCTGCAGGCAAGAGAGAGAGAGAGAGCATCAAGGGCTTGCTTTCTGGAGAAGTTCAAGGCTGTGCAGCCTTCCTTACCTCATGCACGTGGACTTGGATGAGTACTGGAGGTTCCAGCGGTAGGCCATTCCATTCTGCCAGCCTCTATTCTGACTGTCGTGATACAGTGTTCGCACCTGTGACAGCAGGTACAATGTCAAAACTCAACCACATTCCAGGGGATAAAATATTTAAGGCTGCTCAGTTCCTACCATGGACGTGGCTGTGCATTCTTTGAAATAGTGATCAAACTACTTTGGTATGAGCAACTGCGCAAGATACTAGCTTCCTTGTAACTAGCTATGATGAATTCAAAGAAACTGCTAAATTGCATACCTGCCGCCTTGTGTTGCCGTTTCTCCAGAGGGCGTTCATGAGGGCCGCTCCTGGGCCAGTGTTGGACCTGACGGCCTGTATCTGCAGGCCAGCCACACCCTCAGGACTGGCCTTGTTCCAGTATTTATCCGTGCTCTTCTTCCACGAGGCCAGCATGAACCGACGGTTGCTCTGGTAGTTGAAGACAAGCCCGACATAGTTGCTGACGAGGGCCGTGTCCACATACAGCGTCCCTGTGTACTCGACACTGGAGAACTTGTCATAACCAACCAGCAGGCCTGGGTCAGAGGTCAAGCTCTGATGAACTTCAGTGCCCTGAGGAATGATTAAAAATGTCTCTAAATACGTGGGTCATAGCCACTTAATGAGTCAATAAGTTTGCAATTTTAATTAAAATTCCTTCGCCTGATCTAGTAATTAACAAGAAACGGTTCGGACTAGGAATTCTCACGTTTCCATGGACGGTCCACCTTGGACTGATGGGGCGTGACCCGGAGCTGAGGGGGACGGACATGTAGCGGGTGAAGTCCGTCCTGGAGATGAGCTTGTTGGCCGGTGCATTGTCCATGCTGTCAAACACTTTGTCCCCGTCAGAGTCCACAGCATCGAGGACACCGTCTCCATCTCTGTCCATCTCACATGCATCGCCATTGCCGTTACCTAGGTGGTGGAATGGAACCACTTGAGCAATTAGGACCGAATTACAACTAGTGCGCAATTCTAGCTATTCACAGCCATGTTTGAACGGTAGTCAGTAATCACATTAGACTTGGATATCGGATTTCAGATGATCTCTCACCATTGGCATCTTCCTGGAGAGGGTTAGCCACCAGAGGGCAGTTATCCTGGAAGTCAGGGATGCCGTCATTATCATCATCCCGATCACAGGAGTCTCCCAAACCATCCCCGTCAGAGTCCAGCTGGTCAGCATTAGCTTTGCCGACACAGTTATCCCAGGTATCTGCCCTCCCGTCTTTGTCCTTGTCGATATTGCTGTCGCATTCGTCACCAACCCCGTCCTGGTCCACATCATCCTGGGAAGGATACAGGAAAGACACGGAGAGGTTACAGGAAAGCCTTGACTTTTAGAATCCAACTTTCCACCAGGGATTGTGACTTTTGGAATTCATAACTTCCACTTATCACGGGTTAGCAGGTTTTTAGCGTACCTGGTCTCTGTTATAGATGTGTCTGCAGTTGTCGCAAAGGTCCCCCCACCTGTCTCCGTCCTGGTCGGCTTGCCGGGGGTTGTTGATGAGAGGGCAGTTGTCGGCATTGTTGACGATACCGTCGCCATCCCTGTCCACGTCGCAGCTGTCCCCTGCCCCGTCCCAGTCCGTGTCACGCTGGTTCACATTGGACGTGAACGGACAGTTGTCGCAAGCATTGCCGAGCCCGTCATAATCTCCATCAATTTGGTCCGGATTGAAGATAAATAGACAGTTATCCTGTAGGACAGAGGGAATAAAAATATAGGCTATAGACCACTTCATGATAGAGTGCTTACATCTTCATTGAGCCTTCCGTCATCATCAATATCAGGATCACAGACATCTCCAAGGCCGTCGTGATCAGTGTCTTCCTGTCCGCTGTTGGGGATCCTTGGGCAGTTGTCCTGCAGTGGGTGGGAGGGAGTGAGGGAGGGGGAGGAGGGACGGAGGGAGGGGGAGGAGGGATGGGGGGAGGGAGGGAGGGATTAATTAGGGTTGCATTCCTCGGCTAACGTTGCTACATCTTGACAGCCTTTGTTCCAGCCTCTTGACTCCATTACCTGGCTTAACTCAATTACCAAAATAACCCTTTGCTGCCAAACTAGGTGTTCAAAGTCTCAAGTTTGGACATCAACTTCCATGTTGACAGAGCTAACTGCTGACTTATGATTTTGGTGGAAAACAGCCAATGCCTCGGAATTATTAAAACCTCTCTTCCAGTTGCTATTCGCTTGAGTACACAGGCATTATTTGGCAGTTTAGTCGTCCCACAGATTCTTAGAAGTTTCATGGTTGTGGGATAGCTAGCATTCCAATCACATCACAACAAGAGGTGCTTACCACAATGCATGGTTCCGCAGTCTCGCAGCCGAGGGTGAGCAGGGTGTCTGGCACCCCATCCAGGTCTTCGTCCATGCTGCACTCGAGGCCATTTCCGAGTAGTGGCTCCGGGCACTGTTTGGGGCAATATGGGGGAGGGGGAGCATGAGGGGGAATGGAATGAAACGTGCAAATTGCTGATGAGCCTAGCTAATCCTACTCACGAAGCAATGGAATTCTCCCACGGCATGATTATTGCAGTACTCCGTCTTCTGGCAGTTGTGGACGCCTGCCGCACACGGGTCGGAAAATCGGCAGTTGAAGTCACCATCTTCTACGTACCCTGGAGGGCAGGGGCCGCACTGGAAGGAGCCCATGGTGTTCTCACACTCCCTCAAATCGCTGCAGCCGCCGTTCGGACTTTGCTGGCATTCGTTGATGTCCTCACAAATCTGTATAGAGAAAGATAACAGGTTTAATTTAATTTCTAAGTCAGTTCCTAGGAAGCAAACAATGTTCTTCATGCTTGCCAACCTACATTTCAAGGTATGCATGCTAACATGGTTAAAACGAACTTGTTCGGGGCAGTACCACATATAGCGCTGGTGCGGTGATGCCATTCAAGTGGTGTGAGAGCAATTCATGGAATTTTATTATCTAGTGTGCAACCTTAGCTATACCTTCCATGTTTGCACAGTCTTGCGACTTACATGTTGCCGAAGAAAGGCGTCTTGAATGTCGTAGGCTCTTAGGCCCGGTCCGGTGTAGCCGACGGGACAGTCTCCGCACTCGAATCCCTCCAGGTGGTCCTCACAGGAGGCCCCAGGGAAGCAGGGGGCAAAGTCCGCACACTCGTTGACAGGCTGGCAGCCGTCCTTGCTCCTCCCATCCCCTGAGTGGCCCCGTGGACACGCCCCACATTCAAACTCGGTGTCCGTTACCTTGGTACAGGTCACACCAGGGTAGCAAGCCTGCGGCAGGTCTCTGCACGGATCTGCAAGCACACACCACCCAGCATTTTAAAAATATCTTACTGTCTAGCCAGCGTACAAAAATAGCAATCAGCACTAATTAGTGAGCTAGCTGTATAATAATCATTGTGCTAGCAAGACCAAAGCATAAACTGCATTTCAAACATTTTCCATGTTAATAATTGTGTTCCAACAGAGCCCAGCAAAAGAACTGGATTTTCAATTACAGGATGTTTTCCATACCCAAGATCTCATTATTTTATTACTTGGTCTGCAAGGCTCTCTTCTTGCCTGTAGCTGTACAAGCCCTGAGCTATAAGGATGGTAGCAACCAGCCTGCAGGCATCCTGCATGTGATATGTTCCCGTATGGTGTAGTGCGTACCTGGGCATGCATGAGTGTTGCATTCTCGCACTTCAGCGCGGTCTCCCATGCAGTCGTCTCCACCGTGCATAGCTGGGTTGAAGTCTCGAGTCCTGGACGAGGTTCCTCCATCGCAGGAGACACTGCAGGGGGACCATGCCGAGAAGAACAGCCACTCGCAGTGCACGGGACAGTGACGGATGAAGCAATCCTGAACGTGTGCTGATTCTCCAATGCAGTCCTTTCCACCATACTGAGGGGCTGGGTTGGTGCAGGAGCGCTGGCGAAGCCTGCTGCCATTGCCGCAGGTCGCACTGCAGTCAGTCCAGTTTGACCAGACAGTCCACCCTCCATCAACTGAATGCCAAGAAATGATGCACAGTCATGTGGAATTCACAAAGAGTTTGACTCACTTGGACAGTGGTGCGTGTTGCATGTCATGTTCTGCCAGGCTGGGCCTTCGCATGCACGTCCTCCATACTTCTCCACTTGCTTCCTCCTGCTGTGGAACTGGTGGCCCCCTCCACACTCCACGTTGCAGTCGGTCCAGTTGCTCCAGGACTCCCACACACAGTCCACTAACCAAAGAAACAATCTTGTTTAGCATACTGCTATGGTTGCACTGCAAAACAAGGACTGATTGCATTACACGACTAGTGCTAATTTGTAGCACTTATTCGCTGCGAAACAATGCAGATGGCATAGCATTCTACCCAATCTGTAGCTATCTTGCGAAACGATGCTTATTGCTAACTGTAAAAGTACGTGCTGTGCACCTCACCTGGGCAGTGGCGGAGGTGGCAGCTCTTTGATTCCTCAGACGCCCCCACGCAATCTTTCCCTCCGTACTGGGGGCTGGGGTCGGTGCAGGAGCGTCTTCTGAGTTGGGTTCCATTGCCGCAGGTGGTGCTGCAGTCAGTCCAGTTTGACCAGTCCGTCCACTCTCCATCAACTGCAGTGCAAAGTCAGAGTGCTTGTAGCAACATATTCTAGATAGTGCAGTTTGCAACGGCGCACTCACTCGGGCAGTGGTGTGTGTTGCAGTCCTGGAGCTGCACGCGCTCCCCAGTGCAGTTGATGGCCGCTCTGTCCTTGACAATGCAGTCCCTCATGCGACTTTGTCGCCCTCCGCCACACTCTTCGCTGCACCTGGTCCAGGCTGTCCACTCTCCCCAATCATCCCTCTTTCTATCCGGCTCCAAAATGGATCTCATGGATTCAAGATAAGCTGGAGAAGAAGAAATATTAGTGCAATTCCTGTATAGAGCCATAGGTACTTTATTTTGTTGCAACGTACCACACTCCAGGCAGCATGCTCCTGGGAGGAGGTAAGGAGCCTTTCCATCCTTGCAGTACTCAATAAAAGGACATGCTATTTTTGCCATAAGATAGTCTCCCTGGCTCTGCAAACAGTATTTTGCACGTTAATTAATGCATAATAGTTAGATTGTAAAATCTTACCGGACAGACATAGAGTTTGCAAGGGTTCTCGTCAAAGGTTTTGTTCTCTCCTCTTTTCAAGTAGATAAAGTTTGCTTCACCTTCGTTCAGGATGGGGATCTTGCATTTGGTTTGCTGGCACTGCAGACAAAACAGAGATGGTTAGAAGTGATCCATGGAACAGTTGGGATTAGACTTACAGTATCAGCAGAAGGGAATTCAACATTGGGTGCTGCTGTTTCCATAGCTGCAGGAAAAAAAATTTGATGAGATCAGCAGCACAGCAGAGAAGAGGAGCATTTCTGTGCTGCATGCTGCATGCATGCACTCACCAGCTGCAGTCAGCACCAAGGCTGAAACAAATGCAACAATGAAGAAGCACTTCTCCATTTCTCCTCAAGATTTTTGGCTGCTGGAGCAAAAAGAAGCTTGCAGAGTGTTGCAAAGGTAAGTGAAGGTTCAGGAATTTGTTCTGCAGATGCAAATTCTCTGCTTTTTATTGTGCTAGCCACCCACTCTTTCCAGAGGCTTAATTGTGTGGGCACAGAGTGCCATTCTACTGAGCATGCGCAGTAGTTAGCTTGCATGGCTGCTTTGCATGAGTGATGTAGTAAACAAGCAGCAGGGCCTTGGGTGTGGGCCCAGTCATTAGATTGGCACCAGGAAAATTAGAGGCACACCAGCTCACCACTTGGAGCCTGCAGTCACATGTTGGAATGAAATCAGTCTGGCAGGCTCAAGAGAGGCGTGTGTGTTTTACTGTTAGTTGATGGTTGGCATGGCAGTCACACCGTCACACCATACAATGCAAGGTGGTTCACTCGTGCAACATGCCACAGTTATTTATGGCATAGCCCATCAGCAAATTAAGTCATGCCAATCAGTGACTGATGAAGTTCGGATTCAACTTGTGTTGGGGGACTGTTGTACATGCTATTACTGCTGACATCTTTATTAGCTATAATAATGTACGCAGCTTTGCCCCCTCAGTCCCCAGCCCTCAGTGCCCATCCTACGTCATTCCATACACGTAGCAGGTGGCGAGACTAAATCTGTTAGCAATCCAAAAGCTCACTTCAAAAGAAATGCCCCCTTGACATGAAAGTAGAAAGACTGTGCTTCATTCCACAGTCAAGAATGCATTATATAACACCATTTTATATCTTCTTTAAGATCACTTGGCCTGCCTGCATTTTCCTGAGGTAGGAAATGTCGCTTGTGACGCAGACTGAAGGCATGCCATTGTAAGATGATGAAGGGATCAGGAATAGGGAGTCTTTGCATGTCAGCACGAGGTGTGTCACTAGGCTGAATTAAAAATATTACTCCAGCATGCTAATTTGGTTATTTAGAGTGATGACTGGTAATTGGTGCAGTGATGTGAGGCTGGTGCAGTGGACATGGTGACCCTTGTGGTGTGGGAAGAGAACGCTATCAAGCCCTCGGAACCAAAACACTTCATATACATCTGGTGATTGCATGCGGGAGATCGCATCGCATGCATGCGCCAAGCTGGTCGGTGATAGGCTTCTCAATGTTGATTTCTTGGGTAGTGACCTCACATAAGCCAGTCATCTGCACGTCGCAGAATGCAGCTACCTGGATGATTAGCACTGTCAATAGACAGTTGCTATCGTCGCGACCCCAGACTGTCCGGGGAGCCAGGAAGACTTCATGACATAGACAGGACTTCTTTTCCTACCACAAAATAGCTAGCAGCATTTCTCTCCTGCCCACACAAACATATCATTCCGTGATGCAAAAGGGCAGGAGCGGTTGTTGATGTAATTTGAGCTCTGACCATATGCATTCCTTCCACTTACGCTAGGGAAATCCCTCACCCACCCCAGCCAGAGGCTATGGCAACCTTTGCAGGAATGTCTGGCTGGGCCCAACCTGACTCACCACAATACTCACCAGCTAACCTCAAAGGCCATGCATTAAAAAATGTATTAAAAAGCAATTAAATCCTCAAACTATGAAGTGTTGGTGTAATTTCGAAGTCCTTATGAGGTCGTTCTGATGCTCTAATGATGATAATCAGCCAAAGAATAAGATCTCTGGTTGAGGACTAGCCGAGATGAAAGAGGACACACCCATAGTCCAGCCAAACCCACCCATGACTGAACCAATCCTTTGGAACTAATAGTGGCTGCTCCACCACAACGACAGAGCTTAACTAATCGCGCAAACATACAGCCTAGGGCCTATGTCAGCACATGAAAGGTCCCAAATCCTGCCGGCCAAGTACGAAATAAAAAAAAAAATTAGTGAGTAAAACAGTTTGCACTTCACAAAGATACAAATCCGGTTGTTACTAAAGAAGTAGTTTTGAATCCGGCACTAAAGAGGAGCTTTAGCTCTGAATGTCATCTAGAGAGAGTATTATTACTATTACCTCTAAGGGTGCTAGGAAGGACCAGCCGAGGCTGTGGTGGTCTTTTTAGCCTTCCTCCTCTCCGTCTCTACTTCTTTTGATTTGTTGATCTGCTGGACGTAGTCTTCTATTTGATCTGCTTCTAAAAACTATGCATCCATTCAACTACATAAGATATGCAAAGGCAAGAGACCATTTACCTCCAAAGGCTTCCCACTCTCCATAACAGCTAGCTCCATGAACTTTGACCCCGACTGGACCACCTCCAGTAAGGCTTTGATGGCCAGTGTGATGGTGCCATCTCTGCTGCTAACAGCTTCAGGTGAATAGTTCTTCTCCAGGTACTCCCGCACTGTCTTTGCACTGCGTCCAGTCACATTGGCCTGGAGATGGCAGTCACACGGTCAGGGGTGTGTGTATGGGCACAGAGGGATGTCTAAACTCACCTTCCATTCGTGATACGTCCCAGCTGGTTCAGTTTGATAGAGTTTAGGAGTCTTGCCTCCATCAAATCCTACGATCAGCAGTGAAATGCCGAACGGCCGTGCTCCATTACTCTGCGTGTAGCGCTAACAGAGGAAGATCGTAAAATTATACAGTAACGGTTCAAATAGTGCGCACACCTGGCAGATTGTGGCAATGTGTCTGGTAATGTACTCTACTGTGACTGGGTCTTCCACGTTCAGTCTGTGGCTCTGGCATTCCACTCTAGCCTTGTTGACTAGCACCCTAGCGTCGGCTGTCAGCCCTGCAAACGCCAAGGCAACGTGATCGTCCAAACTACATATCTTGCGGACAGTCCTAGAGTCCTGCAGCTTTGCCAGAGCTCTTTTCTCTACTGCCAATACCACTGTATCCTTCCCACGCACAGCAACCTTCATACACAGCAATCAGCAACAATATTGACAGGGGGGGGGGCATTATTTAGAATAAACTGCCTTACAGCTGTGGAGCCTTTCTTCACGGCTTCTTGGGCATATTCTACTTGAAACAAGTGGCCATCTGGAGAGAAAACGGTTAAGGCGCTGTCGTACTTGCTAGTCATCTCGATTCCTGAATCCAGAAAGTATACACTCAGCAGGCTAGAGGGCACACGCGGGTGATCAGAGTTCAATAGGGCAAAGGTTAAGGTACAATTTTTGGCAGCAAACAAAATTTGAAAATGAAGCCAACTTCTGGTGAGAAGAGAGGCCCTGGCAGACCCAGAAAAAGCCGTTTGAATTTGCAGAAGACACCTGCTAAGGATGTTCTTTTCACTGAAGTAAGTTCTTCCTACCCTGGAGTCCTTCAAAAATCATTTCTGCCATACCCATGTCTAGTTTTTGAAGATAGGAGGTTCCAGCCACTCAAAGGCAGCCCAAACTGGGCCCCAAAAGAAGACAGAAGAATTGCCAGCAACTCCAAAGGTCCAGCAACAAACTGTAAGGGCAAATAAGTTTTCTCCATGGCCTTTCAGGCAATTTCTTACCTTCAGTTTTTGGAGTTAAAAAATTCGAGCATATCCCTGGCGGAGACTGGACCAAAGAAAAGGAGAAGTTTTAAATTATCACCAGTAGCCTTTCCCATTCAAACGCCAGTTGACAAGGGTGGACATCGAAAGTCCAGTCTCTCCTCCAGCAAGAGAAAGAGGAGAGACGATCACGTCAGTTTCCACCAGACCGTGTCTGTTCAAGAGTTCGCACCTCAGGGTGCCACATCCAACACAACCTCTCAGCACACAGATATTCTTGCAAACTCTGTCCCAAGTTCACCAGCTGCTGTTGATGTGCTCACACAAGCCGGCTCTTCCCGCTCCCCTCCCAAGCGACGCATGTCCCGTGGGTCTTCCCCTGTGCTTCTAGGAGACTCCATTGAAGGGGTACCAGATATAGTGGACCCTATGGATCTGGAACCTTTGCTGTCAGAGGAGGAGGAGGAGGAGGAGGAAG
>JAAGOD010071127.1_pt1 | contig 14704 bp, 9 predicted proteins | sample 8389681 | NCBI WGS metagenome assembly JAAGOD01 (sample SAMN13964374, study PRJNA552185) | sponge metagenome | biome: deep-sea hydrothermal vent fields; feature: spots directly above weak diffusing fluid; material: seawater and sediment | host: Tedaniidae sp. KZ-2020 ... | reverse complement strand
TAAGTAGTCAATAGCAATGGCCATAGCATAATATCATGATAAAGCCTCGATGAATACTACCCTTGCCATGCTTTGAATGATTTTTAAGCATGTCATCCATTACAACCATCTCACGTTTAGTATAAAAGAGGTGACATTCTTGCTCAAATTCATTCTCAACTTCAGCAAGAACATCTCCGAGCAATGGCTAAAGCTTTTCTTCTTTACCTCACAGCGTGTGTGGGATTCCTCTTCCTTGGTAGCACTCCAGCATTAGGGATGCCCTTGGGAGATCCCCTTGATGATGTACCCAGCGATACAATCACTAAATCTCTACAGGTAACATCTTACTCACCCTGTATGCTTTAATAGAGGTCACAGCAAGGAAAATGCCCACCCTATTGCAATAGAGGATCATAGTTTTCAAATTTTTGCAGGGTGCTTTTGAGAAATTTGTTGATGATGCTGCTCAAGCTGTAACTGATGCTGCAATCTGCAATTTAGTATCAAAGACTCTTTCCGACTTCAGCCAAAATGGTGAATTTACTACAGATCCTGGTAAGTATGCTTGTAAATTGAACAATTATAATGCTCAATGGTCTTTTAATGATGTTCCTATGTATGCTTGTATAGTTGTGAAGCTGACTATTGATCCAGCTACCCCTGTTGGACTCTTTGAGATCTTTCCAGTGGCTCGTGGTGGTGTAAATCTGCCTATTTCTCTGGAGAGTGTGGCCTATGACTGTGCCACCGGATCCCTCATGGTGTCCACACGTTCCTATGGCAGCCAGACCATCATCCCCGATGTGATGGTGCTGGAAAATATTGCACTTTCCGTCTCCCTGGTTGTCACAGATGTCAAGACCCTGGTGGTTGAATTCAGTGGAGAATGGAGCATCTCCACAGTCACTCTTGATGTCCGAGTGACATATACCAAAGCAACTGGAGACTTCGATATCGCCGCTACTCCATCAGGAGTGAGTGTGGACTTGGTTTCTTTGGCTGATGAGCTAACAGGACTCAGCCTGCCTAACCCTTTTGGTAACGCACTTACGTTCAATTCTTTCGCTATTTCTGGAAGGATTAATACCGATCGTACAGTCACGTTAACCGTCAAAGTCGGCTCACAAGCATTCACAGTCTATCTTATCTACCACAAGCCCAGCCAGGAAGCAGCTCAGAAAGCAATTGCTGCTGACTTTTTGGATTACCGCTTCAGCTCTCTTATCTCACAGGTGACAGGAGTGGATCTTTCTGGGGTTCCGTATTTTGGGCCCCTCACTGCTCCCAGGGTGGGTCTCACCATCTCCACCGGAGACATCGATATTCCAGTTGATGTATTTGCTGAGAGCGATCTTCTCAGTCAACTCCTGACCTCAAATGGGGATTCAATTGCTAGTGGAGTCTGTGCTGCCATGCAGTTTGATGTCATTGAAACCCCAATCAAAATGAGCTTCAGGGATTCAACCCTGAAATATATGCCATTGGACGGCAGTATTGATGTACTCAGTCTGCTATCCCTAATTCCAGGCGTGGATTTTGACACTATTCCTGTACCATTTGACATCAGCTTCATCCACAACATTGACATCACATCATTCACCCTCTCCTCTGATACCGAGAGAGCCATGTGTATCGAAGTTGACTACCAGGGTGGCCTAGGCTTTTTCAACAATCTCATTACCATAGATGCTGCAAATGTCAACCTCTGTCTGTCGAGATCACCGACTAAAGTTCGAGTGGAAGTGTCTGGAGAGCTGACTGTGGAAAGTACTGTCTTCACTGTCCAGTTGTCACTTGATGACGAAGACAAGTATGTCATTATGGCCTCAGCCAACGAACTTCCGATATCTGATGCAATCTCGCACTTCGAAGCTGCAGTCTTCCCACCTGAGCTCCAATCGTTATTATCCAACATCCCATTCGTTCAATTCTCTGTGAAAAACCCAAGTCTGACTTATCCTCTTTCTTCTGTGCCAAAGCAGATTCAGCTTGAAGGGACTCCTGTTATCGATGGATTTGAAATCGTCACTTCTGACATGATAATCATCAGAGAAGAATCTGGCACAAGCCTGGTGGAGGGGTTTGAAATTGGGGCTACTAACTTGGCTGGTCTACTTCAGACCATATCCGGTTTCAACTTCAACAGCATTCCTCTACTGAATCAGCACCTGGAGGCAGCCATTTTGATCTCTCCTGTGTCTCTTCCTGATGTCACTTTGCAGGGAGAGAAGCTTCAAGACTTCTCCATCACCAAAGGTGTTTCACTTCAAGCCGAACTAAGCTTCCCAAATGATTGCTCTTCAGATGCTTTCTGTGCTGTGGCTCAGTTCCTACTGAATGAGGACTCAAGGTTTACCATCCGAGGAAGCGTAGAGTCTCTCAGCGAATTTTCTCTCTTTGCTGGCGTATCTGATATCTCACTCAGCAGAGGTCTGACAATCAGCAGCGCTGGATTGGAAGTAAAAGCGGGTACCAAAATTGAAGTGGGCATCACTGGATCAATTGAACTCACCAACCCACCCATTACACTGACGAGCAGGGTCTTCCTCGGCACTAGTGGGGTAGAGCTGAGTCTGACTGAGGGAGGCTGCTGGGACAGAGCTTTCGATGCTGATTGGCTCTCCATTTGCAACATCCTTGGGTCTATAGGCTTGGCACCTGGAGTTGTCATATCCACAGTGGAAATTGGAGGAGAGGTGAAGCTTGGAGATCCTACCTGCTCCACCCCCATCACAGCCACTGGCTTCTTGGGCATCGATGCAGTTACGCCACCCAACAGCTACTACTATGTCCAGTTCTCTGATGGAGCCACTGTAATGTCACTTCTTGAAGCTTTCTGCGTGGACGTCAGCAAGTTGCCTCGGCCACTGGGCGAGAGTGGTTTCCCTCACGGCTTCCTCTCTTCTTTCTCACTCCGTGGACACGAACTGCCTCATGCTGGCCTCAGCATTCCCGCTGGCTTCCGTCTCAACGGCACCTTGAATATCCTAGGACTGGAGGGGTCTGCTGATGTCAATATCGACCTGCCAAACGGGATCGCTTTTGCTGTGCAGCTTCCACCAATCAGCATTGAGAATGGTCTTCTGCGAATGACCAATTCAGCGAGCGATCGTTCAAGAGGTCCAAACCTCATGGCAGCAGTTACTCTCCTTCCACGACCTTTCGTGGGTATAGCTGCAAATGGCTACATGGAGGTGTTGGGCATATCCGAAAGTGCAACCTTGATGATCACAGACTCCAAGTACGAATTCAGCATTTCTGGGAACATGCTGAACCTGCTTCAGGCCGACCTGATGCTCAGTGCAGCCTACGGAGATCTAACCCGTGCCTCATTCAGAGTCAAGGGGAGCTTCAGAAATGACCTTTATGCAACAATTGAGAATCAGATCAAGAAAGTGCTGAAGGAAACATCGGGTATAGCCACTGAAGAGATAAACGATGCTCAGAGAAAGTTGGATGGAGAACAAGCCAAGTTTGACGATGCCATCAGGAATCTCCAGTCGGCCCAACGTGAAGTTGACAAAGCTAATGCCGGTTTCGACTCTGCTGAAAGGAAGCTGAGAGATGCCGAGAATCATGCTGCTAACGTCTGCAGACTAAAGAGCTGCAGAGAAGGTATTAACTAATTTTAGAGAGATTGCCCTCTGTAAAACAAGTGCTAGCTAATTATATTGCAATCATTTCTTGTTGCAGACTGTATCCCTTGTCCTGATGGATTCCAGTGCTGCGGGAGGATCCTAGGAGTGTGTGTCTGCGAAGAGCCCAGAATCAATCCTTGCTGCACCAGGATCCCTGACCCTGTCTGTGAAGGAGAAAATCTGGCATGTAGAGGACTCAGGGCTACGGCTGAAGAAGCTATACGCGCTGCAGAGGGAACAGTTAGTGTTGCACAGAAAAGTGTTGATGCTGCTGAGGGCGTTCTGAAAGCAGCACAGGCAACTGTGAATGCTGCTCGAGGAAGTCTCAATGCCGCAAAGGAGGTGCTAAAAGCCACCTCTGACACCTTCAAGGTTGGCAGTGAAGTGGCTAGGAAGATTGCTGACTTTGGCGTCAACGGTCTCATCAGCATCCGTGAAATCTCCTTTGATGTGAATCTGAGCGTCGCCAGTGGTGGATCATTCTCCGGATCAGTGCGAGCCAGTTTCCTAGGACAGGCTGACATCTCCGTGAGTCTGAGGATTGACATGAGGGATATCACATCCATGGCCAAGCAACTCGCTGATGAAATAGGAAATGCTTTCTCTTCACTGTTTTGAGAACTCAAACTTACCTTGGATTCAGTATCATAATAATATTCTATATTATAATCATCATCAGTTTTCATTGTAGTTTTAATGAAGTTTTATTCTTAAAGGATCTATGATTCCCCCTGCATGGAACAAACTCTTGCAACCTGATAAAAGTTAAGCTGGCTGGGCATATTTTTACCAACCCAGCATAGTGACACGGTTAATGAAGCTGGAGTTACGCACAATGGCCCTACCTTGTGAAGAAATGAAGCTATTATAATAATGAATGGGTGAATAGCAGGAAGTTATCAGATAAGAATAGGCTGACAAAGGCAAAATAACATTTTGTTTTACTATTATTATAGACTAGTCCAGTAGAGAAATCTGAATGGTGTGAATAGCTAATAAATAGCAGGAAGTGCTGGAGCTTATCAGGTGCAATCATACCAGCTCTACTACTGAGCGACACCACTGGAGCAAGAGTAACTTTCATTCCCTGGTATTATCATTTGAAGAAAATCTTCACGATGTCTAGAGTTTCTCTTCTCTACATTGCAGTGTGCGTGGAATTTCTCCTTGGTAGTACTCCTGCATTTTCCACCAGTGCTGTATCCAACAATGCAGTCACTGATGCTCTAAAGGTAAGTTGAGTAAAGGTACTTTCTACCTAACAAGTCGTAAGTTAGCAAGCTTATCTAGTTTAGCTTCAGCGGCTCTGACTTAGAAGTGTCTATTATAGATGCTCACTTCAACACATTTTTATTGCAGAATGTAATTGAGAAGTTATATGTAAACACTCCAGCTTCAGTTGATGTTCCACTGTGTATCTTCATCACTAATGTTCTCTCACAGTTCAGCAATGACAGCATGATATCTACTGATCCAGGTAAGTGCATGCAACGTTTTACTACTCACCTTTTACTATTTCTCTCTAGCTGATGATGCTGAAAGAGCCGTGTGCATTGAAGCTGCCTACAACAATGGACTGGCTTTCTTTAATGGTCTACTAGAGATAACAAACGCAAACATCAATCTCTGCCTGTCAAAACAGCCAACTAAAGTTCGAATGGAAGTGTCTGGAGAGATGAGTGTGGGAAGTACTGATTTCTCTGTCCAGTTATTTCTTGATGACAGCGAGAATTATGTCATCCAGGCTTCGGCCAATGGAATTCCAATTTCAGATGCCCTCTCACAGTTCCAGGCTAATGTCCTACCACCTGAGCTTAATTTGCTCTTCTCTAATATCCCATTTGTACATTTCTATCTGAGGAATCCACGTCTGACATACCATCTTTCCTCTGTACTACAGCAGATTCAAATCAGTGGTACTCCTGTCGTTGCGGGATATAGGATCGTTAGTGCAGATGTGAGAATTGTCACAGGAATAAAACATAACAGCATCATTGAGGGGTTTGAGATTAGAAAAGTCAACCTGGCTGATCTCTTTCAAAAAATATCCGGCTTCAATTTTGACAACATCGGTCTTCTAAATCAGGATCTGGAGGCAGCCATTTTGATTTCTCCTGTGACTCTACCTAATGTCCACTTGAATGGAGAGAAGCTTAGACACTTCTCCATCATCAAAGGTGTTTCCCTTCAGGCTGAAATGAAGTTGCCAGATGATTGTTCGACAGATGCTTTCTGTGCTGTGGCTCAGTTCCTACTGGGAGAGGATGCAAGAATCATCATTCGAGGAACTGTGGAGTCAGCCAATCGATTCTCTCTGTTTGCTGGTGTGCCCGATATCTCAGTTGGCAGAGGCTTGACCATCAGCAGTGCTGGATTGGAAGTAGAGGCTGGTGCCCCAACTACTGCTGGCATTACTGGCTCAATCTTACTGTCTAACCCACCCATTATGCTGACGAGCAGGGTCTTCCTCAGCACCAGTGGGGTGGTGCTGAGCATGTCTCAGGGAGGTTGCTGGGATAGAGCGTTTGGTGCTGACTGGCTCTCCATTTGCAACATCCTTGGGTCTGTTGGCTTGGTACCTGGAATTTTCATATCCACAGTGGAAATTGGAGGAGAAGTGAGGCTTGGAGATCCTACCTGCTTCACCCCCATCACAGCCACTGGCTTCTTGGGTATCGATGCAGTTACGCCAACCAACAACTACTACTATGTCGAGTTCACAGGCACCACTACCATGGAATCACTTCTTGATGCTTTCTGTGTGGACATCGATCTGCCTCGGCCACTGGGCGAGAGTGGCTTCCCTCACGGCTTCCTCTCTTCCTTCTCGCTCCTTGGGTACAAACTATCTCATTCTGACATATTCATTCCTGCTGGTCATTGCCTCAAAGGCACCTTGAATATCCTTGGGCTAGAGAGTTCCGCTGACGTCACCATCAACCTACCAGATGGGTTCAACTTCCACGTGGCCCTTCCACCAATCAACATTGGTAACGGTCTTCTAAAAATGACTGTGTCACAGAGTGATACGTTAAGGGGTCCATACATTAGGGCAAATATTGCTCTCCTTCCTTCACCAAAAGTAGACATATCTGCAAGTGGCTTTGTGGAGGTGTTAGGTATATCGCAATGTGCATCTCTGAGAATCACAAACTCAAAGTACGAATTGAGCATTTCTGGGAGAATGCTCAACCTGTTTCAGGCTGACCTGATGCTCAGTGCAGCCTATGGAGATCTCTCCCAGACCTCCTTCAGAGTCAAGGGGAGCTTCAGGAATGATCTTGGGAACAAAATAGAACAAAAGATCATGCAGGTATTCCAGGATTCAGCAACCAAAGCCACACAAGCCATAAATACTGCTCGGAATAAAGTAAATGAGCAGCAGTCCAAATTTGATAGTGTTGTCCGGAGCCTCCAGTCTGCCAAAACTGCAGTAAAGAATGCCAATTCCAACTTCAACTCTGCTGAGAAGAAACTGAAGGATGCTCAGGATTATGTCAATGGACTTTGCACCATAAAGTCCTGCAGTCAAGGTATAAGCATACCATCATATACCCATTATATTATCAGCAATTATTTTTTGCTGCTTTTTTAATTGTGTCCCTTGCATTAAAGGCTGGAAATTTGATAGTTACTGGACCAAGATCGCCAACCCAGTCTGTGCAGCTGCCAACGAGGCCTGCAAAGCCCTCAGGGCTACCAGTCAACTAGCCCTACACGCCGCAGAAGGTTTGGTCAACGCAGCACGGCAAAGTCTCAAGGTAGCTCAGGGTATTCTAGATGCAGCACAGGCAACTGTGAACATAGCCCGATTGAGTCTTGATGTTGCAAATGCAGCATTGCAGGCTGCCTTAGCTACATACAAGGTTGGGATTAAAGCGGCAGAGAAGATTGCTAACTTCAGCATCAATGGTCTCATCAGCATCCGTGAAATCTCCTTTGATGTGGATCTAAGTGTCGCCAGTGGTGGGTCATTCTCTGGATTAGTGCGAGCTAGTTTCCTACGACAGGCTGAAATCTCTGTGAGTCTGAAGATTGACACGAGGGACATCACATCCATGGCCAAGCAACTTACTGGTGAAATAGAAAATGATTTCCTTTTGTTATTTTAACATCATTTGGATTTAAATATCAGAATATAATTCTTGAGTGAGCACTGAGCATGCATTATGGTTTTTAGAGGTTAGATCTGTCCCTAGGAGCCCCTTGTTAGCAAAGGCTCAACCCTCTTGACAGCTTCCTGTTCTTGAGGGGTCCACAGCTACAACACTTAATAGTCACTTCTGGTGATTTCCTGGAACCTTGTGTGCATCATGTCCTGATGACACAATTCTCATCATGCATGGCTGTAGCCTGTAACATAGTCAGGATGGAAGAGATAGACGATACAGCCTGACACTAGAGCACAATGTAAATGGGTTGAAGGATCAAAGCAAGGAAACTAACAATGTTACAGGCTATGGGGACAAGTATTCAGACACTGGACTTTGACGAAGCACACTGACTGAAGTTCCAGAATTCTGAGTCGAGATGGATCGAAAGGTGAGGTGAATTAGTGTGCCATAATAATTTTTTTTAAAAGCTTCAGAGTCTTATCACTTCATTGATGATGTTACAGACTGTTATGGGTTGAAATCACGGGAACATTACAGGCCAAAGGATGTTGTATCACAAACATCCTGTGAAGTTGCAAATTAATTGTGGTGCTGTACCATAGTTATAATTGTTCCGCGTTGTGCTGTTGTCCTACTGTCCAAAACAGTGGTCTGGCCATGGCCGGAATGGTCAGAGTGTTGAAAGATCCTCCTCGCTCCAGTGGCAGCATCAGAGTGAAACACTAGAGTGAAGATGCCCTCCAGGGCCCTCATAGGAAAATTAATGCTCACAAGTGGTTAATGCAGTTGCTGAAGTGAAGCACTTGCAGGAAGTAATTTGAAGAGAACATCTCATGTTAGCTGCGATGAAGTCAGGGCACACAGGATACTGGAATGGTAGCAGGGCCATGCATCAAGCTACTGGAGTGGTGGCGGTTTACTGGAGTGATACCACTGGATCGAGGAGTGATTTCAAGGGCCACTGTAGATTTGAGATCTTTGCTACAGCGCACCAAGTTGTGACAGCCATGTAGCTAATGTCACACTAGCCACACTGCATGGCTCTAGCGAAGATCTCAAATCAGTGCCAAATATCTTGTCTCCGTGCATAGCTATGTCACTTCCTACAGTAACTTTGGTGACTTCCTGGAACCTTGTGTGCAGTTTGTCAAGATTTGACAAGATTTGTCAATTTGTCAAGATTTGCATCGAGATACTACACACACAGGATACTGGAGTGGTGCGGTTACTACTGGAGTTTACTGGAGTGATACCACTGGATCAAGGAGTGATTTCAAGGGCCACTGAGACTTGAGATCTTAGCTACAGCCACCAAGTTGTGACAGCCATGTAGCTATGTCACACTAGCCACACTGCATGGCTCTAGCGAAGATCTCAAATCTTGCATGCATAGGAGTTGCAAGACAGCCTCAACCCTTTCCTTTCTAATGATATCACATCAAGAAGCTGTCACTTCCTGCAGTAACTTTGGTGACTTCTGGAACCTTGTGTGCAGTTTGTCATGACTACATCACAGTTCTGAGGATCATGTATTGTGCCACAGGCACACACATCAAGCACCAAGCATCAAACTCCCTGCACATCAATGATGTACTTATACCCTTGTGGTGTGTGAGAAGACAAGTCCAGTCTGGTTTCATAAAACAAGTCCTGAAGTGTCAGGGGCAGCACCAATACTCTGGCCATTCCGCCCATGGCCGGACCACTGTTTTGGACAGTAGGACAACAGCACATGCAACGTGGAACAATTAAAGCTATGGTACTATATAACAGCACCACCCTGACTTCATCGCAGCTAACATGAGATGTTCTCTTTGAGATGACTCAAATCACTTTCTGCAAGGCTGCTTCACTTCTTCAGCAACTGCACTTGTAATTAACCACTTGCAAGCATTAATTTTCCTACGAGGGCCCTGGAGGGCATCTTCACTCTAGTGTTTCACTCCAGTTGTAACACTGGAGTGATGCTGCCACTGGAGCAAAGAGGACCTTTTGCAGGACAATATGTAGTAGAAAAACAAAAGCCATAGGGTTGCTAAGGAGTGAATTAAGCACTTGTAGGAAGTTATCACTTGCTGTGATATCAGTGAGCACCATCAATATCAGTGAGCACCTCTCCCAACCATGAAGGAAGTTGCCACTGTAAAAAATAGCACTTGCCAGCTAATTATCAGCTTGGCAAAGCTAGCTAGTATAAAAAGGACTGTTATTTTCTCACCCACAATCCTCTTCTTCAAGAAAAGCTCTAAAGAATGGCTCAAGTTTCTTTTCTGCACATTGCAGTGTGTGTGCAATTTCTCCTTCTGAGTAGCACTCCTGTATTGAGTATCCCTGCTGTATCCAGCAATGCAGTCACTGATGCTTTAAAGGTATTTAGGAATAAGCCATCCAAACCAACAATACAATAGTAGTTGTGAATATATGCTAGCAAGCTCATTACAGGAAAAGTCATGTCTCTCAAATAATGTCACATTTTAATTGCAGAGTGCGATTGAGAAGTTGTATGCAGATGCTCAAGCTTCAGCTGATGCTACCCTATGCAACTTCGTGACTAATCATCTCTCACAATTCAGCAATGATGGCGTAGTAATTACTGATCCTGGTAGGTGCATGTAAACGAAACAACTTTTTCCACTTTTTACTGGTCATTCGTCATTTTAGTTTTGGAGTTATCTGTAAATGAAGCTAGCACTGTTGGACTCTTTGAGGTTATTCCAATACCAGGTGGCTCCAATCTGCAGATTCCTTTGGACAGTGTAACCTTTGACTGTGACAGCAAGACCCTCACGGTGGACACTCGACCCTATGGCAGCCAGACTATCATCCCTGATGTGCTGGTGCTGGAAAACATTGCATTGTCTCTCGCTGTGGATCTCACAGATATCAGCACCTTGGTGGTTTCGTTCAGTGGAGAATGGAGCATATCGGGAGCCAGTCTTGATGTTCACGTGATGTACACGAAAGCAACAGGGCAATTTGCTATTACTGCTACTCCATCAGGACAGAGTTTAGACTTCATTTCTTTGGCCAGTGAACTGACAGGACTCCATCTTCCTAATCCTTTTGGTGGCGCTCTTTCGTTTGACACTTTTGTGATCTCTGGAGTAATTTATTCGGATGGCACGGTCACGTTTATACTCAAACAAGCCACCCAAATCACCAAGATCTATCTCATCTACCACAAGCCAAGCCAGAGAGCAGCTCAGAAAGCTATTGTTGTCGAATTTTCAAATTTCCGCTTCAGCTCTCTTATCTCAGAGGTGACAGGAGTGGATATTTCTGGGGTTCCATATTTTGGGTCCCTCACTTCTCCCAGGGTGGGTCTCACCATCTCCACTGCAGTTATCTCCGGTCTTCCTGGAGATACATTTGTCGAAAGTGATTTCCTCAATCAACTGTTTATATTGAGTGAGGATTCAATTCCTGACGGAAGATTTGCTGTTATAAAGTTTGATTTCATTGAAGCACCAATCAAACTCAACTTAAACTTGGAGAGTTCTTTGATGTTTGAACCATTTGCGAGTGGTCTAAGCGTGAATGATCTGCTTTCAGTGATTCCTGGTGTGGATTTTGACAGTATCCCCATACCTTTTGATCTTGGCCCGATTCGTAACATCGACATCATATCTTTCTCCCTAGCTGATGATGCTGAAAGAGCCATGTGTGTTGAAGCTGCCTATAACAATGGACTGGCTTTCTTTAATGGTCAAATAGAGATAATGAATGCAAACATAAATCTCTGCCTGTCGAAACAGCCGACTAAAGTTCGAGTGGAGGTGTCCGGGGAGATGAGTGTGGGAAACATTGACTTCTCTGTCCAATTATTTCTTGATGAAAATGAGAATTATGTCATTGAAGCTTCGGCCAACAGACTTCCTATCACTAAAGCCCTCTCACACTTTCAGGCTAACGTCCTTCCATCTGAGCTTAATTCTCTGCTCTCTAACATCCCATTTGTGCGTTTCTCTGTGAGGAATCCACGCCTGACTTACCCTCTCTCTTCTGTACCACAGCAGATTCGGATTGGGGGCACTCCTGTCGTTGCAGGCTATAGGATCGTCAGAGCAGATGTGATAATTATCAGAGGAGAAACAGGTACAAGCATCATTGAGGGGTTTGATATTGGAACTGTCAACCTGGCTGATATCCTTCACACTATATCTGGCCTCAACTTTAACAGCATCGGTCTTCTAAATCAAGATCTGGAGGCAGCCATTTTGATTTCTCCTGTGACTTTACCTAACGTCCGCTTGCATGGAGAGAAGCTTCAAGATTTCTCCATCACCAAAGGTGTTTCACTTCAGGCTGAAATGAGCTTACCAGATGATTGTTCGACAGATGTTTTCTGTGCTGTAGCTCAGTTCCTACTGGGAGAGGATGCAAGGCTCAGCATTCGAGGAAGTGTGGAGTCAGCCAGTCGATTCTCTCTGTTTGCTGGTGTGTCCGATATCTCAGTTGGCAGTGGCTTGACCATCAGCAATGCTGGATTGGAAATAGAGGCTGGTGCCCCGACTACAACTGTTGGCATCACTGGCTCAATAATACTGTCTAACCCACCCATTACACTGACGAGCAGGATCTTCCTCAGCACCAGTGGGGTGGTGCTGGAAATGACGCAGGACGGATGCTGGGAAAAAGCTTTTGGAGCAGACTGGCTTGCAATTTGTAATATTATTGGATCCGTGGGCATGATTCCTGGACTTTTGATCACGTCATTGGAAATTGGAGGAGAAGTGAGGCTTGGAGATCCTACCTGCTCTGCCCCCATCACGGCTATTGGCTTCTTGGGTATTGATGTTATTACGCCAACCAACAACTACTACTATGTCGAGTTCACAGGCACCACTACCGTGGCATCACTTCTTGATACTTTCTGTGTGGACATCAATCTGCCTCGGCCACTGGGCGAGAGTGGCTTCCCTCATGGCTTCCTCTCTTCTTTCTCGCTCCTTGGGAAAGAACTACCTCACGCTGGCATCAGCATTCCCGCTGGCTATCGTCTCAAAGGCACCTTGAATATTCTTGGACTAGAGGGTTCAGCTGACGTCACAATCAACCTATACCAGATGGGTTCAACTTCTACGTGGCCCTTCCACCTATCAACATTGGTAACGGTCTTCTGAGAATGACTGTGTCACGAAGGGACGTTTCCAGGGGTCCATACCTTCAGGCAAATATTGCTCTCCTTCCTTCACCAGAAGTGGACATATCTGCAAGTGGCTATGTGCAAGTGTTGGGCATATCACAGAGCGCATCTCTAAGAATCACGAACACAAGATACGAATTGAGCCTTTCTGGGAAGATGCTCAATCTGTTCCAGTCTGATCTCATGATCAGTGCATCTTATGGAAGCCTCTCCAGGGCCTCTTTCAGAGTCAAGGGGAGCTTCAAGAATGACCTCTATGACAAAATAGAACAGAAGATCAAGCAGGCACTCCAGGATTCAGCAGACAAAGCCACCAATGCCTTAAATCGTGCTCAAAATAAAGTAAACCAGGAACAGTCTAAATTTGACAGAGCTGTCCGGAGCCTCCAGTCTGCCCAAAGAGCAGTAAATAATGCCCAATCTGAGTTTAACTCTGCTGAGAGGAAGCTGAGAAATGCTCGGGATCATGTCAACAAAGTTTGCAGCATAAGATCCTGCAGTCGGGGTAAGCTATACTTCTAAAATCAACCAATAGGTAGCTAAAGTATTGTCCCCTTAATTTTTGATGCAGATTGCGTCCCTTGCGCCAAAGGTACAAAGTGCTGCAAGAAAGTCTTCAAGAAGTGTGTCTGCCGGAGGCCTGTCTTTGATAATTGCTGCACCAGGGTCACCAACCCAGCCTGTGTAGCTGCTAATGAGGGCTGCAGAGGTCTCAAGGCGACCGCTCAAGAAGCCGTACGTGTTGCAGAAGGCGTGGTCAGTACTGCGCGGCGAAGTCTCGATGCAGCTAAAGACGTTCTTGACGGAGCACGGGCAACTGTGAACACAGCTCGAGTGAGTCTTGATGCTGCAAACCTGGCATTGCAGGCTGCTTCTGCTACATACAATGTTGGGAGCAAAGCAGCAGGGAAGATCGCTAGCTTCGGCATCAATGGTCTCATCAGCATCCGTGAAATCTCCTTTGACGTGAATCTTAGTGTTGCCAATGGTGGGTCATTTTCTGGATCAGTGCGAGCCAATTTCCTTGGGCAAACGGAAGTCACTGTTCGTCTGAACATCAACGTGAGGGACATCACATCCATGGCTAAACAACTTGCCAATCGAATAGGAGATGACTTCTCTTCACTATTTTGAAAACTAGACTCACATAGCTAGTATAGTCATGTCATAGCCCTTTTGAAAACTAGACTCACATAGCTATAGTCCTCACTATTTTGAACTATTAGAGGCATCTCTGCATCAGTGATGCGATTTTATACGAAGTGAAAGGTAACGAATCATTTGGTACCTTATATAGCCACCTAATAGCACTTAATCAAACTACTATAGTACTTCTTCACTATTGCTATGTTTACCTGTTCAGAGAAGAAGAGTAGTAAAGCTGATATCAAGTGGTTACTGCAGACGCTATGGTTATTCCCATACATTCATGGCAAACACTAAAGGTCAAAACATGGTATACATTGAAAGTACCTGGTTTAGGTCGATTGCGTAGCTGAATCTTTACACACACATCTGCAACTCCCCCAATGGACAGTCCCACAACAAATGAAGTAGACAATTGAGGAGAACAAGGCGCTCAAGAAAATAATCGAGCTCTCAGAATATCTGGAATAGCGCGTGCAGCACGATTTGGCAGCAATAGTCTCATGAAATGTGTTGCCAATAATGAGTTATCCCTGGGTGCAAGCCAACCTGGGTGCTTAGTTTTAACTACGATTAATACATACTGTACAGTCACCCATTATTGTCATAATGGCTATGAGTTTGTCATTGTTATTACTCCTCTCCTAGTGCAATGAATCATTTGGTACCTTGCTGAC
>JAAGOD010052179.1_pt1 | contig 14709 bp, 9 predicted proteins | sample 8389681 | NCBI WGS metagenome assembly JAAGOD01 (sample SAMN13964374, study PRJNA552185) | sponge metagenome | biome: deep-sea hydrothermal vent fields; feature: spots directly above weak diffusing fluid; material: seawater and sediment | host: Tedaniidae sp. KZ-2020 ... | reverse complement strand
TCGATTGCAATTATTGTTTACTGTTCACACTAGCTCCTAATTAAATGGCTGAGGTGCACAGCTTTCAAGAGCAGAGTCAGTGATCAGTAAAGTGCTGACTCAGCCACTTCTCCTGCTGTTAATGTGAGATGATGTTTCTGGTGGTGTAGCAGCTGTTAAGAACACACTTTCATTATCAGTTGCTCCCATAACAAGCACACAACACACACTGCACATGCACAAGAGTAGAATTTTTGTTACTGTCTTGAGAGAGATTGACAAGAATAATCCACAGAACAATCATACACCGATACACTAATAATTATAATACACAACTTTTGGAATTGTGAATGAAAATAGAAGAAAAATAATTTGAAGACACAAATATTTTAAAAGTTTGCATAAATATTAGTGACGTGTTTGTGTATGTGTGTTAGCGTGCAGGTGCTGACCTGACTCACGGCTCCCTGGGCCGCGTGCAGTGCTGCTGCTTAGACGTCGTACGATCTGTCGTCACTGGTGCTGTTGCGTTTTTTCTTGCTATCTCCGCTGGTGCTGTCTCGCTTCTTGGAGTGCTTATTCTCTTTCTCCGGCACCACCTCACTCACTGGCCGCGCCGCCTTCTTGTTCTTCACCCTGAGAATCATGGAGCAACAATTACAAGCTTTCCTGTAGTGCTATTACGATGTGGGGCCTCTGAAATAAGGACAACCTCCATACAAAGGACAGCTACAATGTACCAAGTGGTCCGTCTTTGTGAAAATCAACCTCTGAGATAAGGACAACCTCCCTACAAGGGACAACAGACAAATGCTTACTTTTTTGGTGAGTTGAGTCCTGCCTGGTCCTTGATTCTGTTGTCCCTCTTGAAGCTGATGCTCTTCATTAGGTTTGTGCCACGCCTCTTCTTAGGGATCTAGTGCCACACCCACATGGTGAGCATTCGGTGGGGCAACAGGACAAGCTGCCTTACCTTGGTTTCCACGGGATGGTGGTGGATGATCTCACCCAGCGGCTTCCAGTGTCGGTTCTCCCTCGAACGACTGAAGGTGGGGGGGAGCTGGTTGTTCTCAACTGCATAACACACGAGAGGAGGGGGGGAGATGGGAGGGAACTGAATGAGCTGGAGATGACCATGCAGGCCACAGACTCACCTTTGACCGGCATGCCATGGTTGTGTAGATTCGACAGAAGAGCTGCACAATACAATTCACACTCACTACCACAAACACTGCTACACAATTACGACCAAAGCTTGGGTCTACTACCCCTCGCGTCCCAGCTAATCCTATCTTCTCCGCCTCTCTATGCTCAAGCTGTGTGGGACGGGACGTACCTTTGACTCTGTTCGAGACCTTGTTGTTTAGTATGTCAATGGCCCGCCTGCCGCCATTCTCGCGCAGGTTGATGTTGGCTTCTGTGGGAACACAAAGGTAAGGAATGTCAGTCCCAGGCCGGCCACCCAGCACCCCCCAGGCCGACGGCCACTCACTGTGTTCCGAGACCAGGATCTCCAAGATGTTGTCGTGTCCGGCCTGAGCAGCCAGGTGAAGAGGAGTGAGTCCCTGAAATCAAGACAAGCATCAGTCGTCAAGAAGTTTTGATTGAGGCTAGAACTATCCTCTGGGGGTTCGTGTCGGTGTGCATGGTGTCTCGTTACAGTGTTATCACATTACAGTATCGCTATCCAATACACCATATTACATTGCACCAACAGAGTATCGCTATCACTGCTACTACCACTATTACTACTCACCCCCTGGATAGTGGACAGAGCCGCAAAGATCGACAGGAACAGTTGGAGAGAACCATTGAGGTCAAAGTGCATACATAGATGAGGTCAAAGTGCATACAAGATTAGTGCATTGCGTGTGTGTCTGTAAGGGCTTACCGTCTGATCGTAAAACAGAGCAGAGTGTGGACAGGGGAGAGAGAGAGGGGGAGAGGCCACAGTGATGATGTCAACAGGGCAGAACAGGAAGGTGCACCGAGACATGAAAAGATTGTACAGGAAGTCAAGAATCAGCAAAAATGTTAGGAATGTTTATACTAGGGCCTCAACACTGCGTACATTCTTGGAAAAGGCCCAGCTATTTCCTTAGGACCCATGCTTACCAAACACACAGAGACCCCCCCACAAGACAGACTGTACATAATGATATCACGATACAGTGAACTCCCTCTCGCCTGGACCCCTGAAATCAGGACACATTTCACAAACAGCATAGTCCCTGGACAGTCTGTTTTTTCCTGTCAGTGAGTCCGCAGAGAGAGGGGGTTCCATTGTATAGTTATGACATGTGTAAGTCCAGATGGTGTTTGTTTCAACATCCTGGTCTGTCCCCACACAGCTGGCCTACAGAGACTGCCCCGGGACTTACAGATTTGATGTCCGGTGTTGCTCCCTGCAGCAGCAGCATGGAGAGGATGTCCATGCGCCCGTGCTTGGCCGCCCAGTGGAGGGCCGTGTAGCCGTGGAGGAACCCACGCCGGTTCAGGAGGGTGGCGTCCGTCATCATGAGCCGCTGGAGGCCGTCAATGTCGGCCTGGGCACACGCTAGCATCCACTCCTTCTCCAGGGGGTCAATCTCCTCGTAATCATAGTCCGAATGGACATCCTCCTCCCCTTCCACAGAACCCTGAGTCAGGGGGGGAACAATATTACACTCAATGCCCCCTGAGTAGTGTGTCAAAGGAGGATGGCATTTGTATGTGTGTTTGCGCGTGCAGAAGTTTGTGTGCTAGTGCCCATACATACCTGCTGCATGCGGCTGTCATGGGAAGGGGAGGGGGAGATGCTGCGCGGGGGCTTGGGGGCCACCTCGGGAGGTGGGCGGTGCTTCCTGACGGCAGGTGGTGTCATGGAGATGGAGAGGCGCGTGATGCTGTCCAGGCTGGACCCCTGCTTCTCCAAGTTCTTGGAACGTCTGATTGCCGAGTTGGCACTTCTCTTCCCATCCTTGTTACGCAGCTGCACTCCCAGGCCTGTCGATGTGCTGCCACTGGAGGTGGCACGCCCACGCCCACCTTCCCCGTACGGAGGGGACCTGCCCCGCCGATGACTGGGGGAACCATTTGCACTCCCACCTGGAATACAAGTCAGGCCATGGTAACATTACAACCTCCCCATGAGTACTGGCACTTACCCGTGGGGCTCTCTATGTGAATTGAGGGTGTCCCGGGGGTGCTGTCCACAGATCCCTGCTGGACGTGTCCTACCGACAGGTCCCCCGAGTTCTGTCTGCGGTCCAGCTGGCTGCGCGGGCCACGCCCCCCACTCAGAGGGGGGATGGACACGGAGGGGCCCAGCTTGTGGGAGTAAGGTTCTGAATGCTTCCCGGGCTCCTCTCCAGGGTGGGTGTGGCTTAGCGAGGAGGCGTCACTGTTGTGGGTGTGGCTTGAGAGAGCGGAGGAGGCGGAGTTTGAGGAGCCGGCAGACGTGGAGAACATGGAGGATGCAAGATCACCAAGGTCAATGGTACCCAGGTTGGAGGAGAAGGGGGCGGAGCCGGTAGAGGAGTGGGTGGAGTCTGTGGAGGGGTGTGGCTTAGGGGGTGTGGTCTGTCTTTGAGTAGGGGGGAGTGGGGCTGCCCTGTGGCTGGTGGTGTGTGCTCGCTGGTCCGTGGAAAGGGGCACGGAGGATTGAGAGCTGACACTCCCTCGGCTGATGGAGCTGCTACGTAGCGGGGCCGCGGGAGGACTCGGTCTCTTCTGATCCCCCACTGGATCCTGATTCTGCTGACTCGGCACACTGCTGCTGGTCTGGTTGCCATGGTTATAGGGGTCACTGTTGGCCAGCCCAGACCAGCTCCTTCCGCTGCTAGGATAGCCTTGAGGCACCTGAGTGGGCGGAGCCTGAGGCTGAGGGGGTGGAGCCTGAGGCAGGCTAAACTTTGTGCTATTCTGATAGCTGCTTTGCAAAGGCGGAGCCTGTGGCTGTGTGGGTGGAGCCTGAGGCTGAGTGGGTGGAGCCTGAGCGAAACTGTTCTGCTGGTATCTGGCTTGAGTGGGAGGAGCCTGAGGCTGAACGAACTTTGTGCTATTCTGATAGTTGTTCTGAGTGGGCAGGGCAGGCTGGTTGAACTTTGTACTGTTCTGGTACATGACCTGCTGAGACTGAACTGGCTGAGCCTGCGGCTGGTTGAACTTTGTAGTGTTCTGATAGCTTCGCTGAGTGGGTGGGGCCTGCGGCTGAACAAATTTTGTGCTGTTTTGGTAAGGCTTGTTAGTCTCGGCACTGCTGGTCCCTGCCCTGCCCCCCGGGGCCCGCCCTGAGGGAGGCTTGGCCGAGGGTAAGCTGGACAGGACGTCCGTTAGGTCCATATCACCGCCACCACCTATGCCACGCCCACTGGGCGGCTTGGACGGTTTCTTGGTGTTGGAAGATGGAAGGCTGGAGAGGACATCTGTGAGGTCAAAGTCCATGCCTGTCTGGCCACGCCCCCCTGTCCGTGGGAGTCCATTGGACGAAGAGCTCTTCTGAGGTGTCGTGGACTGTTTCTGTGGAGACGAATTCGTGGAAGCGAAAGGGGAGGAGCCTGTCCCTGTGTGCTGGGGGGTGGTGTTGGTGGTGGGGGTACCCTGGGGCGAGGGGGAAGTCCCTTGGGGGGCCGGAGAAATCCTTTGGGGGGGTGCTGGGGAGGTCCTCATGGGGGGCGTGTAGGGGGTGGGGATGGGCCTCATGCCCGCTGGGAAGGCACTGTAGGAGGTCAGGCTGCTTGGCTGTTGCTGGGGTGCTCCTGCCGAGGGAGCATTGCCATAGTTGCCATAGTTACTGTAGCCCTTGCTACTAGTCTGCTGAGGGGGAGGGGCTGGGGCTGCTGCTGAGTTGTAGCTGCTCTTGCCCGGGAGACCGTACCTTGAGGAGCCGACACCACCTGCAGGGGGAGGGGGAGGGGGAGGGGAGGGAGAGGGAGAGGGAGAGGGAGGGGGGAAGGGGGAAAAGCGTAGAATTCTAACAAAGTGTTCCATTTGAGGAGGACTGAGTGAGTGCGAGTGTTTTTAGACTAGCTGTGAGCAAGGTGCCATTAGGCACTGCACTTAGTGCTACACATCCCCATCAATAGCAACCCATCACCAACACAAGAGGCTTCTTAGAGCCTCCCCTCCCTTTCCCTGGCTGGGCTTTCCAGAGGCTGGAACTGAAAAGAGGAAAGCAATATTTAGATCATCCTGCTGACTGAACACAGAGAAACACTGATGAATCACCTGCTGATAACAGTTACACAACAACCCCTTCCCCCACACACACACACACATGCACATCATAAGCACCCTGGCTCTCTCCAACATGCCTCCTATGAGAATCGGTTGTCTTAGCCCAAGCTGACATCCTGTCCACTATGTGTGCTGTACTGCTATGCTTTAGCCTGTGGGAGTGGTAAGGTTGTTGCTACACTGAATGGAGTATAGCTCTACTGTGATGTGTACTGGCTGTTTGCCCGTGTTGCTGGGGTCCATACCAATCTTCCCCTCATTAGCTGTGGAATGCCTTGCCATTCATGCCTGTGGCTGTGGGATGAAGGACGCTGCTAAACCACAGCCTAAAAATAGACTGCTACCTAGGCCACCATGCCAGGCCACTATACACTTTCAAGGTGACACAAGTCCACAACAGTAGACTGAGTTCCACTCAATGGAAACTGAGGCATCTTTAGAAAGCTGTTCATGGAATTCGCTCCATTTGGAGTCCAATACTCACTACCAGCTCTAGAGATAGATTTGGGAAGTTGCAAAGTTGTCATCATAGTGAGGCTTCTAGAGTGTATCTTGACATTAATGTCAAGATACACCACATGCCCAAGGGCATGTGGGGTGTGGTCACTACAAATGTGCGCTATTGTGACTAGCACTAAAGGACTTTCAGTATTGCAACAAATCTTCCTAGGGGCAAAATACAGTTTCTTGGATTTGGGTAATTGAAATCCTCTCCTTGAAATTTAACCTTCCCTCGACATGTGTTACATCCAGATCACACTCACCTGGAGGGTTTCCTGAGGAGGAGCTATTGAGGGCGGAGCTAGGGGTGGAGCTGGTGAACGTGGACGAGGTTGTGGAAGGAGGGTTTGTCAAACTCGATGAACTGGTTTTGTCACTGAGGCCAAATGAGTCTAGAATGCTCCCAAACGAGTTGAATTCGGCCATGAGGGACGCTCCAAAGTCATCGTCCCCCAGCTGGCTGCTATAGCTGGGTGTGGTACTACTCATGGTGGTGGGTGGGACAGTGGGAGGGGCTTGTTGGGTTGGCGGGGGCTGTTGAGTGGGCGGGGTCTTGCTCAAGGGGGACGCTATGGTAGTGGTACGCGGAGGAGGGCTGGCAATGGGGGCAAAGGAGCTGAAGACAAGGTCACTCTCGCCCCCCCGTACACCGGACGGGGAACGCACTGAGGGGGCCTCAGAGGAGATAGACGAGAAGGAGAATCGGTTGCCAATACTGGCACGAGAGACCACGTCTTCTAGAGAGGAAATGGAGGAGTGGTCACTTCCAGCAGCCTGGGGGCGCCCTGAAGGGGGCCGGTTGAGTCTGCCAGGGGGGTAGTACTCAGCACGAAGATGGAGGAACTTCTCCTGCTGCAAGGGAAGGGAAATGAAAGGAGGGAGAGTGATTTTAAAGAGATGCCAAGCTTTTGTAGCACTACAGCTGATCTTGGCACATCCACACAGCCAATGAAAGCTTCAAATATGGCCGCCTGAAGCCAACAGACTCTTGGCAAGGCTAGACTGCCAACACCAGACAAGGTATGCACTCACCTTAGAGTCTGCCTTGATGCACGCTACTTTATTCACTCTCTCCTTGAATATCACTCTGGCACGATCTGAGAGCACAAACAAACAAACAAACAAACATACCAAACACACAAACACACAAACACACAGATAGAGTTGGTGAAATGTCTCCAAGCTTGCTTTCCCCCTTGTCACCTTGAGCTGAAGTGCCAACCCTCCACTCCCACCCAGACTTAGCATAACAGACATGGGGTGCCATGCCTTGCCCTAATATGTACATATGTAGCTAGCTATCCAGCCAGCTAGCTTTGGAGCCTGGTCCTATCACCACCAGCCTAACTGTCCCTGCAGTGGTGGAGGACCCTGCTAATACAAACTCACTGTGGCCCAACACAAGAGATCCACGCAATGGGCCTGAAATCTCGAGATTCTAAGTTCCTAAACCAACAGTAGCTGTTGAGAGCCTTCTCTAAACTAAAGCTAACTAACAATCCATGCCCTAAGGGCATTAACCTTAGCCCAGAGGGCTGATCAGCCCCCCAGGCAATGTTTGGATAGCTGTGAGCCCTGTGTTGGGACACAGGCAAAACAGGGCTCCCAACATAATTATGATCAGAGGTGATCGCCTGCCAGCTACAGCCTCCCTAGCCTTTGGGGGAGGCAAGCAGATAGTGTTAATACCTCACCTGCACTGAGTCAATTACCACAGTCAAGTGCCCTGAATTACTGATCAGATGTCTTCCTGGAGAGAGATAGACTTAGAACTCCAACTAGTTCACTAACTGCTACCAGCACACACTACACTCAACCACTGCCCACAAGGCAAATGAAATGGGCAAGGCACAGGAACCACAGGCAGCTTGAGATAATCCCCAGAGTAACACTAACACAGTGTAAACACTGGATGTGATGGCAGCACATTCCAGAGCGATCTCTACGTCGCTACCAGGTCATGTCATTCCACACGCCAGGGAAGACCTCCCATTTGCATGAGGACAACATGCAGGATGTTGTTTAGGGATCGCCTACCTTTCTCAGTGGCACTCTCCACCTGGAGGTACTTTCTGAAGTGGCGGACCAGGTCAACGTTCTTCACCACACCACCCTTCTTGATAATGTACTCCAGGATCATGTCCTCTGAGACTTCAGCCATCTTCCCTGCACGGGGCTCTAGGGCTCAAGTTTCTCTAAGTTTAGATCTAATGTCTGTGTATCACAGACTCTCCCCTCGAACTGCCAGAGCTTCAAACTTGTGGTCAGTATTAACTAGATTCATGCATGGAGGTGTTTTTTTTCCTACTCTTGTGACGTCATAATCCGATTAGGAATTATGAAAGTGTCACAAAAATTATTATGCCAAAAGGAACTATACATGTACATGCATGTTGAGGGGGTGTGGTTTGTTCTTGATGCTAGTTTTTGATGGATTGTGTGTTATAGAGGGGGCTTGTGTTCGCTCATGCGAGGGTCGGTCAGAAAGGTCTCCTGCGGCCGGGAGATGAGGAGAGGTGAGGGAGGAGGTGGTTCCACGTCTGCTGTCTCGTCTATTTCCATAATGGGTGACCCTGGGGTGAGGGTCCTGCTGAGTCGACTGTACCTCCCCACGTCCACCAGTTGCCCGTCCAGCTCCAACCCGCCCCCTCCCCCATACCCACTGGTCCCTCCAGTCCTCCTCAGGGTCTCAACCACCTCCCTCTCAAACCTTGCCACCGCCTTGAGCTGGCGTCCTGAGCCGGACCTTATCCCTGAGCCGTAGTAGAGAGCTGGGTTTTGGGACAACGTCAGCTGCTGGAGCAGCCTTAGGTCATCGTGAGTGATCTTGTCTTTCCCTGATATCTCCGCGGGCTGTCCGTTCATGTAGAACGCCCAGTGGAGTCTGTGCGGGACCACCTCCCTCGCTCTCTGGAGAGACCGGGCTTTGCTGATAGCAACCTCCCGTTCTGTTTGGTGTTGCCGTTGCTGCGACGATGCCTTGACGGGCATGCTCAGCATGGAGTAGGAGACCAGAGAGGGCAGGGCATTGGGGGTGGGTGCGGGGGTGTAGCGCTGAGCGTGCAGGGAGACTGTCTTGAGGGAGTGAGGGGTGAGGGTGTGCCGACTATACAGTGTGGGCAAGGGAACACATTTGAACTTGGTGGCAGAGCAGAAATCCCCTCCTGTCTTGCCAGGATTGGCCCTCAGTGGACACAGAGCCGACAGTGGGATCTGGAAAGACAAACATCATAGACATAGTGAAATACTGAGTAGAACCTCCGAATAATGGACACATTGGGACCAGCCATTTTGAGTGTCCTCTATTCGGAGGTTATAATGCACTACATAGAGGCATGTCCTTTATTTACTGCCTGCTGACCTGAGTCTGACTTCTTCTGTGGAATCCTTGCCGGACAGGAGGTCTGTGTGCACCCAGTAAGGTGTCCGGAGCGCTCCTGAAGCGTCCTGAACGGCGCTGAGGGGTGAGTGCTGGAGAGATGGATGGTGTGTAGCTGGGGATCTTCAGGTGGGCCCTTGAAGACGTGCTGGAAAAGCGAACATCCTCAGCCATTGCATTTGCAACACAAATTTGGAGAGGGGGGTGGGGCTCCAACAGAATGCAGTTTTTAAGTTCAACGACCCATTACCAAACGCACCAGGAAAGGGGTCGATAAGACGAAAACCACACTATTAAAAGATCATAAGTTACATGTTTGAGTACTTCATCTTATTCTTTGCACTATGACAGCATTGAGGAGTTTGGCTTGACTGAGGGTGAGTGTTGGATCAGTCAGTTCCTTGTTCGGGAAGGTAGTGAGCAGCACATAGTTGGAGGAGGATGGGCGAGACCTTGGTACCACATCAGTCAAGAAAAAATAGCTATTATGACCTTGTATTAGCAGCATTAGCACAGTCTGTATTAGGAATGGTAGGATACATGTTAATGAACTGCCTGACATCATTGATGGTGTTGGAGTGATTGAACTTTGCCACCAGCCTGGTGCCATCCGCCAGCCGTATCTGCAGGGAGGTGGTGGGCTGGTTGCTGTCCAGGGGGACGGTGGGAGGGGGCGGGGCACTAGAGGAGGTGTTGCTGTCCAGGGGGACGGTGGGAGGGGGCGGGGCACTAGAGGAGGTGGTGGAGCTACTGGATGACCCAGCAGAGGAACGGGAAGCAGAAACAACTTCAGGAGCATAACTGCATAATGTAGAGAGGTTGTTCTTACATAGTCCTTTCCAGCTATTCACAACTGCCTACCTTCCCAACTTTCTTCCCTCTCCTGAGAAGGCCACTACCTTTGGCTTTGGCTTGACGTACATCTCGTCTCTCTTATCCCTGATGTCCACGTCCACCTCTCCTTTCCCCTTCGCTGCCTTCAGCAGCTCCTGGGGGATCTCCCTACATTACATCACCACATTATTATGACTTCCTGTCACATCCCCTTTTCCTAACTCACCCCTTGCGAACAGAGTCAATAAATTTCCTGTCTTCCTCCGATTGTCCTGTGCGGAGGGGACCATCGTCCACAGAGAAACCATCCTTCCAAAATGTCATCATGTGCCTCACCTACATGCACAGTGATGGCCTCGTACAGCAGGCTAGAAAAGACTCACTGTTTCTGGTCTGGGCGGCAGTGGCTGGTTGCCAACTTGCTGACTAGGCCCTTCTGCGTCCCCCAGCCTGAACCCTGACCCCTGGAAGGGTGCGGCCTGCTGCTCCTGCTCCTCCCTCTCCTCCTCCTCCACGCTCACTGCCCCATGCCTGTGGCCACACCCAAACCACACCCACCAATGTTAAACACACTTCAAAGAAGAAAAGAGCAGCTTAACTGCTTGGCTGCCTCGAAGATCTCCTTGGCTATGTTTTCCGGGTTCATCTTCTTCCTGGGAGGCCCCTCAATCATTTGGCCACTGTGCTCAGACCCTCCAGCAAAGAACTGCTGTGCGTCCTCATCCCTGGATGGCTTCGGCTTCTCCTTGTAGTCCGACAAGGTGGCTATACCTCTGCAAGGCAATAGCTCATTCCTAATTGGCTACTAATTAATTTGTTAGAGCATGAACAGTAAACATTTTGGTTTGCTAATTGAAAGTAATTAGTATCCTGGTGTGAACAGTAAACTACTGGTTTGCTAGTAAACAAGGCTCCCGAGTTGTAAACAAGGCTCCCGAGTTATAAACAAAGAGATGAGACTGGGAGTTCTGAGTACTGGAAGCTACTGAACGCCTTCAGGCAGATGACAGGGGACTCTGCCTACTTTACGATGCCCTCTCCCCTTTAAATGTACCCTTTTCCACTAGTGGCCTGAATGGGAAGCTGTTCCGAAGGCTTGGGGGGTTTGGTGGGCTCCATTTGGGAAGCAGAGTCAGTCCCTTGCAGAGTGCCTGAGGACAGCGCTGAATCAGAGTCATCATCATAAAAAGCACTCATAGCAGCCTGCAAACAAACAAGAGAGTAAAGTACACAGCTAGACAGCTAATATGAGCATCCATCAGAGTCCTCACATCCATATTCCATGCTGCAGACTGTAAGAAGAAGGTGGCTCTCTCTTCATCAACTCCTGTGACTACCCTAAAGCTCCTGACGAGATCTTCCCGACTGTTATTATCTGCCATTGATCAACGACAGTCCTTTTTCCACCAGCTGCCAATTCAGTGGTGGGCACTATTTAGAGTTCGCAGGAAAATGGCGGGAACTTGAGATGGGTGTTTTGGAGTGAATGAAGATGTCCAGTAGAAGAAGGAAGGAAAGCAAAAGAACAGGGAGCTATATCTACACAAAGTTTGACCAATTGCAGGGACATGCTACAGTGAGTTTGTGAAGCTAACCAGCTATGAACTTAAAAAAATTCTAATTCCCCCCATTGTGTCCAATGTCCAGGTGAACATTATTGGGGTTGTGAAAGGCTACGAGCCTCAGCCTTCAGTTCCCACCAGCAGGACAGAGTACAGCTGCAGCTATGAGCTGATTGACGAGTGTGGCGTGCCGCTGAGGTTAACGCTGGTGGGAAGGGGGCTCCCCCAGTCCCCTTCCTGTGGCGACATCCTGTTAGTGCGCAGGGCCACCGTGATGGAGACCAGGAGCCAGCTCTATCTGACGGACTCCTGTGATAACCCCTGGTGGCTGTGCAGGAAGGAGGAAGGGTTCAAACCAAGTTCAAACTTCCCCAACCTTGTCCTGGGGCCCTCGGAAAAGAGCAGAATCTGTGAACTCAAACTTTGGGTAGCCGAGCACTGTAAGAGAATTGTACAGCTAGCACAAGTCTTTTACTACCTCATGTTGAACTGTGTGTTGCAGTACCTTCAGATGTTTCACAGAGACCCCCAAAGCAGTTCAAAGTGAGTGGTTTGACTATAGAACCTCTGAATAGCAGACATCTCATCAGACTATTTTAATTCCCAGGCATCAGATTCCTCTCCATTAGCATCAGTGTCAGTAGCATCAGCATCATCAGCAGCGTCAACAGCATCTCACTCTTCAACAGCCTCTCAGCAGTCCACTGTCTCACAGCAGCCTTCAGCTCCCACTAACCCCGCCCCCTTGCCCACAAACCACACCCCCTCTCATCCGTCCACAGTCCCCCAGCAGCCTTCAGCTCCACTTACCAGCCCCACCCCCTTGGTCCCAGTCTCCCATCAGCAGCCTTCAGCTCCCCCTCCCCCTCCACGTACCAGCCCCTCCCCCTTACCCCCAAATCACACCCCCTCTCCTCAGCCCGCCACACCCCCTCAGGGCCCCCATGTTTGTCGGCCGGCTTCGCAGCGCTATTATGGCGCTTCCATTACTAACATCAGCGGCCAGGTGAGGAGAAATTGACCAACTCAGAAGTTGGCCAGTGTCCAGCTGCTATCTCCTTTGATTTCATGACTTTGCAGGTGGTGGGGAACAGATGTGCTGGCGTGATTGGCATTCTCAAGTACTTCAAGCTGCCGATGGCCTCCAAGGGGCGGGACCACTACACGGCACTCTGCATCGTTGATGAGTCCCAGTGCTCAGCTGGTCTCCCCTGCATCATCTTCAATCCCTTGAAGGACCTCCTCCCGGTGACCTCCTCCCCCGGGGAGGTGGTCCTTATAAAGGGGCTCACCACCAGCATCTACCAGGGCAACCTGCAGGGGCGTGGCCACGAGCACACGCTGGTGGGGGTCTTCCCAGGGGATCCTACTGCACCTGTCCCGCAAATGATTGGCGATTTTTACAATTTGAAGGACTGGGAGAGGAACAGGGTTAAGCAGTTGAGAGATTGGGCTGCAAAGGATCGACCCTTTTTGATCAATTCGAAATTGGAGGAGCTGACGCCGTTTAATTTTTGCAGCACTGTGTGTTTGGTGGTGAGGGTGGCCGTGGGTCAGGACAACGCCATGTTGCTCACTGTGTACGATGGCACCACGCCAAGATGCATCATCAGCGACCCTCGGGGGGCCGTCACGGTCCTGAGCCACAGCCCCGCCTTGCAGGAGCTCTACCAGGACTTCACCAGCACGGTGACCCTTGCACCGGCCCTCCACTCCCAGGTGGTCACTGGGGATATTGTGCAGCTCGTCAACCTCACGTTACTCAGGGGTCACCAACCCCCACGTAACACGGACCTGTCCGGCGAAGCGATGGAGCTGGTTTTACAGGACAGTCCGCAGGGCCGTGGCTCGATCAATATTCTTCCCAATGACGATCCTGCTGTCAAGCAGTACAAAGACCAGCTCCCCAAACCGGACAGACCTCCCCCTCCGACGTCCAGTGCAGCCGGGTTCACCTTCCCCGCTTACCGGCAGCTCTCCACGGTGATGAGCTTCACCGGGAGGGAGGGGCAGCCCGCAACACTCACCCTGGCTCAGCTGAGAAGAGCCGAGGTTGGAAGCATGTACGTTACGGAGGTGAAAGTGATGGGAATCAATCGGGAAATGTGCGAGACGTTTGAGTCTATCTGCCAACTCCGCTGCACCGGCTGCAAGAGCCTCTACCAGACTCCGAACCCTCAGGACCCCGAATTCTCCCAGCTGATGTCCACGGGAGACGTGTGCGTGCACTGCAGCACTGAGGACGTCTGCGAGCCGAACCTCCTCCAGTTCATGTATGGCTTCACCATGCTGGTCAGCGACCACTCCAGCCAGGTCGAGGTGGCCGTGTCGGGCGACGAAGGGCGAAGGTTCTTCTCCCAGCTGAGGCTGGTCCCCGCTAACCTGCATGTGGATGAGGGCACCAGGGCCTGTCACTGGAAAGTGCTGTGCAGGCTGGCTGGCTCCACCACCACCCCGTTTCACCTCCCTAACAGCGGCATGGGCTCAGACGGTCCCTCCATCAAACTCTGCCTCTCTGTGTACACGTCTTACACTGGTAACCGCAGGTACAGAATCATTAACACAAGCCTCTGCTTAAAATGAGGAAATGGATCAAAAACGTCAACTTTTTTGACTGCCATATCTACAAACGGCAAAGGTATTGATTGCTATTGATTTCTACAATATCTACATAAATATTTCAATCTTGTGACCAGGCTAAAAGGAAGTGTCTGTCTGACTTTTTAAAATCCCTAGCTAAAGGCGAAAGGGTTGGAGGTTATAGTGGCTACTTGTAGTGAGCGTTGAGGGAGTTATTTGGGGTTGACTTTGTTCTTCTTTTTCCTCTCCTTCTCTTTCTTCTCTGTCTTCTTCTTTTCCTTCTTCTTCTTCTCCTTCTTCTCCTTCTTCTCGTCCTTCTTGCTCTTGCGCTTCAGAATCCTCCTGCAGGGGAGGGAGGGAGGGAGGTGCAAAATTTATGTGCTTATTGGTGCCAGCAAGGCATGTTAGCACCAATCAAATAGGTGCAAAAATTTTTTGGCACTGATTCAACTGGGCTATAAGGATCCATGGCTAATAGGCAATCACTTTTTTATTCTCAAATTGCACTCAAAGGCATTACCTATACTAATTAGTAATTTTGTACTCACGAAATGACTATGACAATGATGATTCCCACGATGAGGGTGATGACCACGGTGGTGACCACTATGGGGAGGAGGATGGTAGCAATCAGCGTAAACGTCCTCCTGTTGATGG
>JAAGOD010038897.1_pt1 | contig 14817 bp, 10 predicted proteins | sample 8389681 | NCBI WGS metagenome assembly JAAGOD01 (sample SAMN13964374, study PRJNA552185) | sponge metagenome | biome: deep-sea hydrothermal vent fields; feature: spots directly above weak diffusing fluid; material: seawater and sediment | host: Tedaniidae sp. KZ-2020 ... | reverse complement strand
TTTAATTTTTTTTTTTTTAAATGAAATATTTCAGAAGCAGCTTGGGCTGTCACAATCTGCGAACTAGGAATATCGCTATCAACATGCATATGAGCAGGACACACACGCTGATGGCCAGACCACTCTGTTTCTTGTCTCTCTGCCGGAGCTTCTCTAGATATTCGTAATAGATGATGGAAGGTCCAGTGCACGGGATGTTAATTTTGGAATGTGGGTCGGTTGGGTTCTGGATGGTGCAGATCGTATCTCCACATAGCTCCTGCACGGCTTTCAGAGAACCTGCAACTTCGCTTGATTTGATCTTGATGTCGACGCCGTCTATGATGCACCTGCACGAGTTCTTATCCTTGCAGTGCGTGCATATCTGCGATATGCTTATGTCGCCCACCTTGCTCTGCGACGTGGCCACTGCCACGTTGTCGACGATGCACACGGACTGAGTGCACCGATCGGGTTCTCCACTCGCATTTACGGACGGAATGGTTCCTTCGGCAGTGCACATCGGCGAACATTCCTTTCTGAGACCAAACTGAGTGGCGTACTCTTCGTAGACGGACGGAGGCATGTGACAGCCACACCACCAAGTGAGCTCCTTCGACGATGCGAGTTGGCTCGCCGTCGTGTCTGCACACATGTCGTAGAGTACGCCGTCCATGCAGATCGGATACTTCGACGCTACGAGGTACAGGACGTCCTGCACCTCGTGATACGTCGGCGACCATCTGGGCGACGGCAGATGGCTTGGAGCAGCGTCCTTGTTGAAGCGCTCCACGAAGTCTCTGATCAACTTCGACGCGTACACCATCCCTCCGGGTCTTTCTTTAGGGCAAAATCGTCTATGATTTCCAGGCAGTTTGCATTCTGATGGACTACCCTGTCTATGAAATACATGATCCCCCTGGACGAGTCGTCCGTCCACCTGGCTATGGCGGTGTCTATGTCCGTATTCTCCCCTAGGAAGTAACCTCTCATGGCACTTCTGCACCCTCCCCCGGTGAGCTCTCTGTGGTTTGGCATCTTGTTCCTTCCGTCGGAACAAGTGTACTCTTTGGAGTCTTGACACTGCTTAGCTTCCGAAAACACCGGCAGGCAGATCGAGTTGCGCAGACAGCAGTCCGCGGCGTCCCCGTAGAAGGCCTTCCTCTGACATGCGGCTCCCTTTCCGATGAACCCGCAACACCTGGCTGGGTGTTTGCAACACCCAGAGGACATAGCCGACATGTTGTTGCAGTCGTTGTAGTGGCACCCGCCGGTCTGCCTCTCAGCACCGTACTCGGGACCCATGTCCCTGCACACCCGCTTGCGGTACTTGGTACCCGCAGGACCAGCCAAGGTGCAGAAATTCTGCACATTTCCAAAATCGTGCATGGACACGTGACACTCATTTTCTATGTACCTTTTAGGTTCTTTGCTGCAGTCGTGCTTGTTCCCCATGGGGGGGCGTCTTTCTCTCTTGGTATTTCAGATGTCCTTCCAAATGGCTTCTCGTGCAAGTTGAAAACGAGGTCGACGCAACACTGGAGCAGCTGAACCACTCCACCAATAACCGTTACAGCGATCGACAGTACCAGATGTGGAACGAACATCGTCAACGCGACGGCGCCCATCTGGAAGTAGAATCTCGTGTGCTCGCTGTACACGGTGAATCGAAACAGGTACGTGTTTAGAGTACTCCAAAGCAATATAGACTTGAGAATAATCTCAAAGCAAGCAGTGCTCTGCGTGAGTTCTCTGAACTGCGCAGACCTGATGGGTATGACGGCGCCTCTGTCGCTCAACATCAGGGCAAGGACGACAAACCGACAGGTGTCTGAGAGAATGTGGTAGCCGTAGTAAAGAACCTTGTTGGCATTTTTGACATTGATCAGCTTTGGAGAGCTGTGCAGCCGTGTCAGTGTTTCGGTGACGTTGGCCACGATGCAGAGCAGCGCGATGCACAGAGGATTTGTCAAGACGACCAGATGCGATATCTTAATGGTGTACAGATAGGACACTATCAACACGGTGTTGCTGAAGACAGTCCAGTATCCTCCGCTGTACTTGATGAAGAACGACGCTATTGCCACGATGCCCAAGCTGATGACCAGGTATAGAACGGCATGCTCCGCCATCACCTTCGTTGGAATGCTCATCAGCGTTGCTGAACATATAACGGTGACCACCGCAAAGACCGAATTGGCGTACGGTCTGCTCAGCAGGTGCACCAGTCCCATGATCTGTCTAGCAGTCCTTCCGACCAGAGAGCTGCGCCGAAATGTAGAACCTTTCTAAATGGTGCGCGGAATACGAATGCGCATGGGTTATCCATGCGCATTCGGCAATTCGGCCAGGCAGATAGTGACTGTCTCGATGTGCTCGTTTTAATCTTCAAGATCTGTCGTCGAGTCGATATCCGAGTCCGTGTTGTATTCGATAAACTCGTCAATCGTCTCGGTCGGCATACCTTCGTCGGAGTGCACGCCGTGGGGATAGGTCACGGTCAAGGACGGCAGGCCTCCACTCGTCCTCTTCACGACGTCGACCATCATCGTCGGTTGCGAACTCTGTATGAGCGCGTCCCCAGGATCTTCTGCTGGGTCATCCCCGTCGCTTTCCTCGGCGCAGTCGAACCTCTTGAAATCTTTCAATTCGAGGACGTTTCTAGGTTTAGAGACATCTCCGGATTGGTCTGACTTTTCTCTCTCGCCGTACTTGTAGCCGGGAACCAGTAGCGACATATACGTTGCCAACTCTGGGTAAATCGTCACTGTCACGTCAAGCATGTCGTCCTTGCTGACCGGACTCAGCACGTAGAAGTAGAAGCCGACGATGTTCACCAATATCATGTACACATGAAGAGGAACGGTGACGGGGATGTACATAGCCGCCAGAAATGGAATCAGATACAGCACGAAGTGACTCTTCGTCTGGTGGCAGCCTTGACAGAGCGCGGAAAGGTTTTCCAAAAGCAATGTTTTGGAGACGAGCAGCGTCAGATCCGACGTCTGGAAGTAGGAGAGCGTGATGAGCGCCGTCATCGTATACAGCGCTCCGACAATGTGCTTCACAAACGAGACAAATGCCAGTTTACCGAAGATCACCTTGTTCAGATGCGTACTCCACTGCATGGGATAGTGCAAGAGGTTGATTCCCCTCTGGGCACATACGAGATTCGTCACCCAAAAGGCGTAGTGAACGTAGCACATGGTAATTGGGTTCCCCTGGATGGACAGCATCTGACAGGCAGCGAGGAATAAGATCAAGAGGCCGATTCTTATCTCTCCACTTATGCGAGTGTGTAATATCATGGAGTGGAGATGAACGAGCGGGATCACGTTCACGAGCGGCACGAGGTAGGCATGTTCGGTCGAGAGGTGGTAGAGCGTGATGTATGCCAGAAGTCCCTGAAACGGTTTCACGACGACGGCAAGGAACCGATATACGAAGTTTCTCACGGGTCTATCTTCGTCGGTCCCGGCATAATTGTGGAAGGATCTTGCCGCTAGAATGGAGAGGCATTGTAAAGACGCAAAACGCAAGAGCGTTTGCATCCAGAGTATGCCGGTCAGGAGTGCCCGTCTGCACAGTCGACCGACTGAAGGCAGGAAAGAGGATAGAGTCATGACAGAGGAGATCCAGAAATCGGTCGTGGAGGGAACCTCAGGACGATGAACCGGCACGTTTTTTTTTGTTGATCTGATAGATATTACCCTTCATTGACTTCTACAGTGTGGCACTAAATATATCGGACATAATACCAGCTACATACTCCGTTGTTGATGTGCGGTGGCAATGAGGCATACGTCTTTGCTGAAGGCAAGAACCCTCCATGTGATGGAGTATTATTGTATATATGATTACCCATGTCAAAATATAGGAGCTTCAATGTTGCCTACTGCAAGCCGGGGTGCCAGAGCTATGTCATGGGCGTCAAAAGTCTACTCAGGTTCATTCACCACCATCATAGAGACTGCATCGAAGCCATTCCTCTGGATTCCTTCTCGGGCAGAAGGTTAGTCGTGGACAGAAACAACTTCATGCACTACATTGCTGCGAAAGTCGAAGATCGAATGAACAAGCTCCATCTCTCAAAGGCCGAGAGCGGCCTTGTATTGGCCACGATGTGCAACGTTCTGGTTCACAACCTCTCCCCTCTGATGAACAATCACATAGATCTAGTCATAGTGATGGACGGAAAGATTCCAGAGATGAAATTGGCTCACGCAATGTCCAAGAACGGGTTCAATCTGCCATTAGAGAACATAGAATTTGCACAGGAGAGAGAGGAGTCACAGTGCGCAGAAGACATAGGGGACATAGGGGACAGAGAAGACAGAGAAGAAAGAGAAGAAAGACGGGACAGAGACGACAGAGACGACAGAGAGGACAGAGGGGACGCACACGACACAGACGACTGGGTGACGGAAAAAAGAGGAAGGCGATTCTCTCGGAGATCAAATAATTTCACGACTGCTCATAAGGTGGCATCAGACAACGTGAGGACCAGTCGTGAGTGTCAAGGCAACCTCCCCCTTACTCCAATAATGATGCCATACACTGCATTCGACAGGTCCGCAGACGATATAAAGTGCACGTGTTTAGTCAGGCCCCGTCACAAGTCAGCCACCAGGGCGGGGGAGCGCTCCATCGATCCAAAGTGCCCTCTGCACAGAGCCCTTCCCAAAGGAACCTACATGATTTCCTATGGGAAGAGGAGTATTAAGGCCAAAATAAGTTCACAGTCGGGAAGTCATTCAAACAAGAAGCATCGTTCTTATAACAGAAAGAGGATGGACTCTGTTGCTGCTGCATCCTCGCCGTATCCTTCTCCTTTTCCTTCCCCTTCTCCTTCTCCGTCGGCGTCGGCGTCCGCGTCCGCCGACGGCTTGGTGTGGTATCGCCAAACGGTTCACAACTGTCGTGATGGAAAAGCAGTCAGGGGGACGCGGAGAAGAGCGTCCCCCGGTGCCCAACACGGGCGATCGATGTCGGTCAACACATACTCGGGCGACCATTGCAGTCTCTTTAAGGAGGAGTTTCTCACGGGCGTCTACTCTGCTGCCACAGATATATACACTAGGAAGTTCATGCACACGTCCCACAACAGCAACAACAACAGGACTTGCGCCATGAATGCCATGGAACGGAAGAGCTACTTTGTGGACATGATGCTCATGCTGGGAATTCCAGTAATTCGTGCCACTGGTGAAGCTGAGATGACGTGTTGTGCCATGTTGAGCAGCAACCTGGTGAGCGGCATCATCTCGAGGGATACCGATCATCTGGTCATCGGCTGCAGGGACCTGATCATAGCCATCAGAAACGAGTCTGTTGAGAGTTTAAATATGACTAAACTCCTATCAAAGTTGAGCATGACCCAGGAAGCATTTGTAGACTTCTGCTTACTCTGTGGGACCGATTACAACATGCCGACAGAGTCCCAGTCCAGAGGTATTCTTCTTCCAGAAAAGGCTATGTCCATTATACAGCAGTATGGATCGATCGAGTGCGCGCTGGAGTCCGTTAAGCTCCCATTCACCCAGTTCACCAAGTGCAGAAAGACCTACTCGTTCCCAAAGGGTCTTCTATCGAATGTCCCGAAATTCTACAACAGTTCCTTGATAACTCCAAAGAAGCATGTCTGGGCACAGAACAGGCAGATTATGCCGCTCATTGGTATGCACCAGTCGGCCGTGAATATCGTGGACAGATATTACGGCTTATAGGCAACAATGATGATGATGATGATGATGATGATGATGATGAGAGTATAGGCTGTCACGTAATGCGCATCTAATGCATGCGCATTCGCAGAGAACCGTTAATAGTAACTACGGTTGTTGACGATTCTACCAAATCTCCCTGGCTCGTCAGGTCTCAGGACGGAACCCTCCCCGCCATTCGTGTCGAAGACGACTCTGCGGACTGTTCTTCGTTCCCCACCCGCAGACACTCTCCCGACATTATCCATGTTCTCATCCCAATTTGAGCTGCAATGTGAACTCTTCCCCTCAGAGTCGCAAGAGTATGTGTGGTTGCTGTCGTAGGCGCTGTCAGCCCCACTTGACACATGCCCATCTTTGACTGTTCTGTTCCCTTGTTCACTCACTTCCGTAGGGCGTAGATTCGAGTGCTGCCGTTGCTGCTGCTGCTGCCGTTGCTGCTGCTGCCGTTGCTGCTGCTGCCGTTGCTGCTGCTGCCGTTGCTGCTGCTGCCGTTGCTGCTGCTGCTGCTGCCGTTGCCGTTGCTGTTGTTGCTGTTGCTGCTGCTGCTGTAGCCTTTCATTTGGGTGACGGCCTTGAAGACGACGATGATGACGATGATGGGGAGGGTAAGGCTGCATGTCATATTTCGTGGACATGTCAGTTACGTCTTCTTCAAGTTTCATAGCATCGCTGCATACAGGGTGCATGTACATCTGATCGGCTTTATCAATTCCGACGGTCCGCTGGTCTCGCTCGGTGCGATACATAAACACCTCCTTGGTGTAGTGGTGAGGTGTACGAGCAGTGTACGATCTGTTGGTGTAGGAAGCGCTACTCATAGGAACAGTGGTGGAGGAGGAGAAGTCCCGGCGTTCGTGGTGCATATTCACCCGACCGAAGGCTGCTGGATACCCTCGAGTGATCTGGGAGGGTTGGCACATCTCCACTGGTTGACGATCGTAATCTTCTGCCACATCGTCCCCGCTCAAATATTCCTTGTCGCCGCCGGCGTATTCTGCTGACGACGACGCCGACGCCGCCGACGACGCCGACGCCGATGATGCAGCCGCTTCCGCGTCGTTAATATCGTCGCCGTATTCCCCATCGTTGGCCTCGTCGTCTTCGTCTTCGTCTTCGTCGTCGTCGTCGTCGGGATTTCCTGCTTTCTCCTCCACATCCCTCAGGATGGGTTGGTTGTGATAATCCTCGTAGTTGTAGGATCTGTATCCGCCGATGAGGTTGTCTTGATACGTGTCCGACTGATCTACCGACGAAGCGCTGTCCACCGACTGTTTCTCGACTTCTGGATCCACGGCTCCAAATCCGCTGCGACGGTTGTTCTTTTCGGTGATGAACGCAGTCATGTTGGAGTTGGTGAGAGGAATGCCTCGTCTCACGTTCGCCTTGTTGACTTCGGCCTTCCAGTCCTCCCTTACGCTGGTGGCATCAGACGACACGTCCGGTGCTGGGGACTCCGTCACCATCAGCTGCTTGGTGATGGTGGTCAGAAAATGAGGGGTCACCGTGAGATCTCCGCGGTCCGACATTGTGGAGCACATCTTGGAAGCCACCATAGAATGGACAGTGTTTGAGAGAAAAGATAAATTGAGACTTGTGAACTTCTTGACTATCTGCATAACTGCGTACGTGATCAGATTGACGGTCATGAAGGCGATCATCTGCACCATGGGGTTCATCTTTGTCAGTTGCGCCGTGAGCGACTGAATCACTCCGCCTGGAATCTCTGTGTAGACCTCCCTGTGCACGTTGTTCCTGGCAATGTTGATCAAGAACGGTCTATACATCGACAGGGTCTTCACCTGAGCCGAATACAGCCCCTTGCAGTCAAACGTGAACATTTTCGTGCCCATGCTCTCGATCAAGGCCAGCATCATGTGAATCTGCATCTCCATCCAGCCTACCTCTTCCCCCACCATCTGGTTGTACTCCTTGTCGCTTCTTACTCTGACTAGCCCTTGTTTGGATGGAATCGGCTTTGGTCCACAAGTGCAGCACTTGTGGGTCTGGTGCGTCTCAGACGTCTTGGCCTCACCGTCCGCCCTGCTATCCTTAAGCGATGTCTCCAATTGACCCTGCTCTGCTGTTTCGGCTGCCGGTCGCATCTGCACCCAAGTGGGATGGCTGCTTCCCATTGGAAGTGGTAGACTTGGATCGCCCCGCGAAGACTGGATCGGCTGCAGCCACTGTGCCATTGCTGGCAGATTCCGTCTCGGTCTTTCCCCAGCTGCGGTTCTGCTGCAACCGAATGGCGTCGTCGTCGAAGTCTAAGTCGTCGTCGGCGTCGTCGGCGTCGGCGTCGTCGTCGTCGTCGGTCTTGACGCTTGCCTCCTTCACAGGGGAATCGAATGTAGATCCAGGACCAGGTCTAGGTCTAGGTCTAGCGCTAGGACTAGGCGTAGGTACAGGCGTAGGTACAGGATCATCCACCTGATTCGCATTATTGGTGACGATTTGCTGATCCTCTTCTTCGTATTCCATGTCTGTGTCATAGACTGCCTCGCACGCCTCAGATGCTGGTTCTGGATCAGTCTCTACAGCTTGAGATTGAGGTGTATGTGAGGGTGTGGGTGCAGGCGAATGTGGCGGCGAGGGTGTGGGTGCTGGCGTAAGGGGGGGAGCGGGTATCAAATGCACGCCATCTGGACAAGAAAGCAAGGATGCTCCAGTCATGCCCAATTGCTCCGTGGGTCGATTCGGCCCCACGGCTGCCAAATCAGACGGAGGAATGCAAGAGCTGATCTTTGTCTCCAGTTGTGTGAGCTTACTCTCTAGATTCGAGGTCATCCTCTCCTGACTCTTGATGTGATCGAGCAGTATCTTGTTCATAAGTTGTACAGAGTCCATCTCGTGCTCTGATACAGGGTGAGGAGGGTGGTGGTGGTGGTGGTGGTGGTTGTTGTTGTTGTTGTTGAGACGGGTCTTCTGCCGAAGACGTTCGGTCTTTGTCGGCTTAGATCCCGATCTCCACACCTTACTGCCTCTGCACTTCCAGTAGCGAACGGCACCTTTGGGATATTCCTTGCTTTGGCGACCGGAATACCACAGTCCACGCCTACTCCTGCGGGGCCTCTCTCTCGGATCTTCGTACTGGGCGGACGAGTTATTAGTGGAAGCGTCTCTCTGGTACCTGCTGTCAGATACAGATTCCTCCTGTTCGAAACTGCTAGAATTCCAACTCGACTCTTCGGTCTCCACCGATCTCGGCCTCTTCAGATATCTAGCTCGTCTCTTTGCTTTGACTTTCGATCTCTGTTGAAGTGCAGCCGCGGGAGGATTGTGCCCTTGTCTGAATTTCCTAGAGGGCAGCAATCTTTCCTCGACCTTGTCCGATTCATCCATTATGTCCATCTCAGCTACACTCTGATCTTGATCGCTTGGTCCCTCTTCTGTTGGTCGGGAGCGATGCGGCACAGAAGGAGCAGGACAAGCAGGAAAGGGAGAAGGACCATTCGTGGACAGTGGTGGCAATGAATCGTCTAGTACAGTTGCAGTGCTCTTTACTATTTCATCACGGACATCTTCGCCTGAGATATTGGACTGTTTACCAAAGCTGTCCATATGGAGTATGTCAGGCAGCAGCGACACGTCTGGAATCAAGCTCGCGGAGAGGGGATCTGCCACTTGTCGTGTATTTTCAAACGTCCATTCATTTGTGTATGGCATTGGAGGCAATGCTGCTTCCACCGGGCAATTTGTCGGTCCAGTTTCGTGACCATGATGTGCCCATTTAACCTCTGATTGCTTCTGATAACAACCTATCTGATATTGTTCACAGTGTGCCATTAAACCCAGCAAGTTTTCGCTGATAGCTGATGTGTCCTTCAATTCCTTGGTGTTCTCTGTGATCTCTGCGTTCTGGACGATCTCTGCGTTCTCTGCGTTCTGGACGATCTCTGCGTTCTCTGCGTTCTGGACGATCTCTGCGTTCTCTGCGTTCTGGACGATCTCTGCGTTCTGGACGATCTCTGCGTTCTGGACGAATTCGGAGTTCTCTGCGGTCTGGACGATCTCTGCGTTCTGGACGTTCTGGGCGTTCTGGGCGTTCTGGGCGATCTCGGCGATCTGGGCGATCTGGGCGATCTGGGCGATCTCGGCGATCTGGGCGATCTCGGCGATCTGGGCGATCTCGGCGATCTGGGCGATCTCGGCGATGTGGACGATCTCGGCAGGGGTAGTCGGTAACGCTTCCTCTATATGTGATGATTTAGCACGAGAAAGGGTAACTCCATCTGTCTCGTCGGGCGCTTCAGAACCATGGAAGGAGTTTGCTTCATAGGTGGACTGTGCCGTTGACCGTATGTCGTCGGTGGGATTTGCTTCGGTCAAATCGGCATTGATTGGAAGCAAAGATTCGTCGTCTGATGTTGCAGCTATACCAGAATCTCTGAGCGTGCTCGCGACGTTCTCCTGAGGAGTCGGCTGGAGTCTTGCTATCTGCGCGCGACTGATGATGTTGTTGTTGTTGAAGGATAGTTGGTCGCCACTCTGTCTTGAATTCCCCCCTTCCTTACCACTTGGATCTCGCATCTCATTTCCAGATGAAGGATTGACGACCGACCCATCTGAGGCTAGCACGCGACTGCAATGCTTTTCCACATCATCCTTCACCACACGGCTGGCGTATTTCAAGATCTTGGATGCGTGTGGTTTCCTCTTTGACTTCCTACACGTTCCCTTCCTCTTCCCTCTCGCTGCTGGAGCTATGGTGGAGTTTGATGCTGGCCGCACTACACTGGTGGATTCGTTACACTTTGACACGATAATGTAGCTGTTGTCAACACTCTTATCCTGGAATGGATGAGGTCTGAGGACAGGTGGGGTCACTCCACTCCTCGGAACAATGACAGACCCTGGGCTGAAAGATGATTCGCAATACGTCGAGCCTCTGTTCACAGAAGGCAGCTCCTCGGATGCAATGATGACGTTGTTACTCCTGAGCAGCTGATCTCTGTAAATAGCCTGTCTGAGGTTTGGCTTCACCCCGAAATTGCTGCATCCAACTAGATTCCTCCTCCTCTTCTTCTTACTGTTTGAGTGCAAGAGACTGCATGTCGTATTCATGATGCCCACCGTAGACGTATCAGTGGAGTATATCGTACTCCTTTTTTTGGTGCGATAACTCTATGCCACACAACCAAATGGCTAATGCCGGTCAATAACTGAATACAGCGCATGTACCTCCATGCGTTGGTTACCGCTGCGTGTCAAGGCGAGTTCTCGCAACCAAATTGGGGACAGATTTGGCGACAGATTTCGGGGACCGAAATCACTCTTCGGAGATGTTGTCAGCTGCAGGCAGCTGCCCATGTCTCTGTGGACCCATTGCCGATCTGTATAGGAGAAAGACGATACCCACCGTCACCACAAACACCGCCGTGCAGGTAAGAAGCACCAGCCCCAAATCAAGTCCCGAATTCTTATCCCCCTTGATCTTCAGGAACGAGGTCGGCTTGGCGTAATAGACGATTGCAGCGGTCAAGATGGCAGCACCAATAGCCACTATTCCTATCTTGAGGTACATGTGATTGTCTTGTGCCTGCTCGTAAGGTACTTTGCTCTCGTAGTAGACGGGGTCCATCTCAGACCGACGATTTTACCGGAGTTCGAGTGCGGCAGCTTTACTCTGAGGTTTTATTACATTCGCAGGAAAAGCATGTGAAATCGTCACAGATGGTACTCATCTGTGGCTCTTTTGGGCAACTCGAACTGGGGGGAGGGGATCTTGTCAAAGGGGCTACGACGGGGCGAGGATTCACCGCTTGCAAAGACTCTTGATGTAGACAAGTTCTTCGTCCATCCTCCGAATCGTCTCTGGATCCTTGAGCATAGCCATCTCTCTGCTAGCCCTGTCGTTATCTCCTAGTATGTGCAGAGGTTTCAAATCTGCTATGGTGTCCAGATTGAGAGTGGTCAGAAAGTTAGCAAAGAAAGCGGGATAGCAGTCGGGATCGAAGTCGGGTTTGGTGATGTGTGCCAGTTCCACCGTGTTGAGAGCTCTGGGTACCATCTTGCAAGATACTGCCAAGTCCATGGGGATCTTCATCTTGGCACCGTCTTCGGGTGGGTTGAAATAGTTTTGCAAGAGCTCGTCCTTGCAGGTCGTAGTTATGTGAGGGAGCGCCATCAAGTACTCCTCTCTCGTGATGGTCTTGTCCAATATTGCCTGGAAGACGTTCACCATCAGCTTCGAAGTCTTATCCGCCAAGGGAGTACCTATCTTCAGCAGAAGTTCCTTCATCCTCTCAGATTTCACCTTGGTTATGTCGACCTCCTTGTATTTCAACTCCACCGGCAGTTTGATGTACAGTTTGTCTGCCGGTATCATGCCGCCTAGACACTGGGTGAGAACGCTGTCGAAGCGCCTGCACTGGTTGGAGTCCTTGTGGATCAGCCCGTTGACCTTGTTGTAGAGGTTGATGTAGTGTTGGAACGTAAGCTTCTTACAGAACCCCTTCCTGAGCATCGGCATCATGTTCTGCACCGGCGAGCCGTCCACCACAAACGAGTGTCTCGTGATTTCAATAAGTTTGAGAAGCGGACCCTTTATTATGCAGCTGCAGTTGTGCCCCTTGTCCGAATCGGTGTCGGCCTTGGCCTTGTGTGCCACATCGGCAACGCTCTTGTTCTTCAGGTGCTTGTGGAAGGACGTCATCAGCTTGATGACGGACTTCCTGAGAATCCTGTTGGTCCTCTGCATCCTTCCCATGTCCACCATCACCGCAGATCTGTCAAAGGCCTTGAACATGTGGTCTGGAGCGTCGCTGAAGTCTCCCACGAAAGACTCTCCCTGGTTCAGCTTGCTGACTTTTGCGAGTACCCTCTCGGAAGATATGAGGTTGGTGGCCAACTCCTTCATGTCTTTCTTGAACAGGTCCTTGATGGTGTTTCTCTTAAACGTGTTCTTGCTGCCTTTCCTAGGCACAGACGAGGCGTCGTCCGGCTGTTTGGACGAGAGACACTTTCCACCTTTCGACGGGTATGAGGAGAAGTATCCTTGAAGGTCAATAGAGTTGTTGGAATCCTCCACGTAATCAGACGACAGCTCGTCATCGTACACAGCGGACGACATTATGTGATCTCCTTTTTGTCACCTTACAAAACACCTGTGCGTATGTACCTCGAATGTCAGTCGCGTCATGCCAGGAGCGAGGCAGAAAATAAGTGACACAGCTGCTTTCAAATACCGAGAGCACCTTAGTCCACAAAACTAAAGTCCCGCGCTGTTAACTGCGTATTGATATTTATTTCAGCATAAATAGTCAGATATGACTTCCACTTACGAAGTCGAGTCGGACCAGCAGAAATGCCTGTTGGACGACGAAACCTGTCTTGCGCAGTACGAGGTGACTACGTCAGATCACATACAGTCCGATCACAAGGATACCGAAAGTTTCATTCCTACGAACGATGTCATCTTTCAATCGGACAAAGACCAGTGCATTGAGTACGAGATGCCCTTCATGAATATTCCGAACCCAGTGATGTGGCACACAGTGGAGGTGCGCAGTGTGGATGGCAGCCAGTCTGTCGAATGTCCAAACCTGGTGGAGTACACATTCCCCAAGTGTTTCGAGCTGCTGCAGCACCTGATCCTGTACATCACCCTTCCAAAGATTACGATCAAGCCTGAGTTTGCTGGAAAAAGGTTGATCGCGTGGAGTCCAAATGTCGGGAACAACGTAGTGAAGAAGGCCACTCTTAGAGTGTCAGACGGAGGAACGATCGAAACTCTGGACAGTCACGCCATTGACTTTGCAGCTTTCGTCTACAACAAACAGGGGGAGCCCAAGCCACGCATCCACCTCTACGACGCGCACAGCTCTCTGTCTCCTTCCACCATCACACTCGATCAACCGTGGCATTACAGCTTGCCCGAGAACCAGGGGTTCCCGCTCTTTGCATTGAAGGAGGGCAGCTGTCTGGTGCACGGTTACGAGTTTGACTTAGACCCTCTCAGCTTTCTGCAGGTTCAGATATACGACTACGCCACGAAGACATTTGACACAGTTCTCATAGCTGACTACCTAGACACGTTCGATGAGATATCGCCACTGACGGTGAGGGTCGTGTCGGAATCCATCTCTTTCCTACCGTTGGAAGTCTCCAACATGTTGGAGACCCTCGAGAGCGGGATGACCGTGACGGCAATCGTACCCGTAGAGTGCAGTGCTGCCACCGAATGCTCGTGGGACGAACAAGAGGATTCCCTGCGAACGGAGAGCTGCGCAGATGGATGCGCATGCTGCCAGAGTGCCGACGCCGTGTGCTTCAAAGCTGATATAAACGAAGAGCGAGTTCTGAGTTTGGTTTGGGGGATATACGACAACCACGCTGCCAAGCTTTACAACGTGAAATCGCACTATCTTGGAGACGAGGTGTTTCACAGCACCCGCACGTGCAGATTGAAATCCTTGCTGAGCATGTCACATCGGGGAATTAAACTATCAAAGTTTCAACTTGATGGTTTCGTGACTAAAGATATCATTCCAACAATCAACAACGCAATGCCGGTGGGGGGCATGCATCTGTACAACTTTACCAAGTACATATCCAACGGCTCAACGACTAGCAACCTCTCCTCCCTGGGTGCAGAACTTAAAATATATGTCCAGGAATCGTCCATGACGAACCCCGAAAGTGGGGACCGCAAGGACCGCAAGGACTTCAAGGGCTTCAAGGGCTGCAAGGACGACGAAGACGCCGACGAAGACGCCGACGACGAAGACGAAGACGAAGACGAAGACGAAGACGCAGACGCAGGAGACGACGCAGACGCAGAAGCAGAAGCAGAAGAAGAGGAAGAGGAGGAGGAAGCGTGCATGGACGCTACAAACATATCTCCATGCCCAAAAAGACAGAGGATGTCGTCGGAAGGAACATCTGATTTGCGTTACCATGCCAAGTGTTACGGTCTAGTGCTTAAGAAGTACGCAGTTGGTGAAGGGGAGAATCATCTGCACCTGTACTAGACACACTATATATATATATATTCAAACACTCACTATGCAGTGAGTGTTCGCAGCACGTCGATGATCGACAATCAGCTCTACTCCATCTGCAAGGAATCCCAGGTGGTTGAGAGGAGAGAGAGAGAGAGGGGGGGGGGGGGGGC
>JAAGOD010013967.1_pt1 | contig 14820 bp, 20 predicted proteins | sample 8389681 | NCBI WGS metagenome assembly JAAGOD01 (sample SAMN13964374, study PRJNA552185) | sponge metagenome | biome: deep-sea hydrothermal vent fields; feature: spots directly above weak diffusing fluid; material: seawater and sediment | host: Tedaniidae sp. KZ-2020 ... | reverse complement strand
ACTAGTAGGCCTGGTGCAAATAGCAAAACATTCATCTTGATTGACACCGCTAAGCTAAAATCAAAAATTCTACCTTGATTATAATGCAATGGTACTACATGCCATGGCTTACCTGTACACTATACTGCCATAGCTCCACTTCTGATCCAGAAATAGCCAAACAGCAATGTACAGGAGAAACATAGCGACAGGATCATTAAACAACCGCAGGACATATATAGAATGAACTCTATATGCAGTGCAACTCAAAAACAGCAGTAGGTAAGGTGGATATTTTGCAATCTGTCAAAATCAAAGTAGCTACATAAACAGAATCAATGCAGAGCTTATCAAATATATGCACCTTAACTACACGTCGATATATCAACAGAACTACGCTCAAATTGAGAAGGTACAGCGCAGCAAAAATCCACTGTGCCAGTTGAATATTGGTTCCTTGGTTAGTCAGATAATATAGCAGTGCAAAGATATACACAAACCCTGCAGGATAGCTGGGTGGATATATACACCAATACAATAATGATACATTCCCAAGCCAACTGAGCTGTAATCAACTCACACCAAAGGTCCAGTATCACCCCTCAGATCTGCATAGTCAAAAGTTCCATTCAACACACCTTCTACCTCCTGCATGTACGCCCTCCAGTCAATTTCAGTGTCTACATTCAAAGAGATTCTTCTACTAGCTACTTAGTCAATATTAGATGTCATGCTTACAAGGAACAATATTGATGATGCAAATTAGTAGAAATACTTCTACAGCCATCAAAATCAAAGCCACAACATCATAATAGCTGGAGCTAGTTGCTAGGAGTTTCATCCAGTTGAACATCCATTGAAGCTTCCCACTGCTCTTCATCACCTCAGCTAGCTAATACACACACCACAGCAGACAAGCTAGTGTGTTGATGGTGGTGCAGATGAGTCAGCAACCCTTTTCCTATTCTCCTCTCTTAATTCATCACCTTGGTGACCCTCTTGGTGACCCTTACCTCTCTATATTGACCATGGAGACGACTTTGGGGAGTGGAGGTTCAAGCAGCATCACTACAGAAGGTGATTCTCAACTAGGTATGTTTAGTAATCACACATGTGATGCTATTGTGCTATTCCACTGTGTTTACCAGTTACTGCTAATGCTCGCTTGTCCACAAAGCAAGCTAGCCAACTTCCATTAACAAGGGTGAAAAATATTATCAAAAGTGACCCTGATATCACACTAGCCAGCCAAGAAGCCACTTTGGTCATTTCCAAGGTAGTCAACGTAGCTTGTAGCCAGCTGCTACCTTAATTATAATTGGATTGCAGGCAACAGAACTTTTTGTTCGCCACCTATCACGGCAATCTCATGTGTTCACTATGAGGGGGAAAAGAAAAACTATCCAAAGAAGAGATGTCATTGCATGTTTACCTCAACATGACGAATTTGCATTTTTAGAAGGTGCTATAGATTGATTTAAGGAAAGGGTCGTCACTCAGTGCAGACGCAATTATAATATTAAATTAGGGGGGCGGGGTCGCAGTGGACCACGTGGTCATCTTGCTAGGTAGATGTTAGGAAGACTGAAAGGAGTGTGTCAACTGCACAGGAGTTTGTGTTGCTGCTGCTCTACACAGGCAGTTAAAACAGTCGCTGTGAAGCCAGATCATGCTGAGGTCCAAGCCCTGCTCGTTGGTTTATCTGGACTGGACCTCCACAAGGTGATGGCGAGAAGAAAAGAACCTTTGTTGCTGCCCCATTACCAGCTCATGACACTGGAGCAACTGCAGGAAGTAGGAAGTTGCTAGCTAGAGTATGTTCACGCTGTATGCATACTGACTGTACACTGTCCTGCCAGGCTCAAGCAGAAGCAGTGGCTAGAGCTAAAGTAATGCTGCAACCACCACCAGTACTGCCACTGCGCTCTGCTAATGGGGAGGTGATAGAGGTGAATGAAAAACTGGCAGGAGCAATAACTCACAGAGTGATATTCACAGAGACATCTCAGCACAAGGACAATCAGGTTTGTTATCTTGAGAGCGTGAGTTGTGGTTCATGTAGCGTACATTGCAACCAGTATTATAGAAGAGTGTGTAAGAGAGATGTATTCCAGCAGCAAGGTCCTTGTGGCATGGTTTCTCAACTAGTGAAATAATAATTTTCTTTGTGTAGTTGCGTTCTATAGTTGTAAGAGAGCCAGATGGTATACTTAGGCAAGCAACATGGGAAGAAAGGGATCGCATGTGCCAAGTGTTTTTTCCCACTCTTGGTCGTAAAATGTGGCTACCAAAAGTTCTGTCAGATGAAGTGTTACCTTCTACTTTGGACAATATGCTTCATGTTAAGATTTTGGACCTGGTGTGTGTTCAGTGTGACCCTCAATCACAGGACTACCATCGTGTGAGTTGTAACATGCATGATAGTGTCACCACCTCACTGTGCTTGCATCTAGGTACACAAACACGTGTATGAAGATACTGAGCAGCGAGGCTGCTATGATTTATTGCGCTCTACTAGATATTTTGGTGGGCTGGTGTGGTATCTGTTGGCTTATAGCCACCCCCCTCGCATCTATGGCCTTTTAAAAGACATGTTACAGCGTGGCCTGTAGGTCAAACACTACTGCTTTGTAAAATCTATCATTTTCATGGCTTTGTAGGATGACTGATGCAACCAACCTTGTCCAGCTATTTGTGCTGTGCTTCCCAGAAAGTAACATCAGCATAAAATTAAAGCCACTCCTCTCAGGAACAAAGCTTGTCGAGGTTGGCACCATTGCACACTATTAATAGAATCAGGGGGTTTAAAGTGATGATTATTTTATTGCTAGGCATTTTGTGAGCATTATGACTTCACGGATTTACTTTCACTTATCAAAGAACAACAAGACAAAGAAACTTCTCTGTCAGAACATATGACGTAACTTTTTCTGAGCATTTAATAAGTTACTGTCTTCAGGAAGTTAGTATTATCAATAGTTCCAAATAATTCCAGTTTGTTGGAGTGATGAGGTAAGAGGCAGTAGCAGGGTCTGTAGATAGTCTATTTATAAATACTGTAACTGACTGGTTGAGTTCAGTAAGTTGAGGCTGGAGTTGTGCTGAGGATGAGTTTCCTTCACTGGCAGCACTTTCTCTGTCTGGAAGAAAGCTGAGCATGGGCGCCCCAGAAACAATGAGCAAATGGCTCTGAAGTAACATAGTCAATAAACTGAGGAAGAACCCCAAGTCCTGTCTTGTTCCATCACCTCTAACTACAGTCTTCTGCAAGTGCACTTTGAACTTAGAGAGAGAAAAATCCGTGCTTGATGAAGTCATTCCCTCATTGCTGCTGTCACTACCAGTACTTGTAGTGCCAGCAGTAGCAAAATAGTTGTCCAAGTGAATGTCTATCACTTTGAGACGCACATGCTCCGATGGAATCCTCAAAAGAACAAATATTTTTTTGAAAGAGTTAGATAGTCTTTCAATTCTTTGAGAGAGTTGTTTTGCTAAAGTGGTAGAGATCTCTTCTTGTTCTGCTTTGGAGTTACAAGTCTTTAATGGCAACAGAGCTAAGCCCAACAAAGTATCGAGGCATTCCAAAACGCCACATTTGGCCAAAATGTTCAAGTCCAATAGAGAGAATGCCATGCTCAGCATCTTGTTAAACCAAGACCACTTTGAAGTGGATGACAATACTTTCTCAAATAAACTTGTGCGAAATGTACCATTGGACACTTCGGAAAAATGGTGCATCAAATCGTCAATGAAAATATTCAATAAATATTCCAACACAGTTTTACTTGCTTGAAAAGCTGGTGTCTGAGAGGGATCCACATGCTCTTTACTGATGGCATTCTTTAAGATTTCGAGACTTTGGTTTATAGTGTCCCACAAGACGGTCTTTTCATGAGGCAGACTGCACATAACACAGTGATTCTGACACAGAAAGTTCCTCATTCTCTTGATGAAGTAACAGTTGCTTGATTTCAGCACATCTGACAGAACAGTCATTGTCTCTCTAAATGGGAGGGCACCACCTACTGCTACAAGTGACTCCACTAGTTGCAAGTAGCCTGCTTGACTATACAGATTGTACTCTATATTATTCTCTCTGAGAAATGTGAGATTAGTTTGGTACGAACTAGCAATTGCATTCATCTCTGCCACAGTGTGCTTATGCACCGCAGTAACAATTCGCTCTCGATCAGGACACCCTGAAATTGATGTACTACCATGAGCAATTTCAGTTGTGCAAGGTGAAGAAAGGTCGTCCTCATTCAAAGGCACATCACAGGGGGTAATAGGCAGTGGACTCGATAAGGAAGTTAGATTTAATTGGTTGCAAGGTGAAATGATGTTCTTTCTCTCTGGATCAGAGGCATGATGATACACTTCATGCACATATAATCCTTGGGGAAAACCACTATGCCCCCTAATCAATGACATACGATCTGCTTTGTGTCGTTTCCTTGGTGTTTGGTGATACTGGCAAGTTAACTGCCTCTCTTTTTCATCCTGTTAAAAACACACTATTTGCTGTGAGTTGAGAGCAATGCATCAAACTTACTCCTGCTCCAGGAAGTGTCAGAGTTTTCATTGAAGCTTCATCCAGAGCTTTATCCCTCCTCCCTTGTTCAGCCATTTTCAACAGGTTCAAAGGTGAGATTTCAGAGCATGCGCAAACAAAACACACCACACCCACGAATCACCAAGAGATAATTAATGGTGAGTAGCAACCAGGACAGGGAAGGAGTAACTTAAGTCAAGAGTGGATTTTTATTTTACAGGCTGAAGGATATGATCCTCGTTCTTTCAGCAGAGAGCTAGATAAAATTGAAACTTTGTGCAAGTCTCTTGAGAAAATTGAAGAGAAACTCCATCAAGCAAACAGTTAGCTAGTTTCTTTGCAAAGAATGAATTATTAATTTTCCTATTTTGTTGTTTCCACAGAGCAGTCTCTATTGTTGAATGTGGATATGGTAACCATGTTCAACCCTTTAACATCTGAACAGCTTCATGAAGCAACTACAGAATGTAGACAGTGCTCCCAAAGACTTACTCAGCAGCACAAGAGTCCGTCTGGTCAAGACTAAGTGCAGCAAAACTTATACAACATGAACGATAAGGAAGTGATGGTGCATAAACTGTAGACTACTGGCTAATATTAGTATGTTCACATGGACACACAAGTTACATTTCACATAGGGAAGCTTCCATTGGTGTGAAGGCATCCTCATGCTTAGAAGGTGGATCAAACTTATGAAGGGCTCTTCGCCACACCCTTATCTGTCCTTGCCAGGCCCTTGTGCTTGCTGCCTTGTGCTTGTCTGGTGTGACTGGGTGTGAAGGATTTCTCTCCCACCTTGAACAAGTAGTAATAGTCAAGGAGTAGTTAATGATATAGAAGAGCACAAACCTGGGAACTGTTTGAATGTACTTCTGATAGCCTATAGTGTTCTTGCCAAAATCAATTTGCTTCTGTCGCTGAGTGAGTCTATGGGGTGTCAGCACTTCACGATCAGGACTAAAAAAAACAAGTACGAAGTACATGTTAAGGCTGCTACAGTAAGTCATAACATCAGCATTACCTGCTCATAGGCCTTACAGGAGTTAGCTGACCCGTATTAGGACTGGGGAAAAGACGTCTCTGCACTGCTCCACTGCTGGTTTTGTAGCCACTATCAGGACTCTCTTCTGAGATGTTTTCATCATCAGCAACACATGTCATTGAACTGGGTGGAGTTTGTTGCACATTGTATCTTTGACCATCCACCTTAGAGCGAACACTCCTTTTAGGACAGTTGTTAATAGGAGAGAGGCCAGCTCTTTCCGAAACAGTCCTCTTTATCCCGTGTTGTTGAAGGGGGCTCACCACTTGGGCATAGGATCGTAAAGGAAGGCAAGTCTGAGACTTTGTCTTCTTCGCTTCCACAGATTTTTGTCTACATTATTAAGAATTATAGGTAGCTAGCTAGCTATATGCTGAGCTAGTAAGTGGACTTACTTCAGCAACGTTAAAGCATCAGAGTCCCCTTTCAATTCAGCCTCAACAATGTCATTCCAGTCGATGTGCTCGAACTGCAACCCCTCCCAGTTTTCATCCTGGTAACTAACCATCTCTTACAGTGCACGTTTCTCTCTCCTGGACGATGATGTTCTTCTCTCTTTTTCTGGGGAGCTCTCTCTTTCTTTTTACCCGCCTTTTCACTTTACGCGGCAAATGCGCGCGCTGCCCCACCCCCAAAATCGTCAGGATGATGCCCCTAGCCCACGTGTTACATAATAATGTCGACTGAAGCTATGACTGAAGGTGGAGATGAACTCCTGGGATTATGTGAAGACTACATCCATGGTCTCTCTCTGAACACGGAAAGAATAGCATCCAGAAAGTTCTTACTCTGCTACTGTTTCAATGGTAATTGGTTGGCTTGTTTTTATAGGTATTTTAGGAGGAAAATTTGATATTCTGGAGCTAGTACAATGTCTTGGGTAAGAGGGTATACTCTGTTTGATGTGAATAGGTATCCTATCTTACATTGGTTTAGGACACATCTTACCAGCACCAATGTAGACACTCGGTGTTCAGCTACCAGGCTGCTGTCTGGTGTTCTTGGGGCGCTGACTAGGACACAGTGCTTGCTTGAGGATGATGGTTATTTGCCTGTGATAGGTCATGAATCTTGATATTTAGTGCTGCTTCTTCATGCAGTTCACTACTTGCTTCAGTTTTACTGTGATCGCTTGAAGGATAGAGCTGTAGTATTGGGTGCAGTAGTGTCTGGGATTCACGTCCTGGTAGGTGTACAGATGGATCTAGCAGTGTACGCACCTCATGGAGCTGTCATAGGTCACAGGGCAAAGTATTCAAGAAGATGATGCAATGCTTGTTTCTAGGAGCATTTTCAAGGAGGTGTTCTGTCAGGTCGGTATTGTATCAGTGTGCATGGGTACTGATAATAGTTATAGTGTGATAATGTAGTCACTGCCATATGAAGAAAGACACGAGTTATTTAGTATATTTTTATCCTTACTGACTCGCCAACTGCCAGGTAAAATCAGAATTGTGGAAGTGGTCTATCTACCTGTCCGTATGTATGTAGCTCTGGTGGAGTGGAGTGAAGAGTTTGTACTGGGCTATATCCAACTGCTGGATGGGGAAAGAGATCCCAGAAATTTAGTGCTGGCTTTTTCATCTATTTTCATCATCGTCCAAAACTTCACTTTTGGCAAGTTTCTGACAGTTAACCCAGTGTCAGTAATAGACAGTGATCAGTGGTTTTGTTGTCCAGATTCCTTGACGGAAGATCTCTTTGATGTCATTTCATGCTACTTTCCCATCGATTTTACACCAGTGAGTGGGTGACTACCATCAATCTAGTTGCCATAAATCAGTGGCTTGGCATTGTTTTTATAGCCTCCTGATGATTCCATGGCCATTTCTAGAGATATGCTAGTGCAGGGGCTCAGACAGTGTCTGGCCGCTACTCCAAAGTTTGCCGAGGTAAGGATTATTGGCTTGATTTCTATTGTAGTTACTGCCATTCACTTCCAGCTGTGTCTACCTCTGCTCTTTGAAAAGCTATCTTCAGATATCCTCGACGCTAAATTGGATGCCTTGTGTACTCTGACTATGGCAGCTCCTGTCTATGGAGCAGTTGCTCTGAAACCATTCCTGCAACAACTCTGGATTGCAGTAAAGAATGAGGTACATAAGTGTACTTATGTCCACAAAAGTTCACTACTTTACTTACAGATGCTCAAATCTACAATTCCAAAAGTCCAGGTAAGGAGGCTCCAGTTTTATATTACAGGGACTCAGTTAACATGATGGTACTTACTCTAGCTGGCTTGTGTCTCTGCCGTGAAAGCCATTGCTCTCAGCCTGTCCCACCAGGACACCTTGCTGAAATCATTTGTTGCCTTCACTCTTCAAGGTAAAAATTCACCTCCCGTTGTGTATTTTTAGTGATGGTGAGTATAGATTGTCAACGCCACTTGAATGAGCCAGAGGAATCTGTAGTGCAGCTGTTGTGTGGTGTGTGTGCTGCATGTGACCGTGCTGCAGCGTGCCTCCTTCCTCAAGTCCTTCCTCACCTCTTGAAGCAGTATTCAAACCTGCCAAACCCACAGGTATAAACCTCACTCTACCACCCATCTGGGGGTAATTTACTATGATCAGCTCCAAGGTAAAGTAGCTCTGTTGCGAGCACTACACTCCCTCATTGAAGCGTCAGCTGGGAGCTGTGAAGGCGAGTGCTGCAGCATTCATCCCGTTGGACCATTACGGAGTGTTGTGTGTATAGTAGTTAGTGCATTGGCAGACCACAGAGAATCTCTCTTGAATCTTGCTCAAGCTGCTCTGAATGAGAGTGAAACTGTGTGCAAGAAACTCGCTGGTGGGATATTTTCCAATCTACTTGCCATCAAAAAGCTACTGTCTGATGATGAGGTGAGTGTTAGTTAGCCACACTGCCTGGACTTAGCTGTAATAATGTTGATAGGTAGTCCAGTCTATTCAACGTCTGAAAAACATAGCACTTGCTGACAGCTGTAGTGATGACATTCAGTAAGGCGATCGTATTGAGCATTGAGCTGGTCTGTGATAACTTTCCTACCCAATGCAGGGAAGTGATTGGATGTGCTTTGCAATCTGCGTGCAAGACATACCCAGTGTTGGCGGAAGAGCATTTGATATCTCCTTTGTTGTTGGAGCTGAGGACCAGTGGGAAGCCTGCCACTGCCCGACTGCTTGCTCAACTCGCCCCATCTCCTCTCTTCTTGGCAACCTCTATACTGCCTACCTTCATATCATTGCTCAACAGCTTGCTCGCTCACTCAGCTAACCATAGGGACACTGGCTTCTGTGAACAGGATTGGAAAGCATTCTCCTCTATCTCTTTAATAGTGCTGCAAGTTGTGAAATGCAATGCTGAGTCGGCACCCTTGACAACAGCGTCATTGGACTCTCTAGTAATGCTGAGTCATCGGGTAGCAAAGTCTCACTGGATGTGCTGCAGTGAGCAGGTGAACATGTTTGTGGACACTATTTTCTCTGCCATCTCTTTCAATACTCGGCATGCTGCAGAAAGGTGTGTTGTGTGTTAGAGTGACTTCATTACCACCTTCTTTGCAGTTGGTGTGATAGCAGTATTACAGTACTGGTGAATCTACTGACGGTGGAAGGAAGTCTTTGTTGTGTGGCGCCCACTGGCTTGTGTGTTCCATTGTTGGGCTCACTCCTGGCCTCAGCCCCTCCCACTGTGAGCAATCTTCTTCACCATGTTCGTAGCTGCAGCAACTCTTCTTGCAGACATTGTCCAAGTGGAGCTGCTCTCTTTGTCAGTCCTTGCTGGATGCATCACTTGTCCAAAGTCCTGTATTCAGACATGCTGCAATGGCTTATGGCGCAATCCTCAACAAGCATCCTCGTGGTATGTGCACTGTCTGCATAGGTTGTCCAGCGTGCACGGAATGTATACGGAATGTATGACTGTTTCAGGGGATGATGTGGAAAAATGGGTGAGCTCTCACATGCCAACATTGTGGAATACTATTTGTGGGTCTGAGACTGAGGTTTTTGGGGCCCTAACTGTGTGGTTATGGGTGAGTGATGCTATTCTAAAGCCTTCAAACTGCAGCACTAGTGTTCATTAGATGACCAAGGCGTTGGTGATGAGAGGCCATCAACATGGACTGTCAGCTGCATATAAAGTAAGGCTCAACTCCCATGTCCCAACCAGTTCTTGATGTGTGTGCATCCGGTATAGCTGTTGAAGCTGTGTGCCAGCGATCACAGTGTTGCAGCTGAGGCTGCTGATGGCTTCCAGCTCATTCTCTCCGACAAAGAAGCTCTCAGCAGGGAAGGCCATGCCAATGTAAAGGTAGCTACATTTTGTTCTGTGATAACTGGCTCTCCACCTGTCCTGGTCCTCTCACTTGTAGATTTTCTACAAGCAGCAATTGTTTATCGGTATTTTGCCAGAGCTGATCTCCAACCTTTCAAAGCTGAAAGAATGTGAGTCCAAAAGAGCTATTGCAAAATCTGATCGGTGTTGGAAACTTAATAGGCAGAAAGCACCACCTCCTGAGAGTACTATCACATTTCTTAGAGGCAGTACCTCAGCAAGTTGTTCTTGAAGAACTGCCTAGAGTAGGTCAATCAACAGTTCCTTTACTGTGCTAACCTACCAACCTGATTAGGTTCTTCCTCTGCTGGTGGAGTCTTTGTCGAGTAAGGACAGTGGTGTGAAGCTGTCTGCATTGAGTGGACTGCTAGCCATTCTACGTGACAGTCCACACTCCCTGTCTGAGCATATTACTACTCTCCTTCCCCGCCTGCTAGCACTCACTTCAGACAAGAGCTCTATGGTTAGCACCAGCCAACTGAGGAGGGTCGTGTTATGTGATTGATTGTAGGTGATTCGCAAGACTGCTCTGCAGTGTGTGGAGGCCCTGTGTTTGCTGCCCACTCACGTGGTAGGACTATTGTTATGGTGGGTGGGTACAGGTCTGTGAGTGTTTGTGTGTTGTGTGCAGACATACCCTCACCGGCGCACTATCCTCCAAGGCCTTGCTCCTTGCCTGAACGACCACAAACGCTTGGTGCGTGGAGCAGCTGTGGATGCAAGAGCCAAATGGTTGGGTTGCCTTCTCTACTTGCTTGCAACTCTTCATAAAATGTGTACACACACTATACACATTGCTGGCTGCAGGTTTTTGCTATGACGTGACGGATGGTTTAAATGTGCACTATCCAGGATTGAGTTTATGGTTACTTTGAAGAGCGATGTTTGCTTGAGCCCTGATCACGAATTTGATCGAGTACCTCCTGTTCAAAAAAGCCATTTTCACTTATCACTTCTTGTATCGGCAGGTAGATATACCTTTTGAAATGTCCTAATGCGATTTTTTCTTTCCCTGGCCTTTGATAGTCTTTCCTTGTCTTCAAATTGTACTGATCTTGTTGGTCTCTGCAGCTCTGGTTTGACACAGCTTTTCCTGTGCTCTGTGGAGTTTCACATGTGCATCAGTGCACCATGACTCACAACTGATCGACTGGCTTACCTCTTGTAGAAACTAGTCTGCTTCTTCTTACTAACTGTGGATGTTGTGCAGCAAATGCCTCTGACAAACTCAAGCCATTCCGACTCTCCCTACAGAAGAAATTTATGTTCATGGCAGTAATAGATAGATACTACACAGCTTAGCTACATACCCAATAGGCTTCAACAAAAAGTTGTTCTCAGGGGGTTCTTCCTGCTTCTGTTCAGGTGCTTTGGCTGACCTTCTGCAATTGCAAGTGTCCTCACCACCTGTCCCAGCTGATAGCAAAGGACTGGATAAAAACCTCAGCCACAGGACATCTAGATCTGAGGGATCCACATCTGAAGTTTCTGACCCTCCTGCTGAAATGGAATTGTTGCTGGCAGAAGTCAGAGCTGTTGGGTCTAACTCTGGCAGTGTGTACCACTCCTCATCACTTTGCACCTCTTCCACCATAACTGCAGTGCAGCTGTTCACACTTCAAAAATAAATCTGAACAGGAGGCGTTATTCACTAATAATGCAGATGATAGGATGGACATTCAAGTTTATATCTATCTCTAGGGTGCTTTCAGTGCTTTGATTCTTTCTGCCAGCTTCCTTGCAGAGTCCATTGTATGCACTTTGTACTTTTGCCCTTTTGAAGTTCCCTGTTGTTGCTGCTTGGGTTTTGTAGTGGTATCTGTGCTCCCAACATCTAGTGCCTGCAACTTGGCCAGCACTTCATGCTGCACACTCAGCCTGTACTGATAGGCAGCTATATCTGATAAGCCAGCGTTAAGGGATAAAAAACATGCATGCAGAATGCCCATGCCCTCTAGCTGGCACCTTTAAGATACAGGCCAGATTCCTCACTGGCAGGGACTGCCTGCCAGAGTCAGATTTCTCCTGCAATAGCACCAAACTCTGCAAGAAGAGTCTGCGCGAGAGCAAATCTGAGGATTCAGGGACTGCTTTTTCCATGGCCTCAGCAAACTCTGCCTCTAGCATAGAGCCTACTACACGGCCTGGCTGCTCTGTGAGTTGTGCTTCCAGCTGGGGGGATAGAACACAGTTTGTCATCCTAATAGTACTGCCTAGAAACCTACCATCACAACCAGTGGGTCTTTATGTGACAGGATTAGGAGTTGCAAGAAATCCAGAACTAACCGTGCCGACAGGCAATTGTCACTGTGAGCAACGTAATTTAAACACAGTTGTTCAGTTTCTTCTTCCTGAAAAACATGAGGAGGTGAATGGTTGCCACACACACACACACAGACGTACTCCTAGGAAGGGATAGAGGGAAGTGATGAAGGCAGAGAACTGGGAGTGTGAGACCCACTGAGGAACTGCTTGCACAAGGCTAGCCTGCAACAGGTTGTAGCGTAAACAGCACCCGTCCAAGTCACCACACAGAGCATGGCCTAGCATCAGAAGCTCCTGCACCAAACCATGGTAATTAAGATCCATCAGATATAGGGGCAGGCAGTTCTTGCCTTGTCATTTGTATAACATTCTTCCAGTGAAGAAATGAAGGCATGGTAAGAGATGGGCGTTAGGAGCCTCATGAAGTAGTGGTCGCGCACAAATTCAAGCAGCAACTCCTATAGAAACACATTGCCACACCATGACATTATCACAGTGGTAGATAGATAGTGCTTGCACTTTCAATATGCCTATATCTACGGTTGCTTACATGGAGAGTTAGCAGATTGTCTTCATCACCAACAGCAAGAACCGCTTTATCATCTTGCAATAGTAAAGTAGCATAAAACTGTTCTACCAAATCCAGCAGTTGTTCCTATAGGACAGAGCCATCTTGACATGGACATCCATAACCTACTCACTGATGGTGAGTGCATGTCACAGATTATTTGGTGCATGTCCATTCTATATAGAGCATGACCAATTATGGTGAAGCTGTCCAGAAATAAATAGCAGGAAGTATCAAATTCACATTAGCTACTTCTGTTGAGCTTGAGTTAGCCATGACTTCAGGTTTGTTGTTAGCTAGCTAGCTATAGCAGTCCTAGCTGGCTAAGCTTTTACTATTCCTTGTTGTCTGTATAGTTGATATCCCTTACGTGGCTGAGACTAATACGACACATCTTACAGCAACTTTAGGCAAGGACAGTTGGAAAGCACAAGTAAGCTAGCTTGTGAGACTAGCGAGTAGCTTATATCCTGTACCTATGTATTCTAGTGGGTGGAAGATGAAGGCAGGAAAGAGTCTGTTCCTAGTGCTCCCTCAGTTTTAAACATCCCACTGGCTGTTCTGTCCTTCCTGTTCTGCCCAATACTAGGTATTTTGGCAGTCATTTTTGCTATTGAGGTGAGTTAGACAATTCATTAGAACTGTGACGTCATGAGTGTCCCTTTGCCCCCACACACCCAGGCTCGTATTGTGTATAACCATGGCCATACTCTGGAGTCAGAGGCTCTGAGTGAGAGAGCCAGAGGCACTTCTTACTATGCCATTGCCATAGGCATAGGGCTATTGGTTGGCATGGGCGTGTTGCTGGGCCTAGGCAGCCGTTTCAACTGGTACTGAACTAGGCTAGTGTATCGTTTTTAACTCCCTTATTTACCTCAGATAGTTTTCTCAATACTGCCTGGTCAAATTTGGGGAATTTCTTACTGAATTGTGTCCACAAGTATCCAAAGTCAGGTGTCTATATCAGCAGAATAATTGAGTTCATGCTGACGCCATGTGTGAACTCACTGTAGCATGCAGTCCCTGAGTTGTGGCAGCAACTTTTGCAATAGCAGGTTTGACTGTGTCAGGCCTCTCTAGCTTGGGCTTAGTGAGCTCAAAGTGTGGCCTAAAGATCTTGAGATGAGTAGAGTTGACAGGAAGCTGAATCACAAGATCTTCCTCACAGATTTTGTGTGGGCAGAGTACAGTCTGTATTGCCGCAATGGTAGTCAACTACATAATACTGGTACTCAACATACCCTCTGAGCACAACTTGTGCAATGCTGTGCAACTTTAAGAGGATAAAAGTTTGTCCCTCCGTCACTAGACGTGGAGAGCTGCATGTGAACATGACCACAAGTTAACTAGCCATAGACCAAGCACATGCACCTTATACCATGGCTGCATATTTATTGGAGATTTGTTCCTGTGGAATGAGTGGGTTGAGAGGATGAAGAGGTAGAACTAGTGCAGTGTGGGATGAGGAACTGTTCTTGCCACTTCTCAGCTGTGACAGTCGCTCATTCAAAGCTTCTCCATGTTTGTTCAACAGCGATAGCTATGTATTGTAGGGTGGGAACGATACATTATCAAGCATCACTCTTTTAGCTTGAAATACCTCAGCAGATAGAGATGATATTTTGCTCTTGAATATTTTCTTCTTATGAAGCTATCAAAAGTGTTGTATTTTGTGGCAGTCAGCCAACCTCAATAGTTACGCTACTCACCACTTCTGCTGGTGCAATCTGACTGTCTGCATTGTAACAGGACTGCAGCCAAGAATCCAGCTCTGTTGGAGGAACGCAACATATGAAACGTAATAGCAGTATTGATTTCTTACCATCCATCAGGGAATTTTGTAAAGTGAGCAGTTGAATCTTCAATTTGTTGGTGGTAGTGCTATGTTGTTCCATTTCATTCTGTGATCAAGGCAAATACACCATGCATGCACACCTGGCCACTACATGCACACACCTTGCTGTTCGCTGGTTGGTGGTCCATAGTGTCATGCTTTGTTAGCAGCTTGGCTGTAAAGAGCAATAATTTGCACTTCTGGATAACTTGTACAGTTCTGCTTACTTTCCTGGAGTTGATCATGAGTGACCTCATAGTCCCTTAACCTTCCATTTTCCTCTT
>JAAGOD010047694.1_pt1 | contig 14913 bp, 11 predicted proteins | sample 8389681 | NCBI WGS metagenome assembly JAAGOD01 (sample SAMN13964374, study PRJNA552185) | sponge metagenome | biome: deep-sea hydrothermal vent fields; feature: spots directly above weak diffusing fluid; material: seawater and sediment | host: Tedaniidae sp. KZ-2020 ... | reverse complement strand
GAAATATATTCCGCCAGTGCTTTGATTTGTTCTTCGGATAATCTTGCGGCAATGGCGTTCATTTCGGCGGCGTCTTTCCGCTTTTTTCCGCCGTGATTATTTCTTAAATTTTTCCGCAATTTTGGTTCCTACATATGCCATATAAACAACTCCGAAAACGGCAAGAACCGGTGAAAACAAAGGATTTTCGCGCAGTTTATCTATTAAATCCGGATTAATCGCGGCGGAAATAAATAAAAGTCCGGACGGAAAACTGCATCCCAAACCGCCCAATGTCGCCAAATGCCACAGCCGCCGCTCGTCCATCCGAAACCGCAAAAAAACCAAAAACGTCCCCATCGTGCATAGCGCGGCAACAACAGAAATTAGCCCGATATTATCCCAAAAACCCCCGACTAATTCAGCCACCGCGGTTTTCTTTTTTCCGCGCTCTTTCGCCGCCGAGCCACACTAAAAAACCGATAACGCCGCCGATAATGGCGCCGGTCCAGCCGTTTCCCAGAACGGCTCCGGATAAAGCACCGGCGGCGGCGACAAGCACTTTTTCCATTTTGTCCACTGGCGCGGGTGTTTTGGTTTGCGGTATTGTTTTCATGTGTAAATTATACGCGATTTTCCGGTTTTACGGCGCCAAACCCGAAATATATTCCGCCAGTGCTTTGATTTGTTCTTCGGATAATCTTGCGGCAATGGCGTTCATTTCGGCGCTTTGGCGCGCGCCCGATGCGTATTCGCGTAAGGCGGATGCGGCGTATTCGGCGTATTGCCCGGAAATTCGCGGATAATGCGGCGGAATGCCCATTCCCGCCGGACCGTGGCAGGCGGCGCATGCCGGAATTTTGGACGCAATGATGCCGCCGCGGTAAAGTTTTTCACCGTTGCGGGCGAGTGCTTCATCGGCGGCGGCGGCGATTACCGGTTTTTGGGCGGCAAGATATGACGCCACATCGGCGATGTCTTTGTCGCTTAAATTTGCCGCCAACGGCGCCATTACCGGATTTTTGCGCCCGCCATCGCGAAAAAGTTTAAGTTGCGCGGCGGTGTATTCGGCGTATTGCCCGGAAAGAATCGGCTGGGTCGGCACAACGCTCGCCCCGGCGGGGCCGTGGCAACTCATGCATTGCCCGTCATAAAGCGTTTTTCCGGCGGCGGCGTCTCCGGCGACAAGCGGCGTTTCTTGCGCCGCCGCACCGCCGCAAATCGCGAGAAGCAACAAAAATCGTTTCATGCCGCTATTGTAGCGCAAAATCGGCGAAAAAATTGAAAACACCCGTTTTGTCCACCGAAATTTGCCGCAAAATATACCGAATCCCCTTTCGCGGGCGCGGTTTTTTTGGCATGCGATTTTTCCGGCGAATTGCGCCGCCGCGTTTAGTGGGCGTCATCCCAATTTTGCGCGCGGTTGACCGACACTTCCAGCGGCGTTTTCAATTCCGCCGCTTCGCGCATTAATGCCGGCACGGTTTCCATAATTTCGTCCGCTTCCGCCAGCGGCGATTCCAAAACAAGTTCATCGTGAACTTGCAAAAGCATGCGGGTTTTCATTTTTTTCTTTGCCAAAAAACGGTCTACTTTGAGCATCGCCGTTTTAATAATATCCGCCGCGCCGCCTTGCATTGGCGCGTTGATGGCGGCGCGCCCCGCCGCTTGCGGATTGCCCGGCAAAACCGGAATGCGCCGTCCGGCGGGCGTTTCTACAAAACCTTGCGCCGCCGCCAGTTTTTGGATGTTTTCCATAAACGCCGCGACCGTCGGATAACGCGAAAAATAAAGGTTAATATATTCGCCCGCCCGTTCCCGCGTGGTGTCCAAGGCGCGCGCCAAACCAAACGCGGACATGCCATAAATCAAACCGAAATTAACCGCTTTGGCGGCGCGCCGTTCGCTGTTGTCCACTTCGGCTTCGGTTTTGCCAAAAATTTCCGCGGCGGTGCGCCGGTGAATATCGGCGCCGTCCGCAAACGCGGCAAGCAACGCCGCATCGCCCGAAATGTGCGCCATCAACCGCAATTCTATTTGCGAATAATCGGCGCTAATTAAAACGCAACCCGGGGGGGCGATAAACGCCCGCCGGATGCGCCGTCCGTCCGCCGTGCGCGCCGGAATATTTTGCAAATTGGGGTCGCTGGAAGACAATCTGCCGGTGGAGACCGAGGTTTGGTTAAAATTGGTATGCACCCGTCCGGTATGCGGATTAATCATGCGCGGCAATTTTTCGGCGTAAGTGCCGGCGAGTTTGGCGAGAGTTCGGTGTTGCAAAACCGCGCGCGCCAGCGGATAATCGGGGGCGAGTTTTTCCAACGTCCGTTCGTCCGTGGAACGCGCTTTGCCGCCCGCGGTTTTGCGGATATGCGGCGCGCCCATTTTGTCAAAAAGCAGCGTTTCTAACTGCCGCGGCGAATTGAGATTAAAATTCGTTCCGGCGGTTTTGTGCGCTTCGGTTTCTAATTCCGCCATGCGGCGGCGCATTTCTGCGGCAAAAGTTTGCAATGCGGCGGCGTCAATTTGCACGCCGGCGCGTTCCATTTTATACAACACCGGCATCAGCGGGCGGTCTATTGTTTCGTAAATGGATTTTGCGACGCCGCCGAGTCCGCCGATAATTGGGGTAAAAAGTTTGCGCGTTATTTCGGCGTCTTCGGCGGCGTAGCGGGCCGCGGTTTTAATATCCGCGGACAAGAAATTTTTTACCGTTTTGCCGTCCACCACATCGCGGTATAAAATTTTTTTTGCATTAAGACGCCGTTGCGCCAGCGCCGCCAAAGTAGAAGGTTTCCCCGGTTCGCCCAGCACGGCGGCGATTTTTGTATCTTCCAAAACGCCGCGGACGCGCAATCCGTAATTGGCGAAGACATGCAAATCGTATTTGCCGTTATGAAAAATTTTTACCGTTGTTTCGTCTTCCAGCAACGGACGCAACGCGGCTAATGCATCCGCTTCGGGGATTTGTTTTACCGCGTCCATTCCGCAATGGGCGAGCGGCACATATGCGGCGGTTTTTTCGTCCGCCGCCAATGAAAATCCGGCGAGTTTTGCCGCCAGCGGCGGTGCGCCGTCCGTTTCGGTATCCAGTGCGGCGATTTTGTTGCGGCGGGCGGCGGCGATTAATTCTTTGAGGCGCGGCAGTTCGTCCACAATTTCGGCGGCGGCGGGCGGCGATGCGGCGGCGGCGGAATCCCAAACCGTAGCCAAATTACGGAATTCGTATTGCCCGCACAATTTTTGCCATGTATCAATGTCGGGTGCGGAGCGGCGGCATTCTTCGGCGTTTTGCGGCAACGCCACATCGGTTTTTAGGGCGACAAGTTTTGTCGCAAGCGCCAGCACTCCGGAATTGGCGGCGGCGCGCAAATTATTTGCCGCCGCGCCTTTTAGCGTTCTTTCTTTTTCGGGGGCGGATTCTTCGGCGCGCGCAAATTTAACCAAATTGTCCAAAGAGCGGTGTTCGGAGAGCCATTTTGCCGCGGTTTTTGCCCCGACTTTTTCTACGCCGCGGATATTGTCCGAAGCATCGCCGGTTAGCGCGAGGTAATCGGCGATTTGCGCCGGGGCGACGCCAAATTTTTCGCGCACTGCGGCGGCGTCATACATTTTTCCGCGGATGCCGTCATATACGCGCGTTGTTTCATCCACGAGTTGCATTAAATCTTTGTCGCCGGAAGCGATAAGAATTTCCATTCCGGCTTCTTTTCCATGCCGCGCGAAAGTAGCGATAACATCGTCCGCTTCTACGCCGGGTTGGCAAATTAGCGGCCAGCCGGCGGCGGCGATAAATTGTTTGGCGGGGGCGATTTGGACGCGCAATTCGGGGTCCAGCGGCGGCCGGTTGGCTTTGTAATCGGGCGAAATATCGTGGCGAAAAGTTTTGCCGGGGGCGTCCATAATGCAGGCGATTCTTTCGGACGGATATTGTTCGGAGAGTTTGTGCAGCATATTGACTAACCCAAAAATTGCGCCGGTGGGTTCGCCGTTTTGTGTGCGCAATTCGCGGACGGCGTGAAACGCGCGAAACAAATAACCGGTGGCGTCAACAAGCAAAAGCCGCATGCCGCCCATTATGCCGGATTTTGCGCGGATTTTTTTGTAAAAACGGATTTTGCGGGAATGAAAAATTTTTAGGCGGGGAAACATTTTTTTGGACAACAAAAAAGAACGGCGGGCGGCAATTGTTTGCGGCGGCGGGGCGGGTTTGCGGCGGCGGCGAAAAGTTGTAAAATGGCGGCGATGAACACTCCCGGTAAGGCGGTTTTGGACGGCATCCCGCCGTTGCCCGGCGTTTACCGTTTTGTGGACGGCAAAGGCGCGGCGTTGTATGTCGGCAAGGCGGCGAACTTGAAAAAACGGGTGGCGTCCTATTTTCACGGCGGCCGCACGGCGCCGCGCATTCGCCTAATGCTTGCGGCAATGCGCGATGTGGAAGTTACCGTCGCCGCGTCCGAACATGCGGCGTTGCTTTTAGAAAACAATTTAATCAAATCGTTGCGCCCGCGTTATAACATTTTATTTCGCGATGACAAAAGTTATCCGAGTTTGCGGTTTAGCGGCCATCCGTATTCGCGCGTATTTTTTTCGCGCGGCGATTCCGGCGATGGCGAATCTTTCGGGCCTTTTCCGGACAGCGGCGCGGTGCGCGAAACGATTAATATGTTGCAGCGGATTTTTCGCTTGCGCACCTGCGCCGACTCCGTTTTTGCCCACCGCAGCCGTCCTTGTTTGTTGCACGGGATTGGCAGATGCAGCGCGCCCTGCATAAACGCCGTGGCGCCCGCGCAATACGCCGCCGATGTGCGCGCCGCCAAAAATTTACTCGCCGGCGACGGCCGCGGCGTAGAAGCCGAATTGCAAAAAACAATGGAAGAATCCGCGGCGCGGTTGGAATTTGAAAAAGCGGCGGCGGCGCGCGACCGGTTGCGCGCTTTGGCGGTAATGCGGGCGCGGCATTTTGTAGACGCCCCCGGCGCGCCGGACGCCGATTATGCGGGGGCGCATTGCGGCAAAGACGGCGCATGCGTGGTTGTCGCGATGGTGCGCGGCGGGCGGCGGTTGGGCGAGCGGCGGTTTTTTCCCGAATCCGCGCCGGATGCGTCCGCCGCCGAAGTATTGGCGGCGTTTATCGGGCAATATTACGGCGGGATGAAAAACCCGCCCAAAATTATTCCTTCCCTCCGTCCCAGCCCGCCGCCGCCGGATTGCCTTCCGGTTGTCCTGTCGCCGCGCGGCGAAGAAAAAGCGCGGGCGTTGGAAGCGGCAAAAAACGCCGCCGTTGCGTTGCAATTGCGGCGGGCAAAACGCGGCGCCGAAACGGAAAAATTGCGGGCGTTGGGCGAACGGTTAAATATTCCGCCGCCGCGCCGGATTGAATGTTTTGACATTAGCCACAGTGCCGGGGAATCGCCGGTGGCGGCGCGGGCGGTTTTTATTGACGGCGCGCCGCAAACTTCGCAATACCGCCGCTACGCCGTTGCCGCCCCCGGCGGCGATGACGCCGCCGCCATTCGGGAAGCGGTGGCGCGCAGTTTTCGCCGCGCCGCCGCGGAAAAAACGCCGCCGCCCGATTTGTTGTTGGTGGACGGTGGCGGCGCGCAGTTGCGGGCGGCGTTGGCGGCGATGCCCGAAAAAGCGCCGGTGTTGGCGATTGCCAAAGGCCCGGGGCGCAAACCCGGATGCGAAAAATTGATTACCGCCGGCGGCGAAATTATTACTTTGGACGCGGCCGACCCGGCGTTTCATTTATTGCAGGCGGCGCGCGATGAGGCGCACCGTTTTGCCGTTTGCGGGCACCGGCAACGGCGCGACAAAAAGCGCCGCACTTCCATGCTGGAAGAAATTGAAGGCGTGGGGGCGGTGTTGCGGCGGCGGCTGCTTGGATATTTCGGCGGTTTGCGCGAGTTGCGGGCGGCGGGGGCGGAAGAACTGATTCAAATTAGGGGCGTGAGTCCGCAACTGGCAAAACGCATTTACGAATCCATCCATGAATAATTTTTCTTTTCCGAATGCATTATCGTTGGCGCGGCTTGCCGCCGCCCCGGCGTTGGCGTTTGTTTTTTGGCTGCCGCATTGGACGGCAACGGGCGAAAACGCGGCGCATGCGGCGGCGGCGGTATTGTTTGGGCTTGCCGCCTTGACCGATTTTATTGACGGTTATTGGGCGCGCAAGCACCGCCAGCACAGCCGGTTTGGCATGTTTTTGGATCCGGTGGCGGACAAGATTTTGGTGGCGACGGCGTTATTATTATTGTTGGACGCCGGCAAGGCGCCGGTGGCGGCGTGTTTGTTGATTATCGGGCGGGAGATTTTTGTATCGGCGTTGCGCGAGTGGGCGGCGATTGGCGGCATCGGCGATTCGTTGCGGGTATCGGCGTTCGGAAAATGGAAAACGGCGGCGCAGATGGCGGCGGCGCCGTGCCTGTTTGCCGGCGGCGTTTTGGGCGCGCCGGTGGCGCGGGCGGGGGAAATATTATTGTGGGCGGCGGCGGCGCTTTCGGCGTGGTCAATGGTGGAATATTGCCGCGCCGCATGGCGCGCGCGGGAACATTAAAAATGGCGCGGTTTTTTAAATTTATATTTTGGACGGGATTGCTGGGCGGGTTGAACGTCTTATTTTTTGTCGTTTTGGCGTTGGCGGTGGTTTATCAAAAACTGCCAAAATTGGATGCGTTGGCGGATTACCGTCCGCGCCTGCCGATGCGGATTTACACCAGCGAGGGCGATTTAATCGGCGAGTTTGGCAAAGAAAAACGCGCTTACCGGCGGTTTCAAGAATTTCCGCGCATTTTGGTGGAAGCGTTATTGGTGACCGAAGACGCGCGTTTTTTTGAACATCCGGGGGTGGATTTTGCCGGAGTCGCGCGCGCCGCGTTGGGTTATTTGGAGGGGCGGCGCGAAGGCGCCAGCACGATTACGATGCAGGTGGCGCGCAATTTTTATCTAACCCGCGAGCGGACTTTGATGCGAAAGACGGCGGAAGTATTGTTGGCGTTGGAAATTGAACGGCGGTTTGGCAAGCGGGAAATTTTGGAACGTTACATGAACCAAATTTATTTGGGGCGCGGTTCTTTTGGTTTCGCCGCCGCCGCCCGCGCTTATTACGACCGGGCGTTGGGCGAATTAACCGTCGGCGAAATGGCGTTTCTTGCCGGGTTGCCCAAAGCGCCGAGCACTTACGACCCGCGCCGCAACCCCGGACAGGCGAAATCGCGGCAGTTGCATGTATTGCGGCGGATGCGCGGCGGCGGCATTATCGGCGATGCGGAATACGCACAATGGGCGGAAGAAAAATTGCCGGCGTTGCGCGGTCCGGCGCGCCGGTTTTTGGTGGAAGCGCCGTTTGCCGCCGAAGAAGTGCGGCAACTTGCGTTTGAACATTTCGGCGAGGAAGCATATGAGCGCGGCTTAAGAATTTACACAACGCTGCAAACGCGCCTACAAGGCGCCGCCGTCCGCGCCGTGCGCAAAGGATTGTTGGCGCACGAATTGCGCCGCCCATATGTCGGACCGGAAAAATTTATTGACCTGCACAATTTGTCGGCGCAAGAAATACGCGGCGCATTAAAAAAAGAACCAACGCGCGGCGGATTGATGCCGGCTGTCATCACTGCGGCGGGCAAAAAATCATTAACATTAATCGGCAAAGACGGCGAAGAATACCGCATTTCGGCGAAAGCACTCGGCAAATTGCGCCGCCATTTGCCCGGCGGCGGCGCTCCGAAATTTGTCGCCGGGGCGGTGGTGCGGCTGGCAAAAAAAGACGGCAACATTTCGCTTGCCGCATTGCCCGGCGCGGAGGCGGCGTTGGTGGCGATGGCGCCCGAGGACGGCGCGGTATTGGCGCTTGTCGGCGGTTTTGATTTTGCCCGCAACCAATACAACCACGCCGTGCAGGCGCGGCGGCAACCCGGTTCCAGCATTAAACCGTTTATCTACTCGGCGGCGTTGGAAAAAGGATTTACGCCGGCCAGCGTATTGCCGGACGCGCCGATTTTTTTGTCGGCGGAAGAAACCGGCAGCGGCGAAAGTTGGGAGCCGAAAAATTATGACGGCAAAGCGGAGGGTCCGATATTGTTGCGGCGCGCGCTGGCGCGTTCCAAAAATCTGGCGACCGTGCGCCTGCTCAAATTTATCGGCGTCCATTATGCGCAAGATTATCTTACGCGTTTTGGTTTTCGCCGCCGCGACCATCCGCCGTATTTAACGATGGGGCTGGGCGCCGGCGCCACGACTCCGATGGAACTTGCGCGCGGCTACGCGGTGTTTGCCAACGGCGGTTTTCGCGTCAACCAATATTTAATTTCGCGGGTGGAAGATTACGACGGCAATTTGATTGTTAATGAATTAAATTTTGAAACGCGGCGGCGGGCGGTTGACCCGCGCAACGCGTTTATTATGACTTCGTTGTTGCAAAGCGCGGTGCGCGAAGGCACCGGCGCCAGCGTTTTGCGCACGGTCAACCGCCCCGATTTGGCCGGCAAAACCGGCACCACCAACGACACCCGCGATGCGTGGTTTGCCGGTTTCGGCGGCAACATTGTCGCGGCGGCGTGGATAGGTTACGACCAACTTCGTTCTTTGGGGAAGCGGGAAACCGGCGGGCGGGCGGCGTTGCCGATTTGGGGGGATTTTATGGCGGCGGCGCTTGCCGGACGTCCGGTCGTGGAATATTTGCCGCCGGCGGGCGTTGTCGCCGCCGACATTGACGGGAAAAGCGGGCTGTTGCTTTCCGCCGATTCTGCGGCGGGCGGGCGGCGCGAATATTTTTACCAAGAATTATTGCCCGCGGCCGATGCGGCGCCGCCATCGCATGCCACCGAAGAATTACTGTAATGGCGGGAATGTTGTTGTTGCGGGCGTTGGGGCGGTTGCCGTTGCCGGTGCGGCGGCGGCTGGGGGCACTGCTGGGCGACATTGCGCGAATCGCCGGAATTCGGCGGCGGGTGGCGGCGCGCAATTTAGAATTGGTGTTTCCGGAATTAACGGCGGCGGCGCGCGGGCAAATTTTGCGGCGGCATTTTCAATTATTGGGCGCGGTTTTTTTGGACGAATGCGCGTTGCTTGGCATGTCCGCGGAAGCGGCGCGCCGCCGGATTGTTGTAGAAAACGAAGACGCGCTGGAGGCAAAAAAGCCGGTTATTGTTTGCGCGCCGCATTTTGCCGCCGCCGCGATTGGCGGGGTGCGGTTGTCGGCGATGCTGGGCGGGCGGATGATGTTTTATTACAAACCGCTCCACAACAAATTTTGGGACAAGTTTTACGCGCGTTTGCGGCGGCGATACGGCGCCGTTGGCGCGGCGGCGACGGACAAAAGTTCGTTGTTGGCGTGCGCGCGCCACCTAAAAAACGGCGGCGTGTTTTTTTATTTACCGGATGCCGACCCAAAACGGCGCAAAAGCGCGGTATTTGCGCCGTTTATGGGAGTTGCGGCGGCGACGACGACGGCGCTTTCGCGGTTGGCGGCGGCGGGCGGCGCGGAAGTTCGGATGTTTTCCGCGATGCTGACAAAAGACGGTTACCGTTTGCAGTTGTCGCCGCCGCTTGAAAATTTCCCCGGCAAAGACGCGGCGGCGGATGCGCGGCGGATTAATGATTTAATCGGCGAACAAGTGCGCCGCGACCCGGCGCAATATTATTGGCTGCACCGCCGGTTCAAAACCCGGCCGGATAACCAAGGGGATATTTATGCATGAAATTCGTTTTTCTAAAATGCACGGCGGCGGCAACGATTTTGTCGTCATAGACGCGTTGCGGCAAAAACTGCCGGCGCCGTTTCCGGCGGCGCGGCTTGCCGGACGCCGCACCGGAATCGGATGCGACCAAATTTTAATTATAGAAAAACCGCCGCGCGGCGCCCGCGCCGATTTTGGCTACCGCATCATTAACGCGGACGGCGGCGAAGTCGGGCAATGCGGCAACGGCGCGCGTTGTGTCCATGCGTTTTTGCGGCGCAAAAAAATCGCCCGTAAACCGCGCTTGCGCTTGCAAACCAAAACCGCGTCCATTTTGACCGAAGACGCCAAAAACGGCGTCCGCGCCTATTTGGCGGCGCCTGAATTTGCCCCGCAAAAAATTCCCCTGCAACGCAAAAAAGCGCAATTGTGGTATGCGGCGGCGGGTTCGGAAGGCGGCATGTTGTTGCCCGGGCAGTTTGCGGCGTTGTCGTTGGGCAATCCGCATGCGGTATTTACGCCGCTTCCCGCGGCCGATACCGAAGCAAATCTCACCGCCGCCGGCGAAGCGCTCAACAAAACGCCGCGCAAATTGTTTCCCGAAGGCGTAAATGTGGGATTTTGCATTAAAGAAAAAAACGGCATTGCGGTGCGCGTTTATGAGCGCGGCGTGGGCGAAACGCCGTCTTGCGGCAGCGGTGCGGCGGCGGCGGCGGTGGTAATGATTCGCGGCGGTGCGGTAAAAAGTCCGGTGCGCGTTTTTTTGTCCGGCGGCGAATTATTATGCGGCTGGCGCGAAGGCAAAGCGGCGTGGCTGCAAGGCGGCGTCAATTTTGTTTATGAAGGCGCGGTGCGTTTGTAGGCGGAAATTTTGCCGCCCGCCGCCCGCAATTTCCACCGCAATTTCCGCGTAGGGGAATCTAAAAGGTAAAAAATTGGCGCGGTATTTAATTTTTGCCATTGCTACTTTCGCCGTTATTTTTGATTTCCGCTTTCGCGAAAATGGCGGCAAAAAAAGCCGGCGTTTTGGATTTTCGTTTTCGCGAAAATGGCGGCAAAGAAAACATGCGGGATAACGGCGGCAAAACGGCGGTAAAATATTTTCGGCAAAATGCCCGTTTTTTTGGGCGCAAAGGATTAAAATAGCGTTTTTTGCGGGCGCTTAGCTCAGTGGGAGAGCGCCGCCTTCACACGGCGGAGGTCGCTGGTTCAATCCCAGCAGCGCCCACCAAGTTGCGGCGGTTGCGGCGGGGCGCGGGTTTGGAATGCGGCGGCGCATGGCGTAAAATTCCCGCATTAATTTATTATTGTTCAATTCCGAGGAATTCTTTTATGTTGGAAATTAAAAACCGGGAACATTTTGGCGAGTGGTGTCCGAACATTTTTACGCCCGAAGCCGAGGCGTTTTTGGCAAAAATCGCCGGGGAATTTTCACCCCGGCGCGAAACAATTTTGGACGCCCGCAAAGAAACGCAGGAGCGTTTTAACGACGGCGCGTTGCCGGGTTTTTTGGCGGAAACCCAAGAAATCCGCGAAGGCGAATGGCAAACCGCGCCGCCGCCGGACGGATTGTCCGACCGGCGCGTGGAAATTACCGCCCCCGCCGAGCGCAAAAAAATTATTCAGGCGCTCAATTCTCCGGCGAAAGCGTTTATGGCGGATTTGGAAGATTCGTTGTCGCCGGTTTGGGAAAATGTCGTCCGCGGCCAGCAGGCGTTGTATGAGGCGGCGCGCGGCGCATGCGAATTGCGCGAGGGGGGCAAAACTTACATTCTGGAACCGGCGCATACTTGCCGTTTAATTGTCCGCCCGCGCGGTTGGCATTTGCCGGAAAAAAATATTTTATGGAAAGGGCGGCCGCTGTCCGCCGCGCTTGCCGATTTTGCATTGTTCTTTTTTCACAACGCGGAAGTATTGCAAAAAAAAGACGGCGGCCCGTATTTTTACCTGCCCAAAATAGAACACTGGCGCGAAGCGGCGTTGTGGAACGGCATTATGGAATTCGCCGAAAAAGAACTCGGGCTGCCGCCCAACTGCGCCAAGGCGACGTTGCTGGTAGAAACTTTGCCGGCGGTTTTTCAGATGCACGAAATTATGCACGCGATGCGCGGGCGGATTGTCGGGCTTAATTGCGGGCGCTGGGATTATATTTTTTCCTACATTAAAACATTGCGCCGCCACGCCGCGCATGTATTGCCGCAACGCGCCGAAGTTACGATGGAAGTTCCGTTTATGCGCGCGTATTCTTTGGAATTAATTACCGCCTGCCACCGCCGCGGCGCGCATGCGATGGGCGGCATGTCGGCGTTTATTCCGATTCGCGGCGACGAAGCGGCAAACGCGGCGGCGATGCAAAAAGTGGGCGAAGACAAAACGCGCGAAGCCGCCGACGGGCATGACGGCACATGGGTCGCGCATCCGGCATTAATTCCGGTCGCCGCCGCGGCGTTTGACGCTAAGATGCCCGGGCCGCACCAAAAACATGTGATGCCGTCCGCGGCGCATTCGGCGGCGCAATTGCTTGCCGCACCCGCGGGCGCAATTACATTGGCGGGGTTTGACAATAATATTCAAGTGGCGTTGCGTTATATTTCGGCGTGGCTGGACGGGCGCGGCGCGGCGCCGATTTTTAACATGATGGAAGATGCGGCAACGGCGGAAATTGCGCGCGCGCAGTTGTGGCAATGGGTGCGGTATGCGGCGCAACTGGACGACGGGCGCAAAATAAATATTTCGCTTTTTGCCAACCGGTTGCAGGCGGCAAAAAACGCGATAGACGGCGAAGGCGGATGCGAAAAACTCGCCGCCGCCGCGGACATTTTAGAATCGCTGGCGGCCGCCGCCGAGATGCCGGAATTTTTAACGCTGGCGGCGTATCCGCAAATTTAATGTTAATGAAAAACAAATTGTCGTTTTATGTTTTCGCGGCGCGGCTGGCGGCGTGCGCCGTTTTAATTTTTTGCCATTCCGGCGCGGCGGCGAAAGAATATACTTTGCGCGCCGCTTCTAAAAAATTTTATATCGTGGACGGCGATTCGGTAAATTACGGGCGGCTCAAATTTCGCATGTGCGGGATTCAAGCACCCGAACGTTTCCGTCCGTTTTACGACGATGCGGGGCGGATGTTAAAACAACTATTCGGGCGCAAAACAATCGCCGTCTATGTCGTGGACATTGACAAATACAAACGCAAAGTAGCGGTAATGTTTGCGGCGGGCGAAGCGGTTTCCATTAACGAAAAAATGGTGCGGTATGGCGGCGCCAAACACTATAAACGGTTTTCACAAAATTGCGCGGCATATGTTTCGCCGGCGCGTTTTGTCGCCGCCGAAAAATCCGCCAAAAAACAAAAACGCGGAATTTGGGGAAAGTAGTTTTTATAAATTTTTTTATAAAACGCCGCGCCGTTTTTTGCCATAAAAAACCCCGCCGTTAATTTTTCCAAAAAACTTTGCGCCCTTATTTTTGCCGCATTGCCGTTTTCGCATTTTCCGTTATTTATTAACATGCATTTAATGCGCGCCAACGGAAAAATAAAAAAATTTACCTTTCGGTTTTTTTATTAAAACAATGTTATAAAAGGGCGGTTTTCTTTTCCGAATTCTTTTCTAAAAAAACATAACGCGTTTTTCAATGGCGTTTTTCAATTATTTGGGCGGGAATGAAAACGGGAATGAAAAACATGTTTTTTCGCCGCGCAAAATATTATTCGGCCATTAGCGCGAGCCATTGTTTTCGTCCGTGGACGCCGCCGCCCAACCGTTCGGCAACGGCGCGCACTTCATCCCATATGTGTTCGGCATAACCGATGTCCGCGAGAAGATAAAACGCGCCTACCGCAATCCGCGGTTCGGGAATAACCAGCGCGGAAATTTCGGCGACCCGGGTTTGCAACAGCGCGGGAAATTTTGGCGGCGGCACGGCGCACAACCGCGCCAAAGTTTCCGCCGCCCGCGCGCCGCCCAACCCAAGCAGACAATGCGAATCGCGGCGCGAAACAAGCATCCGCGGCGATGGCATAAAATTTTCCGCCCGCACCGCACCGCCGCCGGGCGCCGCCAAAACCAATATTTCCGCATCGCCCAAACGGCACACCATCGCGCCGTCCGCGGCAATTTTGGCGGCATTGATGGGCGGCGTTTTTGCGCATTTGCCAAGCGCGCCGATTCTTGGCAGCGGCGACAAATCGCAAACGCCCGCCAACCGCGCCGCCGTTTCGCTTTCGCCGTCAACGGTTTCGGCGATTGCGGCGTTTTCGGATTCGCCCCATTGCGTTTGTTCGTCAAAGGCAAACGCCAGCGGGCTGCGCCATTGAAATCCGCCGCTCATTTTTGTTTTTCCCCTGCGGGGTCGTAAAACGGCGGCGCATATGTTTGCGCTTCCATAACTTCGCCGCCCGCCGCCCGCAACAAAAGTTTGCCGCCGTGTTTGGGCGTTTCCGGCGGCGCAAACGCCAGCCCGATGATGCGGCGTAAAGCGGGGGAATACGCGGCGGAAGTGATATGCCCGGCGGCGTCTCCGTTTTTGTCCAGCACCAAATCCGATTCGCGCGGGCGGCGGTTGCGGACGTCCATGACAAACCCCCGCAACCGCCGCCGGATACCGCGTTTGCGGTGAATTTCCAACGCCCGCCGCCCGACATAAAACGGTTTATCGCGCCCCAACGCCCATTCCATATCCGTTTCCAGCGGCGTCGTTAATCCGTCCGTGTCCTGCCCGACAATAATATGCCCTTTTTCCAGCCGCAATAATCTTTGCGCTTCCACGCCGAAAGGCGCGGCGCCGGCAAGCAATGCGTTCCATAAATCGGCGGCGCAACCGGAGGGCAAATGAATCTCAAATCCTTTTTCGCCGACAAATCCCACCCGCATCGCAATCGCGGGAACGCCGCCGATATTAATTTCCGCCGCCCGCATATATTCCAAATCCACCGGTTTTCCGGCGAGTTTGGCGAGCAACGGCGGCGCATTCGGTCCCGCCAAATTAATCGCGGAAAACGCCGAAGTCACATTAATCGCATCCGCCCGCAACCGCCAGCGTGTCCGCCACAACAATATTTGCCGGTAAATCGCGTCCGCATTGCCGGTCGTCGTGGTCAGAAAAAACCGGTTTTCGTCCAACCGCGCGGCGACTCCGTCGTCGGCGATGACGCCCGATTCGTCCAGCATCAAAGCGTAACGCACCGCGCCGGTTTTTTGTCCGGTAAATTTTCCGGTGTATAAACGCTCAAGCAAAACCGCCGCATCGGGACCGG
>JAAGOD010050236.1_pt1 | contig 14929 bp, 14 predicted proteins | sample 8389681 | NCBI WGS metagenome assembly JAAGOD01 (sample SAMN13964374, study PRJNA552185) | sponge metagenome | biome: deep-sea hydrothermal vent fields; feature: spots directly above weak diffusing fluid; material: seawater and sediment | host: Tedaniidae sp. KZ-2020 ... | reverse complement strand
TTGTTAGGCTGGTCGCTGGGCCCCCCTCTAATCAGTGTCTCCTAGGGCTGGAGATTGAAAGGCACTGTACAGTGGATTTGTTGTTTTGGTGACGGGGTTTGATGGCGTGTGGTTAGTACTAACAGCCACCTCTGTTTTTCTTTCTACACCCAGTTGTGTTTAGTAAAGCAAGTAAAAAAAAACAGATCTGTTTGTGAGTGTAGAGCACTTTTAAAGTGTATCTATACTTAGTACATCTAACTAAGGGTCCTGTTACGTAAATTGTCCTATCTCAACAACTTTCTCCATTGTGTGTGCTGAATAATTGCCAAAATATGTATCTAAATAATAGTGACCTTAAGGTATATGGAGGGTGGGGGCTATACTCAGCACCTTGGTAAGCTGGCAGCCTTATCCTACCTAACTACAGTACTATACAATAATTTCCTGCAACCCTCCTTTAGTTTTCAATCTGGCACTGTTGCTGGTATTTTCAGTTGCCTGGTAATACTTGTTGGTCATCCCAGTTGCTTGGTAATGAAGAAGGCAGCTTAGAATTTTAGAATCTGATTTGCAGAGAGCTAACAGGGTTATCTCATCTCTGAGAAGTTTCATAATGTACATTCCACCAGCAGAGCCCTGCTGTGCTGTTAAGAACTTTTCTTTGAAGTTCAATTTAGTGTGGGTATTTCCTACCTATGGATAATGTCTGTGTGGTGTATACAGTCTCTTCATTAGCAGTGGTTTGGGACATTGCTGTACTTCACTTTAGGATGTAATACCTGTGTGGTGTGCATTAATTAGAATTTTTCAGTGTGGCTGTGCATTATTTTAGAACTGATTGCCTCTAAACCTTGTGTTGTTTAGAAAATGGTGTGTGGTGTGCATTATTTAGAATGATTGTTTACATTGCTTGCTCATAATACCCCACATGTGCACATACAGCTGTCAACAAGAAAACACCGTCATCTAAAGACACCAACAACCGGTGGATGCAACCCTCTCCCTCCTCTGGCTCCTCCCACTCTATTGGCACCAACAGCCCCTCACCTTACGCCCCCTCCACCCCGTCCACCCCTTCCCCTTCCCCGGCCAGCTCCTCCTCACAACTTCACCAGAGGCAACCACATCTCTTCCACCAGCACCAGCACTCCAGCAGCAGTAGCAACAGCACTCAGAACACTGGTATCCACTCGACCACTTCCTCCTCCAACACCCAATCCTGCGACATTGGCACTTCAGATAACCATGGCCCCTACCACCACCATCACAATCACCAGCAACAGCAGCAGCAGCAGCAGCAGCAGCAGCAGCAGCAGCAGCAGCAACAGTACAGCAGCATGGAAAGTTCTTACACAGGACCAGCAGGATCAGCACTAGGTACGACCAAACCTGCTGATGGGGGCTGGTCACGGGGGATGCCGGAAAAGGGGAGTGGCTGGAGGACTCTTGGAGGTGGTGGTGATGGTGATGGTGCGGGTGTCTCCAAGGGGGATGGGTCAGGTTGGGGGGGAACCAGTTCGAATACAGCAGGGGAAGATGACAATGGTACGTCCGGCTGGGGGGGATCAAGCTCCTCAAACGGATTGGACATGAGCTCCAACTGGCCGGCTCCTGGTGACAGGGCTGCCAACAGGCCCTCTTCCATAGGAACGGACGGATGGAAGTCATCGAAATTCCCCACCAAGCAACTCCCTCCAGACAGGGGAGCATGGGGAAGACCAGCCAGTGATAGCGATAAGGGCCAGAACATGAGGGGGTCAACTTTAGGCCCCCCAGAGCAGAGAAGGAACCAAGAGAACGGAATGAGCAACAGATGGGGCACCATCAAGTCGTCTGGAGATGCAGTGTGCAATAATTGGAACCCTCCCAGCTCTGAGGACCCCATGGTTAGAAGCAGCGAGGACCGTCAGAGTGACTACTCCATGGGAGACACCTATTCCCCACCCAGCGAGGAAAGCATGGCCACCCTTGACCCCAACCTCAGGCATGGGGGCGGGGCAGACTTGGACCGCGCCTCTTCTGTCTCCAGCAACGAGCGGGACGGCCAAAGCAGGTACAGCCACAGCCAGGAGAGCTACAGGACGACAGTCTCTCCCGCCGGACTTTCCGGGGCCCCCCCAGATAACGTCTCCCTTGGGGGTGGAAGTAGCAGCAGTGGCAGCAACAGCCGTAACAACGACTACCAGCCGTCCGGAGGTGGCAGCTTCTTGGGCTCACATGACAGTCACATGACTGACGACAACCACGGTGGCGGTGGCTTTGAGTCCCCATATTCCCGGATTTCTCCCAGGAATGGAGCGGGAACCCCGATTCTGGGGGTCCGGAGTGGCGGGGCTACCCCCACCCAGGGGGGTGGCAGTGGCGGCGGGAAGGTGGTGGCAGATGGGGGAACAAATGAGAGCAGCTGGGGAGCCACCTCGTCAATCGTGACGGTAGGTGCTGGGGGGAGGGGCAACATGGGAAGCACCTCCTCCATCAACAGTGTTGGGAGCAGCTCCAGCTGGAAGGGGGCAGGGGGAGATGGGAGAAATGGCGCCACGGGCACCTTCCCTCCTTCCAACAGCCCAAGAAAGATGACCAGGTAAGGATATGTTGTTTTATTCCAAATAGAGCACATCACTGGACACTTTCCTTGAGAAGGGGTTGGCGAAGAATCAGACAATCTCTTTGTAGTGGGCACTATAGTTCTTTTGAGACCTTGCAGTACACTGAGTGTAGACTAATATGTCTTTACTTTTGTCTCTGTAGATATGAGCGTCAGCATTCTAACAGTCAGCATGACATCGTCAACGTGGACTCAGACATGACCACAGGAGGCCACACCTCTGTCTCCACCCCCTCCTCTACCGGCAGCAGCTACGGGGGACTGGCCAAGCCCTACTTGCGCAACAACAAGAAAAACAAGGCTATGGAGTACGAAGAAGGGTACGACTCTTTTCAGTGCGAGCCGAGTGGGTGGGGTGAACTGCCCAGCCCAAAGCCCTCCGACTTGGACAATGGGACTGAGTTTTGGGGAGTTCCTCCTGACGATTTGGAAAGGCAGCTGAGAGCAGAGAAGAAAAGAGTCAGCCACTCCTCTTCCTCCACTGGTCCTAACAGTGATTTGGGTCAGTCAACATGGCGTAGTGAATTCTCTAATTAAGGCCTTTCCATTACAAGGAAGCCTCTCTATTAGGGACACCATATCTTTCCGATGTCCCTTTCCATATAAAGGGCACCTCTATGTAAGGGACAATCCCAAGGTGTCCGTTATTGGGAGGTTCCACTGTAAAAGAAGCTAAACTCTAATACCTACTGTACTTATGCATGGAAAAGCTCCATGTGTAGTAGTTGATGTGTGTTTGTGTATCTGACTGCAGGTTGGTCCACAGATGTGTCCACCCCTGGCTCCAGTGTGGACTGGGCTGATGAGGATGCCAGTGGTGGGTGGGGCATGAGTGGAGGCCCTCCCTCCGGCAGCATGGACCAGAGCCACAATAGCTGGAGCTCCTACCCTGGAAGCAAGGTATTATAAAGACCACCATTTGGTATTGCAATGGAGGGTATTGATGGCTCTTGCTTCTTTGTGTGTAGGAGAGAATGTCTCAAATCATGCAGCTGATGGACATGGGAATGAATGTAAGACAGAATCACCGATATCTGGACATTGTGATCTCAATAGTGTACAAAATCTGCAAATAGGCTTCCCCATATACTTTACGCAAGTCCGAATTGAGGCATGCCCTTATGGACATTGCAACGAAATCTGACCAATTCCAAGTGCCAAGATTCCACCAGAATGGGCACTTCTTGCCGTGCTGTATAACACACGCAATCCCTTTTTTGTATGTAGAAGGTGTCTTACGTAATGTTCGGTATGTGAAATTTTGCTGTATCCATCCCACAGAAGGCTAGTGCAGAAAAGCTCTTGGCTTCCGTCAACTACAACTTCGAGATGGCTCTCGTGTTGGCGGGAGAGGTGGAGCCAGCCTTCGATAACTACTCCATGGGCGGCGGCATGAGGAAGGGACAGGGCGGCAAGGTGGGGCAGGATATTGGAACCCCGACCTTCAGCAACGGCAGTGGACTGGGAGGAGGGGGGATGGGCCACCACCAGGACGGGAGCATGATGCACGGCCTCCAGGCAGCAATGCAGAACCAGAACGTGCCCCCTTCACCGTCCGGTTCCCAATCCCAGGACCACAAGCTCCTGCAGATGCAGCAGCAGTTCCTGCTGAACCAGCTCCCAGGAGGCCTCCCAAACCGCCCACTCAGCGTCCAGAGCTACCAGCAAGTGCTGACTCAGCGTTTCAAGAAGCTGAACCGCCAGCACCAGACCATCACTCAGCAGCTGAAGATGAACATGGCCAGAGGAGGGGGGAGTGGCAGCCTCAACAGCAGCGACCCTTCTGCCTCGATGACCGTCCACCAGATGAACCTGAAGCTCCAGCAGATTCAGCATCACATGACGCAGATTGTCCAGCAACTCAATGTCATCTCTCAAATCTCCAGCCAGCAACCAGACCCCACGGCTGCTATGAAGCCCCAAGACCCACTCTCGACCGGAATGGGTTCGTCCGTGATGGGGGTGGGGCTGGGAAACTCTCGTGGAAAGGGCTACAACGGGTCCTCAAAGCAGGGGGGCAGCAGCCTCGGGAGGTCTCACTCAACCAGCGGGATTCCGGAAGAAGGCGAGAGTCCGAAAGGGTTGATGTGCAACATGCAGGATCTCTCTCTCGGGGGTTTGGTCAGCCAGTCCTCAGCTCTGAGCATGTCTCGTTTCCACCAAATTTTCTCTGGCTCGTCAAGCGGGGACAACCTCATTAGGATGGGGGGCATAGGAGACGGAGGGTCATCACAAGACTCTTCCCCCTTCTCCCCCCCTCAGGGCACTGCTGGCACTCCAACATTCACCATTGGAGGAGGAGGAGGAGGACTGGGCTGTGACCCCACCTCCTCGGAGAATACCCCACCCACGCCCTCCTCTGCTTTCCTACCAAGCGGCGGGAAAGCACCATCATTCACAGACAACATCCAAGAGTTCAAACCCGGTGTTCCCTGGCAACCAAGGTCCCAGGCGACAGAACCAGCTCAACTCTACTCCAAGCAAAGCTCGATGCCCGTAGGGGGAGGAGCTGGTGGCGGCAGCTATGACAACTTCTCAGCAGTCATGGCCCAATCTCCCAGCTACCCCCCGGCAAACCTCCCCTCTCCAATGTTCGGGGGGCAAGGTTCCGGAGGACAGGCAAAGCCGGTTGGGAAGTACATGCGATCGAACAGCACTGGTGGTGGTTTCTATGGCATTCCGGGCAGTGGAGGAGGGGGGGGAGGGACAAGTGGATTTGGCAGCAGCAAGAGGCTACCCTCGCCATCAGTGAAGTACTCTCACTACACACCTCGTGCCGATGCGTCTGCGTCCCGCCACCAAGGGGGCGGAGCCGGAGCCGGGGGCTGGAACAGCAGCGGAAGCAGTGGAAGCCTGTCGTCCGAGAGCTCCCTGAGTGGTGGATTTGGAGGTGGTGGTGGTGGAGGAGGAGGGGGGAATGGTCATGGTCCCGTCATCCAGACACGTACCTACTATCCCAGTAGCAACCGCACTGCCCAATCCCCCGTTGTGACCATGGGGGGGACACAGTTCCCCGGATCTGACCGGACCCAGACGTGGAAACAGCCAAAACAGCAGCAGCAGCAGCAGCTTCAGCAGCAGGTCCTCCCTACTGGTGGTGGTGGCAGGCGCATAGCCCCTCCCACCAGCCTCCCTCCGAGGGGAGGCAGGGCCAGCAGCGGCCTTCACGTCTCGAGGAGCACCGGAGCCACTCCCCTCAGTGGCATGCGGGAGCTTTTCGGTGGCAGTGGAAGTAGTAGTAGTAGCAGCAACAGTCAGACGCCATCGATCGCAGAGGACAAATGGGGGGCTCTCGCTATGACCCCTGGATCTTTGACCCCCCTGACCCCCTCCTCTGCTGTGCTGTTGAACCCAGTCTGGGGGTCCGGTTCCCTCACCACGCCAGACACAGAGATCCAACAGAACCAGTGGAAGAAGGAAGAAGTTAGCAAGATTTGGAACCAGACCCAGGATCCAGGCCCTGCCTCCCTGGTGGCACCTTCCAAACCTCCGGGTCTCTCCGTCGTGAACCCTGACCCCTCTCTCGTATACATGAAGACGTCCAGCAGCGAGTCAAAAATCTCTTCATCCTCCTCACCATCCGAGGGAGTAAATTCCTCCCCCTTTGTGACCACACCCTCCTTCAGCTCAGGCACGTGGGGGCAGGATGAGATCGAGTCCTCCAGCGAGGTCCAGAAGGAGACGCTGAGTCCCGAGCCCACATTTGCAGAATGGCAGGCCGGGAAGAAAGCTCGTCTCTCCGTGGTCTTCAAACTTCCTCCCACCCAGGCCAACTCCTGCTGGTTGGTCATCAAGAACATCACAAAGCAGGTGTGCAGTCATAGCATCCGAGAGGTGGCCTCGTTTCAGCTATAATACTGATTTGGGTCCAGTTAGAGGGTCTTGATAAGAGAGGTGGCCTCATTTTAGTGGGTGAATCATGTTCTAATTAGAGGGGTGGCCTTTCAGGGATGGAATTTGTCCGATACATTTGTTTGATTAAAGGGAGTTCACTGTCATTCAGTTATGTAAGAGCAGAACACAAGAAGTTTTTAGCACTACTTTCAATTGTATACAGCAAGCAAAATACTAATCTCACTGACCTCAATTCCCCCTCTGTGTAGATTGACAGTACCTCTCTCCGAGATGTCTGCAGTGAGTATGGGATTGTGAGAGCCTGCCACGCCCACTACCCCTCGGAGGTTGCCCTGGTGTGCTTCTCCAGCATCGAGGAGGCTGTCCAGGCAAAGACCGGACTGAACAAGAACCCTTCCATCTCTGGAGTCCTGGTCAGTGCAGAGTTTGCCTCTGAGGCAGGAATCAAGGATCTCTGTGAGCAGTTTGAGCTGAGTATTGACACCTCAGCTGCCTTAGCTGTGAGCTCTGGTGAGCAGGAGGGAAGTGAGACTCAGGGAGGCTGGCCTGGAACTACTTCTTCGTCTTCGGCTCCTGTAGCTTCGACAGAGCACTCCGCCATCCCAACCATCTCGCAACCCATGCCCCTGTCTCTGTCCAAAATCAACTCCTCCTCCTCCTCTTCGTCTCAGCAGTGGGGTGCGGGGGAGGTCGCCGGCTCCGCCCACTTTGCTCGTCAGGGGAGCGAGATGAGCACGGCCAGCACCCCGGGGAGTATGTGGAGCGACGGAGGGTTTCTGTCAGGGTTCTCCTCCCCCTGGCTCTCCTCTGGCCCCACCTCCCTTGGAGGGGGGAGCCCCAGTGGTGCTACCACTACCACCACCCTCGGACCTATCTCAATGACATCATCAGCAATGACATCACATGAACAGGCCGGACTTCCAATCAACCGAAGTGTGCAGTCCTTTCTACCTGGCAATTGAAAATCTAAAACTCTCAACTCACTATCAAAAATAAAGGTATTTTTTTGTCTGCTGTTTTCGTTTTGTGATCCCAGTTAGTAGTCCCTCCATTTTCACAAGTCGGTATTGTGAATCAGTCTCCAGTTGGCTCTCTAGCTCTAGTTTATTCTCCTGCATGTGCCTGTCCCTTCATACGACACATGCAGGGAGCGTGGAATGATGGATTTATGCTTCACGTTAGTAGTGTTTTGTTTTTTATCTCCGTAACATCTCTCTCAGCACCCTAGCAGCATGTATTATGTTATGTAGTTGACACCAGTTTGCCAAACTCTCTCTAGTCAGACTTCAATGCAGTAGCAATGACAATTAATGGTACGACACAATAAAAAAAGGCAAGTAAATCACAAAAAAAGTTTAAAAAATCAGGAGAAAAAACGACACAAAAAAACTCTATACCAGATTATGTGCTCCTTCAATACATTGTCATTAAACCCTTTATGCCCTTCCACCACTCACATAATTACTCTCTTGTGCCCACCCAAACCCACTTTTTGTGCGTGTTGTCCTGTTGGTGTTTTCTTAATGTAATGTACAGTGTTTAAACACATTCCACTTAAAATTGTAATTTCAACCCGGTAGTTTCAAAAAACCACTTATTCTGATCATTCTATTGCTTTGTTGTATTAGTTCTACAGCCATAGCGTTTTAGTTGGCTAGTAAATGACCATTGGCTGGCTACATCCGTTATTTTAAAACCACCTGTGTGCCCATATTATTCTTATAACCGTCAAGACCACTATTCTTATTATCATTTTAAAAAATCATCAGACAATTTTTCGTTTTTGCTCGTCACGGTGAAAAAAAAAATAGCAGGCTTTTTTCTTTTTTTTTTTGATTGGATTTGTTAATGTTTCTAGTGCAGTTCTCAACAATTAAAGCTTATTGGTATTGCTAATTACTTCGTACACTTAACGTGTGCTTAATTGTTATCTCAGGTTTACTATTAATTTTTTTTTTCCGCTTTCAGGGACATGATATTAAAGTATTTGCTATTGTCACATGACTTCAATCAGTAGTTGATTTTTATATCACAATTTTAATACCTTATTACATCTGGGCGTTGCTAAAAGTGTGGTCAAAGTTCGTGGATGATTTGGGTGACTTGTATGGCAGGAATCTCTCAGGCTTATATAATGGACTCCCTCTAATCCGACTGTCCTGATTAGAGGGTAGCCTCATTTCAGGGGTGAATGGAAGAAGTAGTCTCTCGTCTCAAGTTAGATAATGCACCCTGAAATGAGGCCACACCTCTAATCAGAGGATAGAGGAGTCCACTGTATATGGCCTGTGTTCAATCAGTTGATCACGTGACAAGATAGCTGAATAATCAAATACTCATACTATTTCCACTGTCCCTCCCACAGCCTCCAGGGCAGCTGCTAGCTTTTTAGCCTCCTCCTTGCTCACACCAGACTTCACCTCTTGGGGAAGACTCTCAACAAACTTCTTGGCCTGTACAGTAGAGAAGAGTTAGTTGTATTGTGCAAATTAACCCCCACCCCTCTAATCAGAACATTTTGACTGGTCCCATGATTAGAGGGAGTCCACCAAATCCCCTAATCAGGATACTGTATAGCTGGTTTAATTGGCAGGATATTTTTTTAGATCAAACCACAAACATTAATACCACAAACCCAAAACTTTTGCTGTTTATCTCATTAGGAGTTGTCAAACAAAAGCAGCTATACTGTTACTAGGGGTTAGTCCCTAGGGTCTAGGGTGATTAAGTGGACAATTCAGTTCATTGCTCAGTTTATTGTTTGCACTTTGCATGTCTGATACTTTGGCTGGACCCAAAGGATTGGAGGGAGCCTACTACCCCCCAGTAATGTGCACCGGTCAGACTGAAGCGATAATCAGTTTATTGTTCACACTTAGCTAAACATATAATCAGTTCATTGCTCAGTTTATTGTTTGCACTTTGCATGGTACAAATCCCTCTGATACTTTGGCTGGATCCAAAGGATTGGAGGGAGCCTACTACCCCCCAGTAATGTGCGCCTTAAGTGGACACTGGGTCAGACTGAAGCGATAATCAGTTTATTGTTCACACTTAGCTAAACATGTACACAACAAACCGTTAGAGTGTTCCAAGCAATTAAGGACAATTTAAATACAGGGGTATCCTTATTTCAGGGCTCCTGATTAGAAGTGAGGTTCCTCTGTATTTATGCTACATTACCTGAACTAAGTTCATGCCTTCTGTCTGTGCTTTGACCTCTTTGATCAGCTTGATTTTAGAGTCATCTGCAAACTTAACCAGCTTCACAGTGAAGGCAGTTTGGGTCTCCTCTTCTGCCTCTTCAGTGGCGCTCTAATAGATGCACACCATGGAACATGGGTAAAGGGTCTCCACAGTCATTCCCTCATGCGTACCTGCGGTGTTGCAACTGGAGCAGCAGCCATGGCACCCATAGCCATCACAGGAGCATCTGGGATGTTTAAAGTCGCCTACAGTTAAAAGCAGCTGTAGTATACCTCCACAAAGATTTTCCATAAGAAGGAAATTGCTAGTAAAGACAGTTTCTCTAAGTATTCACAGAAGGTCTGGTAGTGACAAGATAACTTATCCGTTCAATTTTTGAGTGACGAAGCCAGGTAAGGTAGCTATTCACCATTATTCAATCACCATACAATCACCATACAAAATGGCCTCGGCCTCAGGCTATAACTCACCTTCAATAGATCATTCAACTGCGAGGTCTCCAGCAGAGTCAGATGGGATATTTCAGTCACTATTTTCTGAATCTTCTCTGGGTACTCTCGAGTCTTGCCGTCCAGGGGTGGTGGAGGGACAACAGAGTCAGGATCGGGGGAGACTGAGGCAGCGGCAGACCCAGCTTCAGCAGATACACACCGGCTTAGGTGTGGTACCCTTACCAACAACCTACAGGAGGGAGAGAATGTTTTTCTTTCCTGTCCATCATTCAACCCACCCTTGTGGAAAGGGCCAACTTATGCTTTATTTTCATCTTGCAGGAAGAAGAGGGAGTCCACTGACTTCTAAGCTCTCTCTATTCCATTGTTCATACCTTCTATGTTCTGTTAGTCTTCGTAGACACTGCCTGCAATGAGGAATCAGCCTCTGAACTTGCATCTTCAGAGAGATGAAAATATTTCTTATTAAAGCACACTATAACCACGTGGACACATCAGCAAAAGGAACAGGGAACAGTGTCGAATCATAATGTTGCCAGAATAAAAGTAGAGGTAACATTTAAAGTGTCTGGTTCAGTGTATGTAAAGAAGAGGTTGCCTGTACAGTTCAGCTTGCTAAGTCTCCATGTTATCGCTCTAAATGATTAGGAAAAAAAAGAAGACAGTGAACGCACCACAGTCTCCCTACTCTAGACCAACACACCTGCTTGTTGTAACTGTCCAGTTCTGCATCCAGCTCTTCAGCAGTAGGGACAGGTACCTTGGCACCTCTGCCACGCCCCCTTCCCCTGCCACGTCCTCCCCGACCCCTCCCACCGCCACCACTGCACAACACCCAGAAAATTGATCAGTTAAAGTAGATGGTAAAGCTTATTGGGGCAGGGATTGGTCCTTTACACAGGAAGGCAATGGGGTTTCCAAATAAAGCACACTCCATCCATCACACCCTTACCCAGTGACTTGCCCAGTGACTTGCCCAGTGACTTGCCCAGTGACTTGCTTCTGGCCAACCCTCTGCTTTATGGGTCCTGTACTTCCATTCGACACCATAGACTGCATAGACTGCTGGCCAGATATAATCTGCACTGTCATTGGACGACCTACATTACAAAAAGCAGATCGGTTCCATCAGAGTAAAAAAAAACAACAAAAAACAATGGACATTCACTTCATCTAGCGATCAAGTGTCCTTGGGATAAAGCAAAGCAGAGGGATAACCACATTTCAGAGGCTAAAGTATATTGGATAGAAGGGACTCCACCAAACTCTAAATAATGCTCACCACAGTGGAGTCAGTTGAATTTTAAATAAAGTTCACCATCAAGTGGTGTGTTTCTAAACAATACTCGCCATAAAGTTTGCCCGATTATATAAACGGAAAAATATGCTCACCATCAAGTGGCACATTGTGGTATTGAGTGACAGCCTTCTGGGCATCCTGGATACGCATGTAGACAACAGTAGCTGTCCCAAGTGACCGCCCACTCTTGTCGTAGTGGACCTCAGCCTTGACGACACGGCCAAATTCGGTAAAGAGTTCCTGTGGAAATAATTCTATTTAATACCCCTCAATTGTGATCAACTAATGCCCCCCTCCCCCCTTTTAATAAGGAGATTGCACCATAAAAGCTTCCAAAATTTTGGAAATACTTGACTTCTTACTTCTGGAGGTCGTTTGGTATTCCTTTATTGCTAGGGTCTATGACACTCCACCCACCAACTCACTCACCTTGATATCATCAGTAGACACTCCGAAATCTAGGTTGGAGATCATCAGCTTAACAAGGGGTCCTCCACGTCCAGTTACTCCTCCACGACCACCGCCTCGTCGAGTGCCCTGGAACATGTCGTGCTGCCATTTCTCTTGGCCTTGCTCGCTTTGCTATCGGGGACAAAAAAGCTTCGTATCACTATTCCATAGTCCAGAAGTCCATCATGATGGTAGGGTATTTTGAGGGGGCTAACACAAGTAGCTAGCAGATAAGCTTTGCCATCTATCATGCACACTGCAAGCATACTCTGGCAGACTTTTTGTAACTTTCTATGGTAGTGAGACTGCCTTAGAGGTGCTTAGAGCTTCGACTTCTCGTAATGCTAGCAATAGTATCCCAGACTTTTAAAAGACTGGGTTTTGTCAACTCAACCACAAGATTGACAGAGCTTTCTTTTCATAAAGAAGCTCAGCTAGCTTAGAACAGCTCACAGAATGTGGCTGAGAGAGAAAGAGCTAGTGTACAAGCACTAGAACCCTTTACAAAGCTTATGTGCAATATCTTAGGTAGGCGCCAAAATGGCAGCTGTGTCGTACTCGTCTGAACTTCTTGAAACCTCCTCTGATGCCACTGCTGACACCACCGCCACCGCCACCACCACCACCGCCACGGCCTCCTCTGAAGCCTGCACCTCGGCCTGAAACTCCTTTGCCTCTGGCACCACGGCCTCGGCCTCTGCCACGAGCACTCTTCTTGGCACGAATTATATCTTCAAGGGACTGGTCCATTTTGGCAATGAATTGAGAAGTTGGAGATAGCTGACTTAGACGAAAGCGACGGACGAAGACTGACGAAGCACTTGCACGACGTTTAGAAGAGTTAGAGGAGTGTAAGATGATCTTGAAGGACGAGTGTGACTTCTCTTCCTCCCCCAAAAAATGGAAACGAGGCACTAACTGAGCATGCGCAGAAAAAAGGGGGCCTAGAAAATGCCTCCAGGATCGAGCTAGGGCGGGGGGGGGGGGGGTTGCCCAAAGCAGGGGTTCAAGGGAAGGGGGGGGGTGGGTCTCTGGATGAGAAATGATCAAGTTCCTGTGCGATTAGTCCGTCGCGCGTCCCGGATCCGCCAGACATAATAAATTGGATCAGATATTCATGGGGGTTACTGCTGATTAATTGTGAGTGTGTCTGGAGAAATCCTTAGACTGGTGGCACCCATGGTATTGTCCACAGAATACCTGTCTGATTGGATAAGTTGACTACTACAAAGAGCTCGATCTCTGATAAGAGGACTAGAACAGCTCACCACAGTTTAGTAAAAGCTAGACAGAGACACTAGCTAAACAAGCAAAGATGTTCTCCTGTTTTCTTGTTCGTGCCTCTGAAAAGGCAGAAAGCGATGCCCCAGAGGATACTTTGATGGCGGAGAGGATAGACCTGGAGGCCCAAGTGATCTCCAACGCTGGACGAGGTTCAGCAGAATGTAGGTTTGTCGTGGACATGGACTCTGAGAACATGTTGGCCTGCATTCCCAGCACGATCCGCCTCAAAGACTCGAGCACACAGCAAGTGAAGGTTACAAGTTGTACTACAGTGGTGCAGAGGGAGGGTGACACCCCCAACTCGACTTCTCTCCAGCTCACCAAGCTTGATGGGGACTACTCAGAGCATGCAAAGAGTATGCCCAACTACCCAGCCATCAAGAAACTCCTGAAAAGATCTGTCTCCCAAGATGACCTGATTCTCTATCTGGGCAATTTCGAGGCACAAACCACCATTGTGCTGAAGTTCGAGTTTTTGCTGCAACTAAAAGCAAGCTTCTCTGTGTCCCGGCATCCGATACTCCAATGCATGATAGAGAACAGCATCCCATCGAGACATTTCTCATACAAGCTCAGATTTGCTTCCAACATGCAAATTGTAGCTGTTAGTACCACTTCACCATCGGTCATTAACTTCAACTGGGGTCATGTGGATAGGACAAAGCAGATCGTCCACATCAGCTATGAGGCCGGCCAGCCGATTGGAGCCTGCAACAGCTCAGAGGTATGCATCGAAATGGCTCAGAATTTCACTCATCCGACTCTCTCGGCTTGCTGCAGCTGCCTAGTTCAGACTACTCCTGCTGCAAATTCGAGGTTCAACTCGGTTGCAAGGCCCAGCAGGTGCGATTACGATGGAGTAATGATGCTCTCCAGTAGACTCACTCCAAACCAGCTCCTTCCCGAAAGCTCCTCCTCTTCTTCGTCAAGGCACCTGTGTCCTTCAGAGTTTGTCTTCCTTGTCGACTGCAGTGCCAGTATGAATCCATTCATCAACAGCGTCATTGCTACGCTCATCACCTCCATTAAGAGCCTCCCAGAGGGGTGCTTCTTCAACCTCATCTCCTTCGGTTCCAGCTTTCGCCAGCTCTTCCCAAAGAGCAAAGAGTACTCGAAATCCTCAGCAAAGAATGCGATCGATTTCGTGAACCAGATGAAGGCCAGCCTTGGAGGCACAGAGCTTCTCCCTCCGCTGAAGTGGATCTTCAAGATGGCAAGAAAGAGCGACATGCCCTGCCAGGTTTTCATCATCACCGATGTCGACCAGGAGGTGAAGGATGTCCCCTACATGCTCAACACCATCAAGAAGCACAGAGCCCATGCTAGGTAAGTCACTAATTCAGCATAATGTGTATAGGGTAGTTAACTTGTTAAAATGGGTACTGTGATCATGAAAAGGGTACTAGACTTGTAAACAAGGTACTGCGATTGTAAAGTGGGTACCTTGTAAAGAGGGTACCCCTACCTGTAAAAGGGGTGAAGGCAGATACGGGATACTGGATACTGTGATTGTAAAGAGGGTATATTGAAGAGGGTATTGTTGGGGGTGAAGTAGCGGATGGAAGGTGGTACTGTAGGAGATGAGAACCAGAAGGAAACCTAATTGGTTTCTTCTTCCCCCAAGTGTTTTAGTTTCTGTCAGCTCTGCTAGAATAAACTGTGGTCAAAAGCACTACACCAGCAGAGTGCTATGAGTAAGAATCTCATCTGTGGTTTCATGGTGAAGCTAGCTTGCCCACAAAGTTGGAAGAAGAGCTCTTTACCCACCACAAAGCACTTCACTAAAGGAGCTGT
>JAAGOD010065233.1_pt1 | contig 14984 bp, 21 predicted proteins | sample 8389681 | NCBI WGS metagenome assembly JAAGOD01 (sample SAMN13964374, study PRJNA552185) | sponge metagenome | biome: deep-sea hydrothermal vent fields; feature: spots directly above weak diffusing fluid; material: seawater and sediment | host: Tedaniidae sp. KZ-2020 ... | reverse complement strand
GGGGGGGGGGGGGGGGGGGGGGGGGGGGCGTACTTGCTGATGTTGGTCCTGTTGTCCTGAAAGTAGAGCATGCCATCGGAGTCTCCGGCCGCCATAAAGTCAGTCTTCCACGCCACACACGTGGGATTATTCAGGTACGTCTGCAAACCAGCCTAAATCAAGTTTACTGACTAGATTACTGACTCCTCTGCCAGGTTACCTGAACGGGGGAGTTGTGGACCACCTTGACCTTGGAGCCTTCGATGGTGATCTGCCACATGCACCCTGTCACATCCATCACCGTCAGCTGCTCCTTCAGCAAAGCCTGAGTGGACGGAGCAGAGATTGTAACATTCATATCCATCCCCCTCCCCGTACCTGCGCCATCTTGCTGTCGGTAGCTCCCATGGCCATGTCAAAGTCCACGGTAGAGGTGCCGCTGCCCGCGGCTGCGAACTCCGCCTTGCTCTTGGACTTGTGGGAGGAGGGGCTCCACTCAATGCAGTTGAAGGAGGCAGGGTTGGACACCATCTCACGAAGAAACGTCAGTGTCTTGAGGTCCCAGAACTCCAGCGGCTTATCCCTGATCTTCACCACCAAGTAGTGCCTGCAGGGAACAGGTTGAGATGTGCAACTTCAGGGGAAAGACTAGCAGTTCTCGCCAAACCCACTTGTGGGTGGAGATCCTGATACATTCCACTGGAGCCGAGTAACTGTACTCCGAGGAGTCTGGTCTCACCAAGTGAGTAATATTACCTGCACAGACGTAACAGTCATGACCGTCACATGACTGTCACATGACACCAGACCCACCTGTTTGAATGTTGATTGCGGCCACCTCGTTCCTCACATTCCCTGAGGGGTTGGGATTGGAGTAAGCGTAGGAGATGAAGGAGAACTGGTTGATCCACTCCACACCCCTGCAATCACGGAGGAGAGATGGTAAAGGACGCAGGGATGGAGGGGAAGGGAGAGGAGAAGGGTAAGGCAGAAGACTCACCTAACAGGACAAGAATGAACAGCAAACTCCTTGAGCATGACCCTGGAATGCAAGTTATAGACTAGCAGGGAGCCGCTGGTGGTTCCCATGGCAACCATGGGGGCGTAGTACAGCCAGTTCTTGGTGGTGAGGGGAGGGCACATGCGGAGACAGGAAGTGGTGGAGGGCAGACTCATCCACAGTCTCACCAGCACCAGTTTGATGGACAGCAGCCCATACATGTTGCTGGAGCCTACAAAGGTCACTCTCAATCATCAATCCTGAAAATCTACAATCTTCACTCACCATCAGGGGGCATGAACCAGTGGGGAGCAATTATATCGGAGAGACTCAGCCCCCTCGATGCCATCATCCCCCCAACCCCCACCTCCTCATCCTCCTCCCCCTCCAGGTTCACCAGCCCCACCCCCTTCACAGGGTGTGCCGTCAGCATGGTGGGGATTGCATCATCCTCCATAAAGTCCTGGCCGAACGTGCCAACATAATGGAACTCCATCTCCCAGAACAAAATACGCCCCTCGCTGGTGAGAACAGCGACTCGGGTCTCAGAGGCCGGGCAGAGGGCCCCCGCATACACCTGACAGGTCTTGCTAATGCGGAGGGTCTCGGAGTGGCCGTGGAGGTCGTAGCAGACCTCTTGGTGCTGGAGAGCACCCCCAGGGGAGGTGGGGATGGAGGAGGGGAGATGCACGGGTTGCTGCATGCGCACGCTCACACACCCGTTCTCGTGGAGACAGTACAGCATGTCACGCTGCTGACACGGCAGGATCTGCTGGAAGGGGGAGGAGTTACGCTCGGCATGGACCAAGCCCACCATCTGCTTTGTGTTGCTGTCCATAATGATGAGCTCTCGAGGGTAGAGGAGGAAAAGCTGGTGGTGGCAAGATGGAGAGAACACCACCTGGATGCAGTCCGAGAGAGCCATTGTCTCTTCCCCACTACACCAACACAAAAAGGACATCACACCTCAGGGAGGGGGTGGAGTCTTGGGTCATGTGACTCACTTGAGCTCCTCCCCTGCCACAAGCCTCTGTTTGAACCTGGGCGGGGACTTGTTCCACCCTGAGGAGAGGGGAGGGGTGGTCCCAGTGCCGTGGGAGAGGTAGTACTTCTTGCCCCCTCCGGTGGGGGTGCGCGAGGGGTTAAAGTTGTCCACAAACACAAAACAATCCGTGGACTGAACTGCATGTGAGACAGCATTGTATATGCAGGTCACATGCAGGTCACATGGTCACATGCATGTCACATGACTCACGGATGAGATTTTCCTGCTGGAAGGGATTGAAAGCGAAGGAGAGGATGGTCTCGGTGAAGGTGAACCGGCTAACCTTTGTACCAGTGTCAGCATTCCATATAGTCATGACGCCAGGGCTGAGCATGACAGCCAGTAGGTCCCTGCAGGAGTCCTGGTACACACACACACACACACACACGACATGATTGCCACACTGACAGCTACAGCAAGCTCAACAGGGCAGTGGACACCAATTACTCCTTGCAAGCTTGTAGGGAGACAAGTGCAACGAAGAAATCTCCGTCCCTGACCCATTAGCTACAAGCTTACGTTAGTTTCCAGCCACTGCAGGTCAACAAGTGGTTTTGAGCCTAGAGAGAAGTCAGTTGCCACGACGCCCTGAGTCACATCCCAGACAACACAGTGGGAGTGGCTGTCCACTGAGGCCAGACGCAATCGGTAAGGGGTTGTCAAGGAGTGGTGGTGGCGGTCTCTGTCCCACGATACCTGAAAAAGGGGCAAGAGGGTAAAGGTCAAAAGGTCACAAATGGCTTGCTTTTCACTTGCCTTGATAACGTTTGCCTTGTGGAAGGTGAGGGTCTGCAGACACTGCACAGTCCCTGGGTCCACCACCACCACCAGAGCTTGACAGCCATATGCAACCATGTTCTGCCATCCCCTGGAATTACAAATAATTCAAATTCCTGAAGAAAAAAGCTGTTTTAGCTCACCAGTCAAATGCTGTCTGGTTCTGAACGTGCAGAGTGCCTGGAATAGTATGGGGCAGCACCTTCATAAGCCCAGAATTAGACATGGCAGCCTGATCCTTTTGCTTCCTCACTCACTTTGCCTTTTCAATATTTCTTTCTAGAAACAACTAACTACTTGCGAATATTTAGAAAATGGCCACGCCCACTCTGTGCGGAGTACTTGTGAAGAAGCTGGGACGAATCAGCTACTCCAAGGCCCTTACCTTGCAGAAAGCACTAGCCAGCGACTACAAGGCTGAGCAGGCTCATGGCCAAGTAAGTTGCCCTCATCAAGACGCCTCCACAATGATTATAAGAGAGACATTTGTACTCTGACCTCTGCTAGGTGGGAGAGCTGCTGTTTTGTGAGCATGACCCTCCCGTGTACACATTTGGTCTGAGAGAGACCAACTACCATGATAAAGCTGCTCAACTGGAGAGGCTGGGCTGTGAAGTGCACAAGGTACATGCATTATGTTTACCGCTGTTACCATAGTGTCCATCACATGTTGCACAGGTGAGGAGAGGTGGGCTCACAACTTTCCATGGCCCAGGACAGCTAGTCTGTTACCCTGTCCTCAACTTGAGAAAACTTCGGGTAAGACGTGCAGCAATTCCTGTTGATTATCCCACTAGTCCCTCCACTGCAGGTAGGGGTGAGAGACTATGTGAGGAGTCTAGAGAGAGCCGTGATTGGAACACTAGAGGAGGTGGGTGTGGAGGGCTTCACTACAGCGAACACTGGAGTGTGGGTGAACCACCCCGAGAAAGGAGAGAGCAAGATAGGCAGCATAGGTGAGTGCTGGGCCGGTCCAAGAGGGAGGGTTTGGCAGACATGCAATCCCTTCATGCAGGCATCCAGGTGAGTCATGGGGTGAGCTACCACGGTTTGGCCGTCAACTGCAACGTGGACCTCTCCTGGTTCTCCCACATCATTCCCTGTGGGGTGGAGGGGAAGGGGGTCACCTCCCTCACTGAGCTCACTGGCACCACCATCAACCCCTCCACCCTGCAGCCGCTGCTGGCACACCACCTGGCCCACACCCTGGCCTTTCAGCTGCAACTGGACAATCATACGACTCTCAGCAACCAACAGTATGCAATATCAAACTGAAATGACTGTACCAGCGTCACCGTCCATTGCAATAATGTTAATCGTCCGCGCGAGTTCTTCTCTTCTTAGCTGGTGAAAACACTTCTTCATGAGATTCCTTCAGACGCCCTACAGTTCATAGAAAATATGTCTGGCAGGAGGGAGCAGCTGAACACTCAAGGAGGATGAGGGTAGAGGGGAACACATACATAGTTGCATACCTTCCCTGCTCCTGAGTGTCTTGGAGGGGGTGTGGTCTTCCATCAGCTGCAGCTGGGCCTGGGTGGCCAAATAAGCCTGGAATGTACACCAAGCATCATATAAAGCACACCATCCACCCACACATAGCACAGTCACCTGTATGTTCTCCATCACGTCACCCTTCATCTCTTGAGCCATGTAGTAGCTGCAGGAGAGAGCTTCACATCACACACACATGCATGCGTCATGCATGTTGCTACATGGACAACTCACACTTCATGCTCCGTGCTGTTGTACATGAATGCATTCTGGAACATGAGCAACATGTCCCTCTGGAAGTCCACGTCCGTCTTGATCTGTCCCAGCTCAATCTTTTTCTTGATGGTGGAGAGGTCCATGGGCCTACGCAGAGAGGGAGGGAGCTCAAGGGATCCCTTTCCACAGACTCACCCTCACCTTAGGATGACGTTCTTGTATCCTAGTGCATCCTCCTCCCTGACAGGGTGCAGGAAGAGGTTGGCATACCTGGGGTGGGGGGTGATGGGGTGAGGGGGAGCAGGGAGGGGACAGGAAGACTCACTTGTGCTGTGCTGCGTGCCTCCACACAATGATGATAGCCTTCTTCCATTGCTTGTGAGCCTGGACGTTCTCCACGTCTGTCTCGTTGCTGAGTCAGCACCAACAGGATCGTTAAGCAAGAGTGAGTGTGCATGCGTGCAACTCACCCCTGAGAGGGGGCGGGGCTGGAGATGGCTGAGGTCTGAGAGGTAGCAGTGTCATCCTCAGTGTCTGTACTTTCCACGGAGTGACCTTCCTCTAATGAAAATGGTGCTTTTCTCTTCTTTGACCTGGTGTTCCATTGCTCTGAGGGAGAAGAGGGGGTCACACAGCCTCCTACATTTGGAATCTCTAGACTCACTCTTGAGGTGGTATCCCTTTAGAGTCTTTGCTGGTGTCTTGACGGGTGCCTCCTCATCCATCTCCTCCCCCTCCACTTCCTCCTTCGCCTCCTTGTCTCTCCCTCCTCCCGTCCCTGTGCCCTCCGAGGGAGAGCTCCCAGCCTGAGCCCCCTTCCCCTCGACTGCTGGAGTGCTCGGCTCCTGCTCCACTGGTGTCACAACTTTGCTCTCAGCACTGCTCACTGGTGTGACTCTGCTCTCAGCTTTGCTGGTTGGTGTGACGTTGATCTCAATGGTGCTAGCTGGCGTCACCACACTGCTGGTGGGTGCCATGATGCTCACCACAGTGCTGGCTGGCGTCACTATGCTCACAGTGCTGCCAGCTGGTTTCACTTTGCTCACTACATTAGGAGATGGTCCCTTGCTCTCAGCAGTGCTGACTGGTGTCGGCTTGCTCTCTGTGGTCCTGGCTGGTGTCACCTTGGTCTCTGTGGTCCTGGTTGGTGTCACCTTGGTCTCTGTGGTCCTGGTTGGTGTCACCTTGGTCTCTGTGGTCCTGGTTGGTGTCACCTTGGTCTCTGTGGTCTTGGCTGGTGTCACCTTGGTCTCTGTGGTCCTGGCTGGTGTCACCTTGGTCTCTGTGGTCCTGGCTGGTGTTACCTTGGTCTCTGTGGTCTTGCTCTCAGTAGTCTTAGCTTGAATCTTGGCTGGCGTACCGTTGCTGACAGACACTGCAGCTGTGGAGGTGGAGAGTGAGGGCTGGAGAGGCTTCGCTGGAGCTGGTGCAGTGCTGTGAGCAATCGCTGCATCCTTACGACCACTACTGTCTCCAGCATCTGCATGTACACTACACCATGAAAGAAATGTTAACATTCCAAAATTGAATCCCTTACCTTTTTGAAGAGGCTTTTTCTTCCCTTCCTTATCGTCCTTTGTCTTGAGTAGCAGCTGTACCACTGTCTTTGGGACATCGGCCTGCACTGGCCTCACTGTGTAGGGGACTGCTGTGGTCACTGGTTGGTGCTGGCTGATGCTGGCACCAGGAGGGGGGAGGGGAGGGGGAGGCGGAGAGGCAAAGGTCACAACAGGAGGGGGAGGGGGAGGTCTGATCCGTGGGTCAGTGGGTGCACCTTGACGGAGGCTGGGCAGCAGTCTTCCAACTGTACTGATCAGCAGAGGAGAGCTGGTGGATTCCATCTGTCCACTCTTAGCTGCTGGTCCAGAAGAGCTCGCTCCGCTACTGACTGGAAATGCTGACGGTGCAGATGACCTGGGCTGTGCTGACTCAGCAGAAGCTGCAACCCCATGAGCAGGCACTGATTTTGCAGAGGATGGCAAGGAAGGGGCGAGAGGGGGTTGGACTGGGGGTGCGGTGTGAGGCTTTGGCGGAACAGGTTTGTCCAGTTTCTCCAGCAGCTGTGGCATGAAGGTGCTCAGAGCTGTCATGGTGGGGGAGGATGTGGGTGTGGTCTTGAGGGTGGGCGTGTGCTGAGAGGTGGTGGTGATGGCTGTTGAAGGTGTGGAGGTGGTGGTGTAGGGTGGGGAGCGGAGTGACTGGAGAGAGGAGGTCACAGGTGGAGGACGTGATGGAGGAAGAGGGGGAGGGGGAGGAGGAAGTGAAGGAGGAAGAGGGGGAGGAGGGGGAGGGGGGACACCCATCTTTCTCTCCACCTTCACTGGAGAGGGAGAGACGATGGCTGTCTTCTGCTCCCCCTTTGCGGCCACTGTCTCCGCCTGCTTTCCCAAGGCACCGCCCACCACCACGTGAGGGCTCCCTACCAGCAGAGGAGCACTGGGGGAGGGGGGGACCTTGGGGGGAGACTCCTTGGCCACCACTGCGGGATGCTTCACCACACTCACAGCCATGGCCGAGGGTTTGGTGCCGGAGTGAACGCTGGACGCCATCGCAGGGTTGCTGCCGCTGCTGGTCAGCACCACAGTGGGTGCAGACGGCCTCTGGATGCTGACACTACCATCTTGACTGATGACACCCTTATGGGGGTGGGGCAAGGCCTTGCTGGTCATCTTCGTCTTGTCGTCCAGCCTGAGTGCAGCGACGTTGGGCTGCTGGATGATGACATGGACCTCCTCCGAGAGCTGTGTGGACGGCTGAGGGGTTTGCATGGGGAGGCTGAACTTCTCCTCCAGTGGGGAGGCGGCAAAGGTGGGCATGGCACGTGGAATGGGGCTATCCAAGGAGGGGGAGGGGGAGGCGGGGGGCTCCTTCTTGATGGCAACTTTTGGCATGGGCTTCAGGGTCAGGTCTAGACTGGTGGACACAAAGGCAGGACAGCTCACAGCAGTTGCCATGGTAACAGACTCTGAACCAGTCAAAATGGCGGCTGCAGTGGTCAGCGCTATGGGTGTGGCCTCACAGACTGGAGTTTTGATGCCTTCAGAGGTACTACCACTTGCTTCTACCTTTATCCTCTTTCTCGGGGGTGGGTGGTCCCCAGTTGCCGGTCCTTTGACGGGAGTAGTGGCCTCAGCAGCCACGCCTTCCTTTGGCTGTGCAGACGCAGCGGAGGATGGAGACCTTTTCTTCCTCGGCTTCAATGGGTCGCTGGATTTGCTCACAGATGATGCAGCCTTTGCTTTCAACCCTGAAGCATCCTTCGGAGAGGCCAACTCCCTGGAACAAAGAAGTGATATTTTGATTGAAAGGTGGTTGCGAGGTGTTGAAAACTTACTTTTGTATCTCCTCCCACATAGCTGGCAGTTGGGCATCAAGCTCACCCTTTTCTATCAGCTCTGCTTCCTTCTTCAGTGCCCTACAAAAGAAACATTGAGATGAAATGAGAATACGTCGAAAGTTCGTAGATGGGCGTGTACACTCACAAATACTCCGTCTTGATCTTGGACAGTGACTCGTTGAGATGGTTCATGTACTTCTCTGTAAGCTCTCGCACAATCTGCTGTCCAGCTGTTTCTGCTGAGAGGATGAGAGGGACAAGTCAGTACAATCGTAGCAGGATACCCGGAGCCTGAAACCTGCCTGCCTCTGTGGCCCCCTCCGTCGTGCTTCTCTTGCGTTTGTGAGTGCCCGCCTTGTCCAGCATTGACGAGTACTGCTGGGCACAGTTCTTCTGGGAGAAGTAGTCGGCTGGACGGCCATCAGTGTCCACGAGAGGTTTTATGGCCCTACTCACTGACACCCTAAAAAGGTAATTATGTGTGAATTTCATATTGCATACACAACTTGATGGATGAAGCAAAGCGTCCTCACCAGTTCTGGTCACCACTTCGCTGGACTGCTGAAGCCAAAATGAGCTGCTCCCTGATGGTCCACTCCAAAAGTTGCACATCACCTTTGAGTGCAAAATTTGAGGCACAAAAGGGGGTTAATTTTAATGCCTTGCTAGGGGTGCTTACTAACTTTTTGTAGCTCTTCCAGACATGATAGGATAGACACAACAGTTCTTCAGTCATTTAAGTCCAGAATCAGCAAGGAAAGGCTTCCAAAAGAGCTCACTATGTAGATTTAAAAGCACACTCCATCCTCCATCTTTGCCCCCCTCCTCCAAAAGGGCAACGTAAAAATTACGTCATGGGTCTAAGTGTGACGTCACAGCATAACAACAATGAAGAAGAACTGGACTGCTGCTGGGGGTGTGAAGTTCAGTCCTCTCTTCTTTCTGTGGTGCTTCTAGACTAGGCAGCCTCTGGGAGAAAGGATGGGAAACTGTTTCAGGAGTCCTAGGAATGTACTGGACCCCATTCTAATGTCGGATGACTCCTCCCACGGTCAGTTTAATGCTAAAGTGGTTCAGCTAAGCTGGCTGGCTGAGTCTGTAACGTGGGGGATCATGTTGTGTTTTATTGCAGTTTCCATAGGACAAAACCAGCCTCTGCAGACCTCTCCTGAGGTTTGGTGCACAGAGATCCCCTGGACAGAAGGACAGCTGAGAGGCAAGAGGGACACGTTTTGGGAAACAGCGCCTGCCTATGACGGCCGGAGAGAAATCTGGGATGCACTGAAGGCAGCTTGTGAGGCAGCAGAGGAGGAGGACTATGGATTAGCCCAAGCTATTCTGGACGGGGCCAACATATCACTCCCTACAGGTATGAATATATAAGACGAATGGTGCTCTAGTTTAGTCCCCACCCCTTCCCCCCCACGCGTACGCTGTTCCATTGAATAGGTGCCTATTGATGCCTCATACATGTCCCTCTCTGTACGCTTCAATAGGGAAATGTGATTTTACCAATTCCTTTGTCGATAAACCTAACCACAAATAACACACTCCACTGTGTTCATTTCAAACCACCATGAAGTTGGCTGTCATTGCCGCTTCCTAGCACATCCAAATAGGTGTCCAGTTTCACAGTGTAGTAATGTCTATTGCCAGCAGGCTATGAATAGCGTATTGTGTGTGTGTGTGTGTGTGCAGGTAGGCTGGTGGAGGCATACGACGAGTTGGGGAATCGCTACGTCCTCCCCAAGTACTGCATCAACAAACCCACCAACATAGTGGGCTCCGCTTCCCCACCCCTGACACACCCCTCCGGTCCCCCTGCCCCTCTCACCCCCCTGACAGCAGCCGACACTGACGACTCCAATGAGATAGACAGTGGCACGAACCTACTGCAAGACATCCCCAGCTCCACCTCTGCCTCCAGTGGCATCAGACGCAGAATAAGCAGTGGCAGCAGCAGATCCAAACAAAGCAAACGAAAATCATCGAAGTCCAAGGGTAGCAGGGATTTACTCCCTCCAACCATGGACATAGTGCCCACAGGAGACCCTGTGGTGGTCAAAATCAGAATGTCCACCCTCCCCAAGGACATCAAAATGACTCTGCAGGCATCGGACAGAGTGAGGGATTTGAAGCGGCGTCTGGAGGCAGAGCATGAAGTGCCAGCTGGCCGCGTCACCATGCTCTACTCCGGCAGGGTGCTCCACGACCGCACTTACATCAAACATTTAGACGTACCCAAAGGTTTTATCATTCAGGCCATTGTCAATTGAGGTGGCTTTTCCAGGTATGATTATTCTGACATTCAATCAGTGGGATCCCCACTCAATCTAGCTGATCCTCAAAGTGTAATAATCCATTTTGTGTTCTGTTTTGAGAGTCCTCTCCATTCCCACTCTCCTCCCTCTCTCTCCCTCTGGTCACCATTCTGTTCTCTGAAGAGACAAAAATTGTTCCTGTTTGTTCAAGATTTGTTTCTATATGACTCATGACTGCTTTCACTTTAGCATCGACGTAACTCCTCAAGCGTGCCTCCAACTCTCCAATCTTGCGGTCCACCATAGCTTCAATGCTGGATAGGGAAATGCCAGCAATTTCTTTGCCGTCTTCCACATCACTCTTCATTTCCTGGTCATCTATGCATGTCTCTGCTACTCCATTCTCTCTGTCTGGAGGAGGTGGTGTTGGGCGTTCACTTGTTTTGGGTCTGAGCTGACGCAAGGCCGCCATCATTTGTGAGATATCTGTGGGCACTCCTTCCCCCCGTGCTGGGTGCTGGGTGGGGAGGGTTGGTGCTGACTTTGAGGGTTTGGCTGTGCTGGCACACTGCTGCAGGGATGACAGCAGACCCTGGAGGAACGGTGGGGCACCAACGGAGAGAGTTAGAGAGCTGACCAGCTCCCCTAGGTCTGCTTGCAGGGGTTGCTTGCTTTTTGCAGTCATGTCTGACCCTCCACTGTCGTCAGCCTGTCCTCCATAGTCCTCAGTGAGGACAAGGGTGAGTCTAGTCACGGCCACTGTCTTCTTCCCTTGCAGAGACAAAAGCTGCAAGACAGAATCTTTACTTCCATGTCAAGCCCGGCACTAAGACAGTACCTTTACAGTCAGGTGGTTGTAAGCAGTGCATCCCTCTGTGGGAAGACTAGCTTTGCACTGATACTGCCGGTCGTCTCTAGATCAGAAGAAAATCTTGTCGGTTAGCCGAGATAGGTATCAGTGTTGAACACCTTACCCAGTGTCTTCTACTGCTCCTCTGCTAGTTGCTATGTAATCCCCGTCCCATCCACTATACAGCTCCATGACCCTGGCGGCACTCTGTAGCTCCACCCCCACCACCCTGTACCCACTCAGCGAGCTCAGTTGAGACAGGTGGATGTAGCACCCCTCTCCCCCCGCTGCTGGCTGAGTCAGCAGCACACGGCCACACTGTTCCAACTGCATGGGTTCATCAAGGACAGCACCAGACCTGCATCATTATGTAGCTATGTACATGAACCATGGAGTGATGATACAAGTCACAGAGCTTAGCTACCCAGAGCCCACTGTCTTACTGGCTGCTGAGGTAGAACACACTCTTCAAGTGAGCTGAGTAGTCCCAAGTGGAAGTGACCTCCAGTTTCCTCCTCAGTTCCATCAGCTGAGAGACAGAGAAAATTCAAAATTGACACATTCCACATGGACAGAAATCTTAGGACGAGTGGGTGTGTCTTCAGATGAGGTCAAAGGTCAAGGTCCAAAGTGCTCGTGTGGAGCCCTGAGACTGACTGTTTTTGTATCTCACCTAGCTTGGACAGACAGGCACTACCCAACATTTAGGTGTAAAGGTGCAAGTTGGTCTACTTCTGGTCTTGGGATGGCTAAAGTCTGCTTGATAGTGATAGACGGATGGGGAATCTCAGAAGAGACAAAAGGTGCGCTCCATTTAGAATCCATATTTTGACAAACTGGTTATTGTGTCTAGGGAATGCTATAAAGAATGCTGACACTCCAGTTATGGACAGACTAGCTCGGGCTGAAGGGGAGTACACCACCCTGGATGCTAGTGGGAATGCGGTGGGTCTCCCGGCTGGCCTCATGGGCAACAGCGAAGTGGGGCACTTTACCATTGGCACAGGCAGAGTGGTGTTTCAGGTAAGGACCATGTGACTAAATAAATTGAATTCCATTGTGATGACTAGTCCATAGCATTGTGATGGTATTATATATGCAGGGCATTATGGCTATTAACAAGGCTATTGAGTCCAAGGTCTTCCATACCAAGCCAGTGCTCCTGCAGGCGTTTAAGAACGCACAGGAAGTCAGTGGTGGGCGTGTCCACTTCCTGGGTCTCGTGAGCGATGGAGGGGTGCACAGCCACATTTCCCACCTGGAGGCTTTCCTTGATGCTGCTAAGATGGCCGGGGTGGGGAAAGCTTTCGTCCACTTCTTCTCAGATGGGAGAGACACCTCACCAGACAGTGGAGGTGACTGTATTTCAGCTGAGAGTATCTTGCAGTTCATGACACCATGTTTCTCTCCAACAGTGACCTATGTGGATCGTATAGTGGATTACATGAAGAACATTGGGTATGGGAGCCTTGCTACCCTCATGGGCCGTTACTATGCCATGGACCGAGACAAGAGGTGAGTGTGAGGGTATCCCCCCTTCCAGAGGGGGCTCAGCAGTCTCCTTGCTAGGTATGATCGTATCAAGGTGGCATATGAAGGGCTGACTCAAGGGGTGGGGGAGAAGGTCTCTCTGGACCAGCTCACCAAGGTCAGACAGCCATTGTGCTGCTTCCTGGTGCTAGTATGATGTTGCTGAGGTAACATGCTCACAGGTGATGAAGAATCGATACAACCAAGCTAAGCCTATCACTGATGAATTCATGACTCCGATCATTCTCAACGAGGAAGGACTTATCAGAGGTCAGAGAGCTTATGTCATGATAATGTCATCACCTTTTGAGCCTTCCGTGACCATCCCCAGATAGTGACACATTGATTTTCATTGATTTCCGAGCTGACCGGATGAGGCAGATTGTGGAGGCATTTGGGGTCAAGCCGCAGTTTGATGTGGGCGTGGTTCCCAAGGGGCTGTCCCTCCTTACCATGACAGGGTACAAGGACACCTTTCCCTTTCCCGTCCTCTTCCCTCAGGCAGTCCCCACCAACACTTTGGCCGAGTGGCTAGCAAAGAAAGACTTCACACAGTTCCACTGTGCAGGTAACGAAAGCTCCCCCCACCCCCCAATATAATTATCTGATAGTCTCGTGTCTGCTCTCACAGAGACAGAGAAATATGCTCATGTTACATTCTTTTTCAATGGTGGTCTTGAGCCACCCCATCCCAAGGAGGATAGACAGCTGATCCCCTCCCCCAGAGTGGCGACCTACGACCTCAAGCCGGAGATGAGTGCAGATGGGGTCACCAAGGCTGTATGTTGTAGGATTACATCACCCCCCACCCTCTTAGGGGTGTGACCTTGCTGGATTTGATTCCATCTTGTGGTGTAGATGGTGGAGGCCATGGCCACTGGCAAGTATCCATTTGTCATGTGTAACTTTGCCCCTCCTGACATGGTGGGCCACACTGGAGTCTATGAGGCTGCACTGGTGGCATGTGCGGCTACAGGTAAGCCCCTCCCCCCTCCCCCATGGCATGTGACTTGTCATGTGACGTGTTTAGACTGTGCTATTGGTGAGGTGGAGAAGGGCTGTGAGGAGCATGGCTATGTGATGCTGGTGACAGCGGACCATGGCAACGCAGAGAGGATGATTGACGAGGCCGGGAAGCCTGTTACCAAACACACTACATTCAGAGGTACTCCTTTTGTCCATATGCGTGTGTGTGTGTGTGTGTTTGTATGAACACACCAGATCACTTCCTCTGAACTAGTCCATAGGAATGCTGATTGTGACCTCAGTGAGAGGGTGGGTGTGGTTTCTTAATCCCTGGTGAGTAAGGTAATTAGATTACTCCTCCACAGCTAATCACTGCCAGTGCTCATGGCTGGCTATCCATGAAATGTCAATCAAGGAAGCATTGGATAGCAGAGTTGCGTAATTGTGTGCTGTTATGTGAGGAATGTTCGGAGCCTTAGTGCTGCAGCTGGATGGACTGGCCGTGTGCTGAGAATGCTGATTAGCATAATGCAGTCCTTTATCTCTGGCCACCTTCAAAGCAAGTGGCGTATGAGTTTTGCATTCAAGTCCCTTTGAGACGCGACTCTCAGCCAGCCATGAATGCAACAATTTCAGAGCACTCTCATTTTCCATCCACTTGGTATGCTGGAGTCTCTTTAGTATCTCTTTAAGCACCAGCAAGGCTCTTTAGGGATGTCTGGCTGGAATGCTGATTAGGAGAGGCAGAGAGGGGAGTTGAAAGTTGGAGAAAATGCTGTTGCTGTGATCCCACCTTGGAGCTACTTACTCAAGTTCCACTTCAGCTCTTGCCCAAGTGTGGACATTTATCTGCTCCTGGCTCCACTCTCCCTACGGGTTGCTATGGAAATGGATGAGAGGTGTTTTTACCTTCTCAGCTCAGACTGAGAAAGTGGATTGTTGATATCCAGTGAAGTGTATTTCGATTGTTTTTAGCTGCGACCTCATGGTCAAGTCATGAGAAAAACTTGTTTTCAAGTTTTGAGGGTGTTATGGTGCATGGTGTGGAATGGTTCACAGAGCCAGTGTTGTGTGAATTCCTTCCCTGGGCCATGAATACTGCCAATCAGTGGACCCCCATGACATATGGTGGCATAGCCCGTCACCATGTCTGTTGAAAGAGGTCAGTATTGGGGCAGAGGAGCTATGAATAGCGTTACTGGGATCAGCAGGTTGAGCAGAGAATGGTCATGAATAATGCCCAGCGCATTCCGTGGTCTGTGGTGATTGTCTTTCTGGGTATGATGGGAACCATACTGCTCGCTCTGTTCCTCATTGCATTACAACTCAGGTAATCAATTGGCCATATTCAATTACTGCTGCAGCCGTTTCTAATTGAATTGGTGGTGATTTAGACTTGGTGATGCTGATGTACTTCCCCTCAGATTGTGATGCGACAGACACCGGCCAATTCAGCTGGTAGCTGGCAAGCTTGCTCTAATAGTTCCTGGATATCCAGTCTCACACGCACTTTTGACCTTTGGTGGTCT
>JAAGOD010020982.1_pt1 | contig 14989 bp, 14 predicted proteins | sample 8389681 | NCBI WGS metagenome assembly JAAGOD01 (sample SAMN13964374, study PRJNA552185) | sponge metagenome | biome: deep-sea hydrothermal vent fields; feature: spots directly above weak diffusing fluid; material: seawater and sediment | host: Tedaniidae sp. KZ-2020 ... | reverse complement strand
TGCAGGTCGCCTTGAGATCTACATCAACGGCACCTGGGGCTCAATATGCGCAGACAACTTCAATATCACTGATGCCCATGTCGCTTGCAGGCAACTAGGGTATGTTGGAGCCAATTCCACCGACACCAGCTTCCACACTCTCTATGGGAGGGGGGTGGAGGGACCAATCTGGTTGGATGAAGTGAGCTGCAGTGATGCCAACCTCATGCACATCCTCTCTTGTCCCAACAATGGCCTGGGGAGACACGACTGCGATCATTTCTCGGATGTGGCGATAACATGCATTGATGAGCCGAAGCTCTCTGCTCCTGAGCCCATGGACGTGAGGCTGGGAGAGGGAAGATTCCAGTCTGAGGGAAGGGTAGAGATATTCTGCAATGATCAGTGGGAGATTGTGTGCAATCAAGAAAGCTTCCAGAAAGACGAGGCAGATGCAGTTTGCTGGCAGCTCGGATTCACAGAGGCCAGCGATTATTCCACTGGACGGAGTGTGAGTGCGGAGGATCTGCAGCTCCCGATGTGGCAGGGACAGCTCGACTGCCCTGACAACGAATCCAGCAACAGCATTGCCTCGTGTGGGGAGTGTGCTGATGCGGGAAGTGGAGTTAACAGCGCTCCTGTGGACTGTTCTCCCATCACTGTCCAGTGTGCTCACACAGTGCCATACGGATCACTGAGGCTCGTCCAAGGCACCGAAACCACCTCGGACATCACAGAGGGAAGGCTTGAAGTCTTCAAGAATGGCCTGTGGGGGACTGTGTGCTCGAGCACGTTTGATATGCTGGCGGCCAACATATCCTGCAGGCAGCTGGGGTTCGTCAGGGCCCTTGGTTTTGAGAACAGCACCGATTCTGGCTTTGGTACCGGAACTGGCCCGGTGCTACTGACCGGATTGGAGTGCTTCGAGGATTCGCAGACCCTTATCCAGTGCTCCACAATTTTCCTGGAGGAGTGCAACCACTCTCAAGATGTTGCCATCTCTTGCACTGATTTTGTGCCCGTCTTTCCCCCCAATAACACCATAGCCCCCACGGAGGACAGGGGGCTGAAAATCTCGACCCCCACCTTCATTGGGATCATGGTGGGGAGCTCTCTCCTGCTGATTATCTGCTTCATTTGCTGTGCGGTGTGCAGCGTCCACTTCTACCTGGTACCCTATGACACTAAGAAGGAAAACCATGGCCTGTACTTCATCGAGCGAGAGGGAAGCATGGAAGCAGAGACAAGCTTGGACCAAAAGATAGCAGAAATGGAAGCTGGTACTCTCCCAGGGACTGATGGCACCCTTCCAGGTACCGATGGCATCGTGGGAAAGAGTCTGGACGATGATTTCGTCTCAAGAGATTTGAAGTCCAAGCGAAAGAAGAATAAATACGTCCCTCTTGACACCACACAGGGAATCCTGGCCCCCAAAAACGAAACTCAGCCCCCTCCAGCCTCATCTACATCTTCTGTTCCAGAGCCTACTGATTCCTCAGTCCCACTGCCCGAGGGACAGTCGCCAATCTCCCCTATTCCATTGGAGCTGCAGTCACGAACGTGCAAAGTATCAGTGCACTCTCTCAACCTTCCGGGCACGCCGCAGATACCAAAGATTGCTCGTCAGAAGCGAGACCCCCTCTCCCCAACCCCCACCACACTTTCCAAGGGTTCCATGGACTCCATCCTCACCACCACCACCTCCCTGGCCTCCTTCCAGGCCAGTCAAGCCAGTCTGTCCGGCCCAGCAGTCCCAATTCCCACGGCCATCCCAATCCCCCCTCCCCTCAAGCACCAGATGGACCAGGGAAAAGCAAAGGTCTCCTTAGAGCGGACTTCATTTGGAGACGACACCGAAAAAATGGATCGCTACCAGCGAGCCAGTTCAGCAGACATGTACGAGTCTGACATGAGGCTAACTGACCAATGGGAAGCACTCGATCGCTTTCACTCGACAGACTTCATGATCCAATCGTCCCCAGCACATCAAGCAACTCCAACCAAGAGCATCATCAAATCCTCGCCAAAGTTCAAATCGGCCAAGTCCCACCAACAGAGCATGCCCGAACTCGACACAGACACATATGCTGATTCAGCAACTAGGAGGGACTCTCTAACGACAACAGCGCTGGGTGAGGCCCCCAACCAAACACAATCCACAGACTCCATGGAAACCAGACAAACTCACAACCACCGCGTCTCCTTTCAGCTGGACTAAAGCAGCTGTTTTTGAGTTTTTCATGACTTTCTACACAAGGGAGGGGATAGTGTGTTGAGACTTAACTTCACTAGGACCAGATGTTAGCATGTCCAGTAATATCTTCCTCTTTTTCATGTTCCTGAATAATTTAGGCTATCTCACTGTCACATTACGTTTCCATTTTGTACAATATTTAGCTACAATGCTATGGTGTTACAATTGATAAAATTTTCTCATGACTTCAAAAGAGCAGTTATAAAACATCCACGTGTAATGTCTTAGTGAAGTCCATTCATTAGACATTGTGTTATGTCCAGAGGCTCTAGCTATACTGTGCAATGCATGGTAATAACTATGGTGACCAACCTTGACCTTTCACCCCTTAATTACACACATCCCCAGAGGTATTATGTACACCCCTAACTTCACCTCTCCCACTTCCCCCAAGGCTATTAGCTACAATAATTCCCACTTCTGTGGGCAGTGTGGGCACATTCTAAGAAGCATTCCTTCAAGAGAAAGCTAAGAGGTAATCAACCAAAATCACTTAATTCCCACAGAACAGAGCCTCAGGCTCCAGAGAGCTAGAGGGCATTAATATCTTTGGATGAACAATGAGCACTAGTTTCTCAGAATGAATGTGCTTATCGGCTTCTGTTCCTGTGCTTTAACATCCTGAAGCTCATGATGTGAGACTTCGTCCTACCAACACATCACCCCCACAGGTACACCATTAGAGGGGGTGAACCTGGTGGCTTCCGATACCCAGTCCCTAACAACAACATCAACAACCAAAACAGCTCGAAGGCATCTTTGGAATGCAGTGGAGGGCTGCTGGCAGCAGTGCATACAGGACCAACTTATTGGCTCGCTCAGCCATAACATCAATGACAGGCTGATTGAACTAGGCTTTACATAATTCGCTCCGGTTCTTTGGTAGACACTCAGAACGGTCATTCCACAGATGTCAGGAAGCAGTTCCTTCTCCACCGACCCCAATCAACAGGCCTCCTCCCAACCATTCAATTAATGTGACATAACAGCAGGCAGTCTCCCACGGCAACTTCCACTTCTGGGCAAGAATGCTGATATCACTACCACCATGAAGGGATACAAGGTGATGAATTCTATTAAGCTGGTATCACTGTGGAGTCAATTTGATCTCACTGCCACCACCTGCCAAGAGAAATATAAACACAGTGAGACACACCTAGAACTTCTGTCTAGTCTATTCCACTGGGTAAGGAATTTCCTGAGCAGCACTCACAGTGAATGTTACATTGACATGCCAAAAGATGACTCTCTTTTCTCCAGAAAGAACTTTAAGTGAATGAGATGATTATATTGGCTTGTGATGGGATCAAAGGAGTGCCTTAATGGAGGGTCACTCACACTCTCACTCTCAAATCTGTCCAACAACTAGCTTTCACCTGTTGGACTACATAGGGTGGGTGCTCTCTGATCACCACACATACCAGCCCAATGGACTCATGCTGCTATGCTACCCCATTTGAACTGCTCTCGAGCTGTACATACAAGCTGGTTAACAAGGGAAGAGTATGACCAGGAATCTGGGCCTGTGCAGTTAGTATAAATCCAAGATTCCTGGGATCAGACATGATGTTTTTTTCAGCTCCAGTGCAGTGGTCACATTGTCTTGGCACACCCTGTTGACTACAAGCTATTAGACCCCACCTAGGACCAGACTACTGACCCCTACAATGCCTCACACAATAATCATTCACAACAGTAGGGTCAGCACTCTAATCCACTTAATAACACAGACAAGACAATCTGACCCCTACAATTGCCTCACATTCACTAAAGTAGAGTCAGCAGTCTAATCTACTAAGGAAACAGAGATAATGCTTTCAGATCAGAGGAAATACTTCCCTGCTTCACATCTGTTTCTATTGTCCAAGAAGTGCTATAAGAATTGGTCATGTGAGCAAACATGCAGGCGTAGGTATAGGACCAATCTGAGAGTGAAAGAGTTCTTGGAATTAGATATCCAAGCCGCCATTTAATTTAAGTGCGGATCTATAAGTTATACAATGCATAAAAAACATGACAATCCAGTTTCAACCAACCTGACTGACTGGTTTGTGATGAGGTGGGAGTCACCACGTTCTCTTCTCTCTCTGCCCACGGGAGGTAGCAGTCACGTGAGAGGTAACGCTTCAGGGTACCACATGTCAGGCATGTGATGACCACATGCTTCTCCCTCCCAGCTACCAAACAAACACAAGCAATAAGTTGTTGTTGTTGTTGTTATTGTTGTTTACCTCGTAATCTGTGTGTGCAGGTCACACCAGGCACCAGTAAAGTGTCACAGGATTTGCAAATACTTCTCTTGATGGACGGGTCTCTACAAGATCAAAACGCTCAAAATAGATCACCCATTACCTTGAACAGATCACCTCTTTCTGTGTAGTGGAAATCTGATACGATACAAGTGGCCAGAAATTGGTTCTTAATGGGTAATTACAGACAATGCCTCTGGCACGATTGCTGCCTCTGGTATGATTGGGCAATTATCAGGACTTCATTGAGTGGGAGGGAGCCACAAAGTGTGGGGAAGAGAGGAGAGGCTTGATGTGTGTACTCAGCATTGGAGCACGAAATTCTATTTCTTCTCAGGAAGTGTATCCTGGGTCAAGGTGCCAAATTAACACCATGTGCCCCCCTTTTGTGCAAGAGTACTGCATGTTTCCTGCCAGATTCACAACACGTGCCCTGAGGTCAGCATATTATGCCTAGGGCACCATAGCAAAGACCAGCTATGACTGGCATCCAATCCAACTTGATCTAATTTGCCACTTTTCATAGCATACCTAGGCTTGCTTATATAGCAGCACTTAATAATGACCACAGGCTAAACAGCATGCTGCAGCAGGTGCTCTTTATTTAGGGTTCAGTATTCTTAATTGACACACATTTTTAATACCAGTCTCTTGCTGATGGTTTTGAGTGTCCGAATATAGAACCTGGCTAGTTGGGGCTGACTGGGAGATCTTGAGAGCACAGAATGTGCAGCCTGTATAACAAAATAAAACACATTCTAATTAATCCCCACCCTATGTGTTTGCATACCTGGTACAAATAGTTCATTCTCTGGAAGGCCTCTTTGTGAACTATGCCGGATCCTTTCCCCTTACCACCACGCTTCTTCCCCATTCTTCCATCCAAAGAAGTAAAAGATGAGACCACCACACATTGAAGTTTCTAAGTCCAACGATCACCTTACCCAGGGGGGGGGACAAGAAGAATAGAAGCGTGGGTTGGAATGCAAGGAATCCAATCAAGCGAATCTTTGACAGGCTTTCTGGGTATTTGCAGAAGATTCTACCAAGAGGATAGAAAGGTCTAGTAAGCTACTCCTTGAAAAGCTAGTCAGTTTTAGCGATGCTCTAGGCCTTGGACTGCATTTACCTGTTTTCTAGAATGCAAAAAGTAGAAGGGGTTCCCTGGGGTTCCATCACTTTTCAGAGACCACCTTACTAGACTATTCTGCTGCTCAAGTTTCTTTCTCTGAAGCCCTCCAGTTCTCCAGAAACAGCTTGACCAAAAATCAATGCAAAGTCTTAGTCTGGCGCGTGGCCATTGCTGGAGGGTGTGGCCACGCCAGACTTAAGATTATTTTTTTTGCTGACTCGGCAAAATCGCTGTTGCATGTGCGCGCGCATGACACTTACTATACTGGGGCACGCGCGCGCCTTACCAGTCAAGCACGTGATGGTGGAGGAGGAGGAGGAGCCCCAAAAATGTCCACCACGCACGGCCGCCCATGAACAGGAAAGTTTTATTATCTGGCTCTCAGTTTGTTCCTGAATGGAGATGATATGTGGTGAGATCTGTTAGTATTAATTTCATTTTTGGTAGCACTTGTTGATCTGTTGTGTGTGGGCAGGATCATGCAGAAGGAGACTGCTGCAGTTGCCCCTCCCCCCGGCAACCCTCCTCCGCACCCTGAAGGCAAGGCGAGCAAGAATCAGACCCTATCACTGCTCCTCTCTCCTTGCTGCGCTGGGAAAGCCACGTGTTACGAGTCAGGAGGACATCTCTGACAAAGTAAGTGAAAAAAAACTATTTTGAAGTTCCAAAGTTGTTCTTGTAGGAAATCGAACGAGAAGGGTTCAAAGGTCATCCCGATGCCATTTTCAGGGATGTGGATACTGAGGTCACAAAGGAGTGCTACCATGGCGATACTACCGTGGGGCAGAGTCAGGAAGCAGGGGAGGAGGAGGAGGGAGATAGGAATGTGTCTTTGAGAGAACTACCCAATGTATACTTGAAGCTGTCCAAGAGTCGATTGACCTGTGTGAGTTTTTGCTCGCTGACTGGCATGTGTCTCAGCTCCTTTCTCTCTCCTTAAACCCCACCCACCCCAAAGCCCTGGTGGCTCTGACGGCTGTAGGTGGCTATGCCATGGCCCCGGGGCCAATGGACCTGGGAGTGCTCCTCTGGACCACAATAGGAACAGCTCTCTGCTCCGCAGCTGCTAACAGCATCAACCAGGTATTAATACAAGACGGACCATCTTCTAATTAAGCAAATTCTGGTGAATTTTTTTGTATTTGTAGTGGCTGGAGATTCCCTATGATTCCCTGATGACACGAACTAAAAACAGACCATTAGTGAGAAAGAAAATAAGGTAAACATCAGCCAATTCCCCACTCCCAAAGAGAATCTGGTTCACTCGCTTTGCTCCCTGGCCGATTTAATTGCAGTTTACAGCTAGAGTCACTATTTAGTAGTAAAATAGTTTACTTGTACAGTAATAGTGTTGCTTGTACAGTAATAGTGTTGCTTGTACAGTACAGTAATAGTGTGTACTTGTTCCATAATAGTGTGAACAGTAAACACTAAGTTGATGTAAACAAGGCCCTAATTGGCTATTTTTGGCTGCCTAATTTGCCATTCCTTCTTTCCAGTCCCCCACATGCTTTGGCATTTGGCACAGTGAGTGGTGCAGGTGGAGTCCTGTTGCTATGGCAGCTGGTGAATCCGCTGACTTCCTGCCTGGGCCTGACCAACCTCCTCCTCTACACTTCAGTCTACACGCCCCTCAAACGCATCAGCATCGTCAACACGTGGGTGGGGTCTGTCGTAGGGGCCATCCCTCCCCTCATGGGGTGGGCAGCGTGCATGGGGACCCTTGATGCTGGCGCTTTCGTCCTCGCTGGGATCCTCTATGCCTGGCAGTTTGCTCACTTCAACGCGCTCAGCTGGGGGTTGAGAGGGGACTACTCGCGTGCCGGTTACAAGATGATGTCAGTCTCGCACCCAGCTCTCTGCAAGCGGGTCGCCCTGCGATACAGCGTTGCCATGGTGCCCATATGTGCCCTGGCGCCTGCATGTGACCTCACGACATGGCTCTTTGCCCTGGACTCCCTCCCTGTCAACCTCTGGCTGATCTACCTGGCGTGGCGGTTCTACCAGGACTCTGACTACAAGTCGTCACGAAGACTATTTCAGTACACACTGCTCCACCTCCCTCTGCTCATGGCATTAGTGCTCATTAATAAGAAAAAGTGGTACGGAAAAAACGACAGCAAAGCAGCAGTAGGGGTAGACAGATAGCAAAGATTTGATCTAGCAAAGATTTCCTTTTGATCCCAAACCATTCACTTCATCACACCATTTCATTGCCAAGGAAAAAATATTTTTTGGTATTGTGATGTCATCATTATGTAATCATCAATAAAAGTCTTCTGGGTCAGGGGCTCCCCCTGATGCCTTGTTGACATTCTGCTGGCTTCGGTAAAGGGTGGCCACCTGCTCGTTGGTGGTGGCCTCTTCGGGTTTCTTGTCCTCCCTCACTCGGAGGAACCGGGGGAACCGAAGGGAAATCCCCTTCTCTGGGTCCACCTGGGGGGGAGGAGTCACATGATACAGTGAAACCTCTGAATAAAGGACACTGGGGGGCTCTAATTAGAGGGAGTGCGTACTGACCCAATGCTAGATAAAAATGTCCTCTATGGAGGGGTTGTCCTCTATCTGGAGGTTCTAAAGAGGCTTACGATCCCAGCAGCTGCCGTGTAGACAGGTGAGATGGAGAGGTCGGCAGCCTTGACCTCCCAGACCTGAACAGCGTCAAACCAGTGGTCCGGCTTGGCTCCCCCCTCCCCGTGACGATAGTACGGCCTGGGGGCCTCAATCATGTGATCCTTGAAGAAGGCCGTGTGCTTGTCCAGTTCGTCATCCTTGAAGCCAGTGCCAATCTGTGTGAGGGAGAGCAATGTGACCTCTGAACCGGTCCGACCTTTGACCTCTGACTGGGTGACCTATGACCCCACAACCATCACCCACCCCCTGGACTCTGACCTTACAGATGAGCTGGTACTCTTCGTTCTCCTCGTCGTAGCATGCCAGGAGGAAACCTCCATACCTGCCCGTACGCCTCCCGCTGCCATGGAAACCGCCCACCACTACCAGGTCCAGCGTGTCACCAACACCCTCCAAATAGTCCTTCTTCAACTGTGCAACAAGAAATGACAGGTCATCATGAACGCTAGTAGGAATAAAACTTGGGAGCCTCTCTTCCTTGTACAGAGTTTTTTTTAACCTTTAGCCAGTTATGTGAGCGTTTAGCTATTTCATAGGTAGCATTCTTCTCCAGAGTCTTCACCATTAGACCCTCACAGTTACCTGGAGGAGAGGAGGCGAGAGGAGGAGGGGGAAGAGAGAGCATGAGAGGGGTAAGAGGGAGAGAGAGAGAGAGTAGTCAAGACTTCCAACAACACTGACAACGGCAAGGTCACCTTTGATTGACTCCTCCAAGAACTCCTGGATCTCTTCAACATTGTCTGTGTCCATGAACGTGGCAATCTTGAACTCCTGGACGAAATAAAAACCACCATCCCCATGTGAATGTATGTGTGAGCTAGCATAAGTCAAGACTTACTCCATCCACCTCCTGAAATGAAGACCTCAGGAGCTCTCGTCGCACCTTGAATGGCTCCTTGACCAGTGACTACAAACACACATACACAAGATATCAGTGTGTGTGTGTGTGTGTGTGTGGTGACAACCTTCGCACCTTTCCATTCAAGTAGAGGAGATCAAATGCATATATGCACACCTGAACCTTGATCTCCGAGACATCAGCATCCTGAGAATACAAAAGACAACTCTCTATTTAAGGTACATTCACTACCTATTGTATTTTTACCATGCTATTTCTACTCGAAACTCTAATTTAAGGTACACCGCCTCCAATTATAGAGCACAACCTTTCTCTTCCTGGTGCTGAGCACTTGGAACGGCAGTATCTGCTGCTGCTCGGTATCCCAGGCAACCGCCTCGGAGTCAATCACACACGACTGCACAGTATCCTTCAAAACCTGCAACCAAGGGGGGTCAAATGGAGAGGTTAAAGGTCAAAGGAGAGGTCAAAAGGTCAAACAAAGAGAGCAGAGGAGTTAGAGGGCAAAGATACCTTGGGCATCCGTGCTATGATGTCTGGGTACTTTGAGGTGTTGTTTTCAGAGTTTCGGCTATAGACTCTCGTCTCCCCGCCCTCCAGCACGTGGATCTGAGCACGCTCGCCATCGTACTTCCACTCGCATGTAAAGTCAGCACTTTCAAACCTAGTGTTTTGGTAAAAGATCTTCAAATGTAAAAGTGACATACTATGTGTACCTGTGTAGGACTTCCTGCACCCCTTTGGTGGGGTGAGCCAGCATCGGCTTGAGCGGGATGCCGGGGGTGAGGCGACAGTGCTCGGGGAGCGATGACAGGCCGTGGGACACCAGGGCTGGGATCAGAACCCCATAATTAGGATGCTCGCTAAAGTAGAAACACAAAATTTAAGCACACCCATTCCCGGGAGTTGCCCGGCAGTTGCCTGCCAAAACTAGGACAGCCTGTGTTGGTATGATTATTCCACGCACCAGTAACAGGATTTGATGGTAAGGGTGGCCTCTTCAAGCTGCTTGTGGAAACGCTCGGAGCCGAGGTCTTTACTGGCATCCACCACCTCTGGAGGCCACTCTGAAAAAATAAGGCACCAGATAAAGGCCATTTTTGGGCCTTTTCAAAGCATGGTGTGGCCTCTAATTAAGGACAGATGCTCTGAAATAAGGAAACCTCTCTAGCTCTCTCACCTTGGCCGGGTGGACTTTGCACTGCCGCATGAGCAATGGCCACCAGGACAGACTGCTCGGCCAGCCCTATGCGCATCTTCCCACCCAGTGACCTGCACAGGTGGGTGGGGTCACAGAGGTCACGTGACCGTCATGTGATGCTCACCTGATGAGGTAGCGAGCCTCCGAATGTCGGCAGGCGACAAAGAGTCCCTTGATGACGTCCACCTTCTTAGACATCGACTGCATCAGAAACCAAGTCACATGATCCACATGGAGCAGTCATGTGACAGTCACATGACCTTGGTGCGGCTAAAAACTTACAGCATTTCCACTCATGGCTGCTATTTCTTTGAGTTTTTTGAAGACGCCGGCCACTGTCAGTTTCGGAGGTGCGAACATGGTCTTTTGCATGCTGCGACTGGTCTCCGCCACTAGCCCCAAGTCCCCCTTCTTCACAGCGTCCGCCTTGATCTGTTGGACACGCCTCCCCGTTGCCCCGGCAATGGCCTTGATAAGGACGGACTCTCCTATGCCCAGCTCCAAACCTTCATACGCTGGAGCAAGCTAGAGTAAACAACAATGGGTAAACAACAACAATGGGTAAACAACAACAACAAACAAACAAACAAACAAGAGGTGTGGTCACCTTGTTGAGGCAGAGGTAGATGCAAGAGACCATCTCCTCCGGGGAGAGAAGGAAGACAGAGCGAAAGAAGTTGGTCAGGATGGAGATGATCTTGAGACGTTTTGTCTCCTCCTCAATAAGCTCAAATGTTCGCGCCAGGGCAAAGTACGGCACTCTACCCACACAGAGGTACAATCACAAGTGGATTCATGTCACCCCCCCCACCCCACACTCTTGCCCCCCCACCCCACACTCTTGCCCCCCCAATATACTCACTTTTGCCCCCTCTTCCAACAGGCATTGTCCAGGGGGTGGTATTTGGTTCTGGCAGGGTCGAAATCATTGTCACTGGAACCCCCAACTTTCACACCGCCAGTCTTGGCCTCACTAGGACCCCCAGTCTCACTGGAACCCCCAGCCTGTGGCTCTTCAGTTGGGGGGGTAGCCTCAATAGTCTCCTTTGAACCCTCATCCTCCTTCTTGGCTCTGGGTACTAAACAACAACAACAACAACAACAACAATAGTCAGTTCATCAGTAGAGTGAACTTCCAATCCGACTACCCTTGGAACCTGATATGAGTGGGGGTTCATTGCATTACCGAAAAAGGAGTGGCTGGGAGTCGCTGTCTTCTTGCTCGCTGTCTTCTTGCTCGCTGTCTTCTTGCTCGCTGCCTTCTTGCTCGCTGTCTTTCCTTTGGGCGTCTTTCCTTTCGGAGTCTTTCCCTTGGCAACTACTCTCTTTACCCCCGTCTTCCGGGCTGCTTTGGGCTCCTGCTCAGATGGAGGTGTGGCTTCTTGCTCTTGAGATGTGGGTGTGGTCTTCTGCTGAGGTGGTGGTGATGGTATGGGTTGTTCTTGGTGTGAGGATGTTGATGGGGAGAGGGATGCAGTGTTCTCACTTTCACCTGTCATCTCTTCTTCCTTTCTTGCCTCCTCATTCCCTCCTGCCACGCCCCCCTCTGACATCTCTTCTTCCTTTCCTGCCTCCTCCCCTGCTGTCCCCAAAGCAGCCTCATTTGGCTGCTTCACTCTCTTCGCAGCTGGAGGAGAGCTCTCCGATATGGATTGCTTGTCCACTCTTGGGGAATTCCTAACCTTTCCTGTGTGCTTGCGGGCTGTGCAAAATGTATTACATCACCATGATGTCATTGACAGTTCTATTTTTAGTACACACCTTATGTATGTACGTATGTATGTATGTATGTACCTGTGGCCCTCCTGGGTGGAGTCTCAACTATCACTGTGTTCCCATTTGTGTGAGATTTGGGGGTGGGGCTAGCAGGATCTAAGGGGGCAGTGGATATTTCCCCTGGCCCCTCGACCCCCCCAGGGGTGGTGCTGCATTCCATGGCATCATCTGCCACGCCCCCATTGGTTACATCTGTGGAAGCTCCACCCCCTTTCTTACCACGCCCATTAGCACTGCCCTGGTTGTCATGGGATTCAGTAGTAGTACCATTATCATCATCGTCACTGTCTGAAATCACTCTGCGACGCTTTGACTTGCCCCGAAAAGCTGGGGACTCTGAGGAATTTCTCTCTGCCCCCCTAATTTCCTGGGGGTCCTCCTCACCACCATCCTCATCCTCATCCTTTCTCCTTTTCCTGGAGCCATTTGCAAGAGGAGACTCTTGCTGTTTCGAGGTGCTGGCCTTTGAGGCGGCTGCTGGCGACCTGCAGAAGAATGACCTAAAGAAAGCATAGCAGTTAGCTGGTTTAAACCCTGAGAGCATAGAGGGGAGCTTACAGGAGTCCTTTCTGTGCCATTTTTAACCCGCCAAGTTCCCTCTCGACTTTTTACTGCGCCTGCGCATGGGCATGGGGACTCCCCCTTCCAAATTAAGTAAGTGGGTGGGGCTGAGATTAATAATTCCGTCCTCCTTTTAACTTCCGTCCTCCTTTTAGCTTCCAAAATTAAAGTTTTAATTTGCAGCACCTCAGGCAGGGAGATAAGTTTCATCGATCCATTGATCTCCAGGAGAATTGAAGGAGATGGATGACGGTAAGAATAAGCTGCAGCTGACCAAGAGGATGATCAGCCTGGGTGGAGATGACGAGAATCTCAATGAAATGGCTGTTGGAAGAAGGTTAGTAGCTATAGCTAGCTAGCTACTTGTAACTTTTGCAGTGTGAGTTGGTAAGCTTACTTGATACAAAGTGGTGTAGCTATTTCAGTTGCTCTGGGCATGATCCCACATTGCCAGCACAGATCATCCGCTTACCTACCTAGCTTGGCGCTGGGGTGTCAAAATTGGTGATATTGATTTGGAAGATTGGTGGCTGAATTCAGTTTCTACTTGAGAATGTGTTGCAGTTCTACTCAGCAGCAGCACCTCAAAGTGGATAGGGAATAATTAAAACACTTGGTCCATTTCTAATTAGCTAGAACTAAAGCACTGGTCCATTTTCTAATTCAGACACCACTCGTCAAACTTTAATGGGTACATGTTTTGGCTCTTGGACCCTGTTCTAATCACGATGATGGGATGTTGTTGAGTGGCAGAATGAGAGGGTATTCTTGTCCATGTGACTTCAAAGAAGTATACTGGAGTATACTGGAGTATACTAATCTAATTAAAATGTGTGAAGTAATTTTATTAGTGAGTGATGTCCATTGTTGTGAATGGATGAAGTATCCTGCATCAGATGGCATGAGATGCAGTCTAAAGAAGGTTTCTTTACGTGCAATGCATAGTTGTAGAGATGTAATTTTGATTGGGGGGCACATACAGTGAACTCCCTCTAATCTGGACCCCTGAAACGAGGCCACCCCAGTATTCAGGCCACTTCAAATGTCCCGAAGTATGCTTCCTAGTGCAAATTCACCCCTGAAATGAGGCCACCCCCTCTAATCAGGACACTTTAACAGGTCCCAAGGGTGGCCGATTAGAGGGAGTCCGCTGGATAACCAATAAGCTAGCCGCAATGAGGGAGGGTATAGGAGGGTGGTGGTGACCATAGGACCGACAAAAAATTGAGGGGTCAAAATATTGGAGGGGGGGGGGCCATGTTCATCCCCCAGTGTCCCCACAGCTCCCCACAGTTCCCACACTTATGCAATCAACTTATCTAAACTTTGTACAAGTTTTGTTTGTGTATACTGTTTGGGAAGTAGATTTGGCCAGCCACAATCACAGATTTTTGAGTGTGCTATCATGAGATGAGTTGATATGAATTACAATCTGGTTTTGTTGATCAATAGAAAGTCCCACTTTCAGGAGATGCCCCGAGACTCTTTCCTGGAAAGACTGGAAGAGAAAATAGAAGGTACTGAGGTGAGTCTAAAGGTCGACCATACGATACTAAAAGTCGTTAGGGTGCAGTGCAAATATCTACAGCAGCTGATCTTGGACCATTTAGTGAATGAACTTCATTATCCTCATGTCTTGCTGTCCTCATTGTGTATGTGCACATTACACAGCTGCACCTCAGAATCTGGACCCCTGAAATGAGGTCACCCCTCTAATCAAGATACATTTGACTGGTCCTCGGATTAGAGGCACTATTTTCTGAAATTCATGCTGAGCTTGTGCTGTGGCCACTTGCTAACTCTATGGTGTAAATCCTGAAACGAGCCTCTCGCCTCTTCTAATTAGGTCATGGTGATTAGTTTTGGTGACTGCTATACAGAATAGGGTGAAACCCCACTTATAAAGGATTTCCTTTATACAGGTGTATGCAATAGCGATACTCCATTGTTACAGGTGTATGCAATAGCAATACTCCATTGTAGTTACTCAATCAAAAACACACAGTTGGTTTAGCACCAATTTATCACCAATTCTCACCTCAAGTCACACCTGTTGCCTGGGGAGTTCGTTGCTAGGGGGATAGATAGTGTCTCTGGACACTTTGTTTAATCCTCCTCTGTGTCTTTCACTATGCAGGAGCTGAACAGTGCCAACCCCCTCAGGGCCAACAGCACCTCATCCTACAGGTCCGGGAGTCAAAAGTGTCAGCAGTGTCAGTGATGTCAGTGGTGTCATTCTTGTTCTACAGGTTGGAGTCAGACAGCAGTGTCAGCAGTGTCAGCAGTGTCAACGGTGTCAATGGAGATCACGACGAGGTATGAGTGTTCTAGTCTCAGTCTCAGA
>JAAGOD010050982.1_pt1 | contig 15144 bp, 20 predicted proteins | sample 8389681 | NCBI WGS metagenome assembly JAAGOD01 (sample SAMN13964374, study PRJNA552185) | sponge metagenome | biome: deep-sea hydrothermal vent fields; feature: spots directly above weak diffusing fluid; material: seawater and sediment | host: Tedaniidae sp. KZ-2020 ... | reverse complement strand
GAATGGGCATTGTGTCAAGTTTAGGCGCCAATTGTGCGGAGGTTGTGGCGGCTTTGAAATCTGCAAAATCAGGCATTAAGTTTGATGAAAATCAAGCCAAAATGGGGCTGCGTTCTCCCGATCTATACTCACACCCCCGATCTATTGTCCATACCTAACCACTTGAGATGGACTCTAATCTGGTGCATCCTCCCTGTCCTGGGCTCACACTTGACGAGGCTCGTCTCCCCGCTGTACGAGAGGCGCGTGAAGAGGGTGGAGCAGGGCTTGCCCTCAGGGTCCACACGGGAGAGGCCAAGCTTGTGGGAGAAGATGAGGATAGGCTGAGTGCACTTCACTGGAGAGCTGCCAAAGGAGGAGGAAGGAAAGAAGTAGAAGACATTGTTCAAGCGATGTAAGCTTACATGCACACCTCATAGGGAATTCCCCCTGCACTCAATTCTACATGATGCATCTCGTGTAGCTTCTAGGGAATCCCCTATTCAGTCCCGGTATCCTACTAGGGAATTTCCCTTACTTATGATGTAATCACCTAGGGAATTCCCCATGGACCTTGCAGATGTACTCCTTGCTGACTCTGCGCTCTCGTATCTCCACCTCCAGCTGCCTAGCCCGGTGGAGGGACTTGGCCAGGATCAGGAGACCTGACGTCAGCCTGTCCAGTCTGTGCACAGCTGCAGGAGAGAGAGAACAAGACTTCTTCTAAAGCTGCTCAAATGCATAATCAATTGCTGCCACTACACACAAAGGCATTGTCTCAAGTCTGAAATGGGCTCACTGGTCGAGTTCACAGCACTAGTTTTGACAAAGGACACTACTGAAAGACAAACCTCCCTACACAGGACAAATCTAAAAGATACGCTATTACAAACTAGCCTCTGAAAGAGGACAACCTCTCTCTAAAAGGCTGTGGGTCCTGAACGTGTGGTAAGCCCTGACATTCAGCCTGGTGCTACGTTGTGGTGGAAACTGTCTATAGACGTACTGTGCAAGTTTCTCAAGTTGTGCTCCTTCCCCAGCAAGAAGACGACACTGTTGTGCCTGTACCTTCCACAGGGATGAATCTGCTCAGCGGACAGACAACAACAAAACAGTATCAGCATCGACAATCAGCAGCAACAACAAAAGCAATCAACAACAACAACAACAACAACAACAACACAACAACAACATTTCTTACTGGAATGGAGGCCGGCTTGTCAATGACCAAGAGCTCCTGGTCACTATGGATGATGGTGAGTGGGCGTGCAGTCACGGGCGGCTCATGCCGATGCACCAGGTGACAGATGAGGTCGTTGTGACCAATCACGGTCTCCATACCAGCTGCCTTGCCGTTCACTACAGTGCCAAGACAAGACGATCCAACACATAATAGGCACAGAAAGGATGTTCCCGAGGTTGTCTTTACAGTGGACCCGAACCCTCACTAATCCGAACGCCCATTATAATGACATTCATGGCTATTTTGATGTGCACTAAATAGAAATTCAACAGCACTCCATTCAAACTGTATGCATTCACTGATCCCACACTTTTTGGATTAGTGAGGGTTCACTGTAGTTATCTCTATTGAGTACCTGTAACTTTCCCAGCTTTAATGGCCCTCTCCTAAAGACGAGTGGTGGGGGTGGGGGGGGGGAGGGGGGAAGACATTACTGCTGCTAGTGATGGCATTATTCTGACTTGCATACATAGTATTGAGGGGACTCCGCTTGGAACTCCCTGCAGAAGACGTCGTACACGGTTGACCCCACCCACCTCCCCTTGGCGTGGGTCGTGAACGTGAAGTAGTATGGCTTCACATGGCGGAGGCCTGCGTACGTACCACACAAGAGTTTGACGAGTTGCATATCTGGCCTGGCCACTTACCGTCTCTGATTGAATACACCGTTTCTTGGAATATGGTCTCATCAAATCCTGTCCTCTTTTTCTTGCTGACCAGTTTCACCTAGCAATGTTATATTCTTTTTCAAGTGTGGTGCAGCTGTAGAATTCTGTCTGGCTACCTTCTTGTTGGGTTGGCAAGATTTCTTTGAAGACACTGGCCTTTTCTTCTGGCCACCATCATCCTCTTCATCCTCCATGTGTGTCAGACATTGGAAGGTAAAGGTCGTCAGATCAATAAGCTACAATTATGTGTTTCAGTGATGATGCAGGTGTATGGCTTTTTACATTGTCTTTTCAATGCTCTGCTACAATTCCCAACTCCAGCTCAGCCTCCCTGATGGTTCGTTCCTTCCATTCCAGATAGCTTGCGCTGGTCGGATCACAAAGAATCCTAGACTGCAGCGGCTCTTGCCTCAATATCTTTGCAGCCGAGGGCACCTCACCATCCTCCTCCATACCCTCCACAGGATCCTTTTCAGCTGCTTTTAGTCGCTTCTTTCCTCTCTCTAAGAAAATGGAAACTTTGGCTATGTAGTGAAACCTCTGATAAAGGACACTCCAAAAGAGGACAAACCTCCCAACAAAGGGCAAAAGTACACTCCACAACCTTCAAAAGAGGACATTAACCTCTCCACAAAGGACAAAAATACCGATCATGTCCACTATTCAGAGGTTCCACTGTACACAGTATATTTTGTTGAGGCTGCAATGCTCGATAGTTACGTACCTGACTTCTCTGGCACACACTTTGTCATTTCCTCCACAACGGTCTGGAACATTGTCCTGCTGCTCATGGAGTTGCTCAGAAACTTGCTTTTGTCGCAGCCAATTTTCAGTGCCCTTCACAACATGAAAAAACAAGTCAGTTTATTGGCTGGTTATACATGCTGCAGTTTCAACAACCTCTCTATGTACTTGTGGCAGTAAGTTGAAGTGGCCTCAATACAGATTAGAGTTACAGTGAAACCTCTGATTAAGGACACTCCGAAAGAGGACAAACCTCCGAACAGAGGACAAACCAAAAGTACTCTAGTATAACACTCTATACAAAATAACCTCCGAAAGAGGACAACCTCTCTACAAAGGACAAAATGCTGGGTCCCAAGTGTGTCCACTATTCGGAGGTTCCACTGTATACACTGACTTGCAGCTGCAGTACAGAGCCGCTGCAGGATAGAGTGGTTTCTCCAGACCCAGTCCCTCCCTCTGAGCTGCTGAGTACTTCTCTCGCACAAACTCCCCCTTGTACTTCCTCAGAACCTCCTCAGCCAAGTCCACGGCTGCCAGGCAGCCCAACTTCACCCCCAGCTCTCTCGCTCCCACGTATGAGGTGATGCCGAGCTGCTTCTTCACCGTCTGGTATGAACTGAGGTACGCTTTTGGCCGTAGTCCTGACAGCTTCTGAGATTCCTTCTGCGTGTGTGTGCAGGTACAGGAGGGACGTTCAGCAAAGTGGAAGGTACGGAGAAGTGATTAACTTGAGGTTGTCCTCGGTTTTCACAAATCTGCGGCACACAATAGGGCACGGATTGTGTACTACATTGCTGAGAACCTGGAGCTACGGAGGTCAGAGGTGGCAGGGCGGCTGGCGAGCATGACTGGGCGTGGCTTGTGGACCTGGCCATCCAGAGGCTGTTCTACTGGCTGACAAATATGGGGTCGCACTCTATAGCCTGCAGATTATCTCTCTATAGCAGCCAGTTCATATTATTGGGGACCCAGAGAGTGACCATTTATCAGGTCAAATACCTTTTCTGCACCTTGTCAAAAGGCTCTCCCAGTTGAGCTGAGGCCAGCTCAATGGAGATGACAGCTATGCAGGAGGAAGACATGGCTCCTCTAGGGCATTTGAGCTCAGCCAGTCGGTAGTACTCCATAGCCTGGTTGCTCACTGCTGCAGGAACCCTCAAACGCCTGCAAAACTGGGTAACTTGCTCCATATCTCCTCCAAGAAGTCCAACTCTGCAAATATCTCCTTATAGTGCCCACCTGACCACGTGGCAAGAAACAGGTATGGCTGCTTCCAAAGGAGAGAAGAAGGGCAAGAGGCGAAAAAGGAATGACTTTGAAGCTGAACTGGAGAGCCAGAAGCCCAAGAAGATCCCCAGGACCCTGGCAGAGAAGGATATAGAGAAGAGGTTGATAGTGGTACTAGAGAAGGCCTCTTTGGAGACCATTAAGGTGCCAAAATCGAATCTTTCATGATTTCATGATCAGAAATCTTTGACTCTCTCTCTCAGTTAGGTAAGAGGTTTGAGCTGCTCAACAGCGAAGATCACCGGAGCCAGCTGGCGAAGCATGGTCGGGATGTGGCGTCCGCTAGACCGGATATCGCCCACCAGTGTCTGTTGATGCTCCTGGACAGTCCCCTGAACAGGGCCGGGATGTTACAGGTCTACATACACACGGAGAGGAACGTTCTAATAGAAGTGAGCCCTCATGTACGAATTCCGAGAACCTTCAAGCGCTTCAGTGGCCTCATGGGTGAGTTGTACGGTGGAAAACTCGATTAACAGTTGCCGTTTTTCATGGCTTCTTTAATCTCTGCATCAATAGACTTCTTGACTTCATTAATCAATTTTCCCATGCTCGAGGGTGTGAATGTATGCAAATCCTATAGGTATCTCTACACAGACGACAGTGACCAATTAGTGTGTTTCAGTTCTCTAATACCTTATTTGAGATGGACCTTTATCGGAGGTTATGCCGTATTGATTGAGGTTGTTGTGCCTTCGTTCCTTCCAATGGCAGCGTAGAATCCTCCAATACTGTAGTAATTTGTTAGCGACCCCTCCCTGTTCTGGACCTCCAGACGCCTTGCGGACTCCTCTATAAGGTTGTTGTGCCTTCATCTCTTCCATTAGTGCACAGAAAATATTCCACCACTGTACTAATTAATTTCATTAGGAGCATTTTTTTTTGGTGTACAGTGCAGCTGCTTCACAAATTGAGCATCCATGCTGACGATGGGCCCATGAAACTCTTGAAGGTGAGGCAAGCCTAGGGGAGGTCTCACATGGGACATCCAGTGATGGGACCTCCTGGATCTTTATTTTTACAAAGGTCGTCCTTTTCTCAGAGGTCGATTATGAAGAATGGCATTTTAGTTGTCCCTTGTACTAAGGTTGTTCTTATTCTGGGGGGCCTTGATGGAGTGGTTATTTTGGTCTTGTTCTCTGGGATGTTTCCGTCAATTACCAACAGATGTCCAGCAACACCACTAATAGGGCAGTCACTGGCAGTTTTAAAACAATTTGCATTCATTATTGTTGTGGTCGGCTTAAAAAATACTATGCCAGTTTTTTGAGTTTTAAATCCTGCATGAAACATCCAATAAAGGACACTCCGAAAGAGGATGAACCTCCCAACAAAGGACAAACCACTATATTGTGCTTTTCAGATCAGTTGTCCAGGTGTTGGCCTAAAGCACTTAACTGCTACCACATGTTACACTGAACAAAAAGCCTGTGGTACTCTAAGCCACCAACCACAACTGATCTGAAATGCACAATACAAAATAACCTCCGTAAGAGGACAACCTCTCTACAAAAGACGGGTCCCAAGAGTGTCCATTATTCAGAGGTTCCACTGTAGTCAAAGAATCCTTACACACCGCTTGTCAAAATGTTTGCAGGCTACATAAGCTGAGAATCCTGTCACAGACCTGTTGTACCGATGCTTCTTACAGGTGATCAAGAATCCAGTCACCAACCACCTGCCAACAGGATGCCTCAAAATCGGTACATCTTACCACGCCAAAGAAATGGTGGACATCCGAAAGTTAGCCAGAGAAGAGCCGATGGTTTTTGTTGTTGGAGCTATGGCCCACGGAAAGGTGGCTAAAAATTTGAAACATCGGTCTCTTGTTTTAAATAATGCTGTCTTTGCTAGGTTGAGGTGGATTATGTGGAAAAGGAAGTATCCATCAGTGGCTACCCCCTGTCGGCTGCCGTCACCTGCACCAAACTCTGCTGTGCTTTCGAAGAAGCCTGGGGGATTCAATAGCTATACGACTTTTCATCCTATCATGCACTTGCATAGCTAATACACATTCACTATCCAGACTTTGTTCTAAAGAGAACTTTTTCTTTTTATGGCCTAGAACTTGCTGCTATATACCACAACAAAGATAAGAGAAACAACTTTGTAAGGGTTAAAATAAGTTTCTTTTTTTTTCTCGTTTTCACAGAGTCTGTCTGTGTGGACGGGCAAGTGGGAGGGGCTTTTCTTTAGGCACCCTCCTCGTCTTCTCCCTCCTCCTCGTCAAACTCTGCATCGTCCTCAGCGGTGGCATCTTGGTACTGCTGATACTCTGAAACCAGATCGTTCATGTTGGACTCGGCCTAAAGACGGAAAACAAAAGACAAACCACACAATGAAAATGAAGTGGAATGGTGTAATGAAACCAACCCACACCTGTGGCCTCACATTGTGAAATTAAAAGTAAACTGACCTCTGTGAACTCCATCTCATCCATGCCCTCTCCAGTGTACCAATGCAAGAAAGCCTTGCGCCTGAACATGGCAGTGAACTGCTCGCTGATGCGCTTGAAGAGCTCTTGGATGGCGGTGCTGTTTCCGATGAAGGTGGAGGACATCTTGAGACCACGGGGAGGGATGTCACAAACAGCGGTCTTGACATTGTTGGGGATCCATTCCACAAAGTAGGAGCTGTTCTTGTTCTGGACGTTCAACATCTGCTCGTCGACCTCCTTCATGGACATGCGTCCACGGAATATGGCAGCCACGGTGAGGTAGCGTCCATGGCGGGGGTCGCATGCAGCCATCATGTTCTTGGCGTCGAACATCTGCTGTGTCAGCTCGGGTACGGTGAGGGCTCTATACTGCTGAGAGCCACGGCTGGTGAGTGGGGCAAATCCAGGCATGAAGAAGTGAAGACGGGGAAAGGGAACCATGTTGACAGCGAGTTTGCGAAGATCGGCGTTCAGTTGACCAGGGAATCTAAGGCAGGTTGTGACACCGCTCATGGTTGCCGACACAAGATGGTTAAGGTCTCCGTAAGTTGGGGTAGTAAGCTTAAGGGTGCGGAAGCAGATATCGTAGAGGGCCTCGTTATCAATGCAGTATGTTTCGTCTGTGTTTTCTACAAGCTGGTGAACGGAGAGGGTTGCGTTGTAAGGCTCGACCACAGTGTCTGACACCTTGGGAGAAGGCACCACACTGAAAGTGTTCATGATTCTGTCGGGGTACTCCTCACGGATCTTGGAGATGAGAAGTGTCCCCATACCTGAGCCAGTCCCGCCGCCAAGTGAGTGAGTGAGCTGGAAGCCCTGGAGGCAATCACAGCTCTCTGCCTCTTTGCGAACCACATCCAAAACAGAGTCCACCAGTTCTGCACCCTCTGTGTAGTGCCCTTTAGCCCAGTTGTTACCTGCACCACTCTGACCTAGCGTGGTAAACCACAAAGGAAGCTCATTAGTGTGGTTGAAAGGCTTGTACAGCTACCACACAATCTCTAAAGGAAATAGAACAATTTGCACTCACCAAAAACGAAGTTGTCTGGTCTGAAGATCTGTCCAAAAGGTCCAGACCTCACGGAGTCCATAGTTCCTGGCTCCAAGTCCACCAGCACTGCTCTGGGAACATACTTGCCTCCTGTGGCTTCGTTGTAGTAGACGTTGATTCTTTCCAACTGCAGGTCAGAATCGCCATGATAGGTACCTGTTGGGTCAATGCCATGCTCGTCTGAGATAACTTCCCAGAACTGCAAGGGGGAAAAAAAATGGTATAGACACAATAAAAATGGCGCGCAACTATAGAAAAAAACTATCATCTTCTTCCTTACTCACCTTGGCACCAATCTGGTTGCCACACTGTCCAGCCTGCAAATGAACAATCTCACGCATTTTGATACACTCTGCAAAGAGAAAAACTGAGGACTAAACGTGCACAAGGAGACACAGCAAAGACCTTGAAAATTGCCACACACTAAAAAAATGGGCGAATCTGTCAAACTTTTTAAATAGGTAGTTGCCATGGGGAAGCGCTGGTTGCTATGCTGTTGCTATGCAGCATTTAGACTGAATGATTTGATTGGACCATCTGTTACTAAATATAAAATAGAATGACGCCATCGCAATGATTATGCAGTCTATTTTTTGAGCGGCGCGCGCAGGCTGCCCACACAAACATACCACGTGGCATGTGAAGAAAAAAGATGGCAAACCCCAGTAAGAAATGCCTTTCCAAAAATTTAACTCAAATGAAGGTATCATATAGAAGGGACATGCTCATATCATTACTGATTTTCCCTGTAGTTCATGCAAAGAGCATCTCAGGCTTTGGACAGAGAAGAGACAGATGGAACAGGGGGATTGATAGAGAAATGGTTTGCACCTAACATTCCACAACCATCAGCAGAGTGGGTAGCTAGCAGTTTCATGTGTTTTGAAGTTATATAGTGTGTTACGCATTAGATCGCAAAGAGTCAAGGTAACCGAGTGTGGGTTTGTGGAGTGCGAAAACCTTAACATCTTCGGAAGATTTTCATACAACAAATTTAACAAAGAAGTGGAGGTGAGGTATCATTGAGCCAAGACAATGGAAACTATCGTCAGACTCTTCTTTAATGTTCAGAGACTAGCCAGGCAGTTTTCGAAGGGTGATCACGAGTCAGAAGATCTTGCCGAGGAAGATGAAGGCACAATTCCTGCTCATGAAATGGCTAAAAGGTTAACTTTGATCTAGAAGGAGTGGCCGGGTTACACCCCCAATTCCTTCCCAGATGCACTTCCAATGAATATCTAGCCATGTGAATTTCCCATGACATGAATATTAAATAATCTTATCCTATTGTTTTGAAGGTACGAGGCAATAACATCAAGGAAGTTTCTTGGCAAACGGCAACGTTCTGATCTAGTGGATCACGAAGACGAGAGATTAGACCTAGTCAAAAGAAGCACTGTCGACAAAGATGGCTTTATGAAGCCATCATAAATCTAAACATTTAGCAAAATTGACCACAAAGTGATTATAATTGAATAAAAGTCTACTAATGATGATAAGAGATTGGAATGAATTCAAAAAAACTTGGCTACTTATATAGTGTTGGAGGAGAGACCTGCTGTTGTTATCATTGCAGACACAATACACGTGTATTCGTATCCATTAAAGGGCAGTAGAGTACATGCCCCAAACAGACTTCAATGTGTGCCATGGTCGTAGCTTTTACCTCCACATAATACGATATAATAAATAAGTTGGGGATTAAGGGACCCACACACGTCTCACGGCTCTCCAGGTGATTCCACGTGCGTCAGCTTCGCCAGCTCCCGACGGGCCTTGTTGAGTAGGTAAAGCATCAGCACTATGCTGAACACGACCTGTACGCCCAGAATGATGTAACCGTCCACTCTGTCGGTGAGCACTTCCTGCATGCTGCGTACGGTGCTGCCCATGTATGTATTCAGGAGTTGAGTGGGGAGGAGACCCAGCTCAGAGGCAAGAAAGAACTGCCAGTAGCTCACATTCGTCATCTGTGTGATAAAAGAGAAGAGAGAGAAGGGAGGGAGGAGGGAGAGAGAGAGGGAGAGAGGAGGGAAAGAGGAAGGGAGGCCAGGAGCGGGATAGAATGAAATTTGGGAAGAATAGAGAATGAAAAACAGAAATAGATAATCGTCATTGCCAGCATTGTGGAGAAATTGGATGTAATGGCACCAATTAGTAGGCCCATTGCCCAATCAATGGCCCAGTAACTAATTTCATAGCAGTAGATGCCACATCAATGAAATGGGGTGACTTTGCATCATGCAGCTAACAAATTGCAATCTTTAACTTCCAATTACTTCCAACCCACATGACTAAGGAAGCCATTTCACAGGGGTGTGTGTGCTGAGTTGCTAATAAGCAGCCAGAACTGTGACTAGTTGACACAATGTCTGGCTCTCAGAGAGAGACATTCAAGTGAATGGTGCACATGGGGTGACATTGCATCAGCATGCTGCCACACAGAGTGAACCAGAGTGGACTCAGCCACCCTTGGACCTCAGTTAAAGCATAGGAGGTGGCCTGGGTTAACGTAAGGCCCAGTTGTGATCAGGAGTCATGACCTCACTTAAAGGGTGAGGAGATACTATCTCCATGATGATCTCAAAACTCTACACATGGTCACTATGCTTCAGCATAAAAATGATGATCACATTCTAAATCCCACCACAAAACTTCACTTAAATGCATAGCGCTGTTGGGCTTAGTCTCATCACTGGAGCAGCAACACACCTTCATTTCAAACATACTTTGCCAGGGCAATCAAGGAATATCTTTTTGGCTCTCTAACACTCCATTGACATGTCTACTATCTTTTAAATGGTCATGTGAACTTGAAAGGTGTTTTAGACTGTCACATGCCCTTTCGTGCATTAGCCAGCCACCAAATAAGGCAATAATACTGCAAAAGACTACAGCATTGTGGTCTCTCACCGCAAACAAAACGTTCTGGAGGCCAAAGGGGATCGGGGTGAACCGGGTCAGGAAGATGACCTTGAAGCCGTGGGGCCCCTCCACCACCTTCAGCACCGCCTGGAGGGCGTTGGAGGTGACCATGGTCTGCGCGTACTCCCTCAGCCACTTCCTGCACAGCAGGAAGGAGATGGACACGCCCACTGCCACAGAGATCATGACGATCAGCTGCCCGTGCAGAATCCCGTAGAGGTAGCCGGCCATCATGTTGAGGATGATGTAGCCGAAACCAAAGGGGAAGGAGATGAGGGTGAAGAGGACGACAAACACCAATATGCTCTGGTGGAGGGGGAGGTGCTCCAGCCACGACAGCAGCTGCACCAAGTGACCACGCCCCCAAATTAAAACAATCAGTCCTAGGATTAGAAACAGGACCATGGGTCCTGATAGTTTTTTCCACTTCTCGTACGTCGACGTACACGCATTTTCTGTGATCGACAAGTCAATGGGCCGCTCTGGTTCATCGTACAGCGAGGCCTTCTTCGGCATATCCCCGATCAGAGCAGCGTGCGAATAAAGGGAGAGATCCCTGATGTACTCCTTCAGGTTGACCCCAGTGCAAGTGGGTCCTGGATCATAGTCCACCTCCTCCTCCTCCTCCTCCTCCTCGCTGTCCAAGTAGCGCCAGTGGCTGGTGCCTGGGGCTGGGGGACTGGACAGGACACGTTCTGTCGACACTGAAGATGGGCTCTTGGTCTCCACATCGCTCTGAGAGCTCTCCGATAAGAGATCCATGCTCGACATGCTAGCTACGTGCTGCATGTGAGTAGGGATGGGGAGTCTCTCGTTCTCTGAAGTGTCCATGTCGAAAACGTCAGTTTCTTTTGTTCCCTGACAGCACTTTAAACTGTAAAGCTGGTTAGGCTTGCTAGCTAGCTAGCTACACTTCCCAGCTAGCAAAGTTGCCACTGTAAATGGGTGGCCATCGCGACGCAGCTTTAGATAAAATAGCAGATAAGTGATCAAAAGGGCGTCGTCGGCTGTGAAGATGCCTCGCCTAAATCTTCTTTTGGGGAATTGCAAATTTGTTAGGTTAACGCCCAAAACCGGACATGAAAGGTGACCACAGAAGTAGCTTCTAAAACCAAATAATGCTGAATCGACAAAAGAATCAAAGAGCTGTGCTATGAGGTCAGGTTCCAAATTGCTCCTGAAGGCTGCACTTCATGAATATAACACTGGAGGCGCCAGAAATTCTGTGGACAAGGTGAGATCTTGTGCACCAACTCATCTGATTGAGATTTACTACTTTCAGTGTCAAACATGTGACGTTTTCTGATTTTTAGTGTTACGCATGTGACGTTAGGAACCTATCTCCAGAGCTGTCGGCATGCTTTGTGCAGCTTGCTGCCGATGAAGAGACGCAGTCGTTCCTCGACATGTCCAAAAAGAAGTCGTCAAACATGTGCCTTCAATTTTTCTATGGGGTGGTGCAGGTGTTACTTGGGCTCTTCTTATCCCAAACGACCATAAATGGGTAAGAGGTAATTGAGGATACGGTTATTTCAACCATTTCACTGTGAAATGTCCGATATAGAGGCCCCTCTGATATAAGGACAGCCAAAATGCACCAATTGGTCCTTCAAAGAATCTCATTAAAGATAACTGGGCATTATTCAATCTCCGTATGAGGGATAATGGACATGAGTCATTCAGAGGTGTTCTTAATAGTGAGGGGCCGAGTAGATCATCTCAATCAATCATTATTTCTCCAGATTACTGGAGAGAGGGAGGATGTTTGTGTTCTCTCAAGAACAGCTCAAGAGGCTGCTCTCCTCCACAGACAACATTGGAACCGACCCCGTTAGAATCCTGGACATTGGTTCAGGCGACGGCAATGTGACGGACAAGATAAGGGGCCTCTTTCGGGCTCAAACAGTGCACGTGACCGAGACGTCCAAAGTGATGCAGAGGATCTTGAAACGGAGGAACTACAAGTAAGTACAGCGGATTTCAGTTTGCCTGTAGAGCATCATGGAAGTTTATGGTTTGTTTGTTTTGCCCATTTCAATGTGCACCTATGGCATGCACAAACCATAAACTTCCCCTTTACACACAATAGGGTTTTGAATGCAGACAACTGGCACCACCATGGAGGCTGCAAGTACGATTTCATCTCCTGCTTGAATGTCCTGGATCGGTGTGACAGCCCACTGAGCATGCTCAGACAGATCACCGAGAATCTCCGACTGGGCGGTGTCCTTGTAATTGCGCTGGTTCACCCGTACGAACCCTTCGTGGAGAGACACATGTCACAGTCCCGACCCTCCGAGGAACTCCCTATTAGCAACGAGTCCTGGGAAAGGGGTGTGTCTTCTCTGTGGGAGAACGTCCTCAGGCCCCTGGGCTACGCCCCCCTGGCCATCAGTCGAGTGCCATACATGTGCGAGGGAGACTTTAATCAGGGGTATTACACTTTGGACGACGCTCTGCTGGTCTTGAAGAAAACCCAAAACTAAGTCACAGTCACAGGTAGAAAATTTCTGATGTTATTCTCTACCCAAGACAGCAAGATAATTTTTGCAACTTCACTATTATATTATTACCGAGGACACTTGAGAGTAAAATTTGAGTTAATGATAGATTGTACTCATTGGTCAGCGTTGAGTTGTCTGTCTGAGAGACTGACCTTCTCCCCAGATTTGAAAGCGGGCATGCCCAAGTAAGGGCAGCTGGCACAGCGGAAAGCATCCCCCAAGTAGCACTGGTAAAAGAAAAACAAAGATAACAGGGGTCATGTTTTTTATAACGCTGCAACAAGGTGTGGTGATTCAAACAGAGGTCATCCATATGCATTGTAAGATAGAGGATAAAGACAACCTCTGTACAAAGGACAAGTACTTCTTTGTGAACCTCTGAGATAAGGACAACCTCTCTACAAGGGACATGATCACAAGGTATCTTGGTTCGACTATCTTAATCAAGATGCTTTGACTGGGTCCCTTGATGCCTACATCTCACTCGGCACAGCTATAGTCTCAGACTCACATTTCCACAAGACGAAGTGGCAGGTTTGCTTCGTTTGACGTCACCTCCGTCAGCCAACTCCTCCGCCAGGCCACAAGTGCTGCATGGTATGTACATGTGCATGCATGCGCATGCAGTCCCAAGATTGCTTTTGTGCTTACCAATTCTTACAAGCCTTCTTCTTTCCATCACTGGATGAACCACAAGTACCTGGAGAGAAACCTCCGATAAAGGACACTCCTAAAATCCTGACAAACTGGAAGTACAGTTGTATATACACTCTATCTCCCGAAAGAAGACAGACTCTATACAAAGGACAAATAGCGGGGTCCCAAGTGTGCCTTGAGAGGTTTCACTACTGTGAAACCTCCGATAAAGGACACTCCGAGAGAGGACAAACCTCCGAACAAAGGACAAACCAAAAGTACCCCACACTCCATACAAAATAACCTCCGAAAGAGGACAACCTCTCTACAAAGGACAAAAATGCTGGGTCCCAAGTGTGTCCATTATTCGGAGGTTTCACTGTATTGTCAACCATTGCCACCATTCCCTTCACTCACTTCTGAGGGAGGCAGGGTCAGGCTTCAACAAGTCCTCCTCTGCTAGCAATGTATCTGAATCCACCAGTTCCTACAGTAGCAAAGAAAATGCGAAAGAAAGATCAAACGGCAATATTAGTCTTTGAGGAGAGAGAGAGAGGCCAGGTCACGGTTCCACTCACAATATCATCATCCAGGACGTCATCTCCTGACAGGGACCAGATCTGAGCAGCCTGCTGGCTGACAGGCTTATCAGCTGCAAGAGGACAATCATAACTACAGTGGACTCCCCTCCAATCTGGCACCATGCCGTATCAAACTATCAGTCATGTTGAAACTAAGCTCAGAATCATCCACTAAACTGGCTCCCAGGAACATGGCTCTCGGACTGCTCACCTTGGAGTTTGGAAGCAAAGGAGAGTTGTGTGCTTGTGCCCACCTCGTATGCAGGCTTCTTGGCCTCCACCTGAAAGTACAATACACACCTCTCCTCACCACTATATACCTCATAGAGACAAGGCATCTTGGTCTTACTCTGGCTAGAGCTACTGACTGCAAGCCTGCCTCGCTGATGGACAAACCAGTGGATAGTTCCAACTGCTGCTTGAACTCCGCCCCCAATTGCGCCCCAGATCCGCGAACTGAGCACTTGTGGCAGAATTCGTGGGGAAGTATGTACATTATGAGATTAACAAAGTTTGCAAGAAGATTTTAAATACCTCAGATATCCCAACAAACCCTGAGAGTCTCAGAGATGCTGGTAACTTCTGCAGAAGTCTTAAGCCAGAAATGGGATCTATCACGGAAATGCAGTACACATGCATAATATCCGCACAATCACTAACAACAAGGCTAAGAGGGGGGAAGGGGGAGGGGGGAGGAAGGGAAGAGGGGAAGGGAGGGCCGGACCTTACCTCCACGAGATACTGGCTCTACAAGCTGGAGGATCCCTGATGGTCTGAGTATCCTGACAAACTCTTCCAGTAACTCCCCACTGTGCAGGAGAGCATTGGGTGGAATCATGCCAGACAAAACCATATCAAAGGATGAACCTTCGTGTCCAGCTACATAGTACAAAGATCACCATTGCAAAAAGTTCTTGACATTGTAGCTACACTCATAAGTTTCTGACCTATGAGAAGTCTCTCAGCATGCTCCAATAGCACCTTTCCACCCTCTCCTGTCTTCCCCCTCAGCCCTTCCACCACCTCCTGGATGGACTCTGTCGAGTTGCCACCATACCACACCACCAGAACTCTCTTTCCAACCAG
>JAAGOD010040224.1_pt1 | contig 15208 bp, 16 predicted proteins | sample 8389681 | NCBI WGS metagenome assembly JAAGOD01 (sample SAMN13964374, study PRJNA552185) | sponge metagenome | biome: deep-sea hydrothermal vent fields; feature: spots directly above weak diffusing fluid; material: seawater and sediment | host: Tedaniidae sp. KZ-2020 ... | reverse complement strand
CGTGAGCTGTACTACAGTTACGGGGAAGGGGAGACCTCTCGGGTGGTGCGGCTCCTCAAAACACCCGAGAGAACCGAGGGCATGGCGCCTGATGCTTTCGTGGACAAGCGACCCCTGATGGCCATCGTCAAGAAAGGAAGGTATGTGTGTGTGTGTGTGTGTTTGGTAACTAACAACTCCTTGAAAATACGTAATATCAGCGGACTCCCACCACCCTTGAGTGGCCTTATTCAGGTCTTTTGGGGGGATCTGAGGGAAATGAGACCATCCCTCTAATCCCTGTAGTCCCAGTGTGAATTAGAATCTCATATCATCCTTTGGTTTCAGAGGATTGTGGCTTCCCTGTAGTAGAGTGACATTTTAGTCTTTGTCAGGGCCAGTTAGTTAGCTGAGCTGGCGTAATGTGAGGGCTCGCCCCATAACATACATATTATGTACCTCTGTACTCTCTCGTAGCCAAGCAGCTTGGGCAGTGAGTAGTGAATATGTCACATGCATCTGGGTGTAGTTGTGGTTGTACATGCACCTGTAAGGTTACAGGTACTACACATCTGACGACATGCAAGGGGGATGCATGCTTTGTACTTTGCTTGTAGTGTAGAGTTTGCAAGTATAAAATGTACAGTGGAACCTCCCGATAAAGGACATTTTGAATAAAGGACACCTCTCCGATACAATGCAGTCTGTTTATATTATGCAGATGGTACGTGTACACCAACTGATTATGTGCATGTTTATGTGGGCACAGTCTGCCTATGTGTGTGCGTGTGTGTGTGCCAGGTCGCTACCAAAATGATTATTGTGCATGTTTGTGCGGGCACAGTAACTGATATGTGCGTGTTTGTGAAGGCACAGTCTGACAGGTAGCACGGTGGCGTACTCTACCCTGCACGTGCTCTCACTGAGGGCGGAGGAGGATGGCGGAGGGAGGAACGTCGTCAAGAAGTACGTCTTCAAAACAAGGCCGATTGTGGATGTGCAGTGCAACAGGAGGTGAGGGAGGGAGGGAGGGAGGCACCTCCATGTGTGTCAACTCTGTCCTCATGCATGCAGGGTTGTGGCTATAGTCTTCCAGAAGAGAATAGTCCTGCTCTCTGCTGGCTCCCTTGAGACCACTGTTGTCATCAAGAGTAAGTACCGTTAACTCATGAATATCGTTTGGTAAAGGGTAAGCCGATTCATTGGTTAGTATTATGGTTTGCATCTTTCAGATAATTATCCAGCTTCTGGATTTCCTTGTAATCCGATTGCACTTGGATCAAGATGGCTGGCCTATTCCGAGACAAAGGTGTGCTTTATTTAGAACATACACTTTTGAAGACATTTTTCATTTTTTCGCATGAAGCTTTCGTCCAAGCACCAGAGTGTTGGTGGGATGTCGAATACCACAACCTCCTCCATGGCCACCACGATGCTCAAGAACGTCAGAAAGGGGATATCAGCGCTCAGTACGTGCAGTTCAATATTGTGCTCTCCCTTGAATGTTAAACGTTTCTCTAGCCGAGACGATCAGTGGGCTGACGGCCAAGGCACAGGGCACCTCAGTGGAGGCGAACGACAGGTCACAGCAGGTGTGTTTTGTTTGTTTGTTTGTTTGTTTGTTTGTTTGTTTGTTTGGTGTGTGTTTATGCTATCAAGTGAGTGTAATGTTATTGGTCAGGATGCAGCTGTTGCGTGTGCGGATGTTATCACTGTGGTCGACACAGCAAGGGATTTCCAGCAGCAGGAGGTGCGTACCATTATGCAGCAGAAATGTGTAGTGTCGTATAGGACTCTATATAGTGCTCACCATATGCCTCTCTGCCTTCCCACAGATGAAGGCGCAGGATCTGGGGAAAGAGAATGCTCTCGTGGCCCACTTTGTAGCTCATGCAGACTCTGATGTGCACATAGCTGCTCTAGCCTTCAACCCCAGGTCTGTACATGTCTGTACATGCATTGACACCAGCTCTGTGTAATCTTGCCCCGCCCACACTGCTTGGTACAGTGGTCACCTGTTGCTATCGGCAACCACCGAGGGACACACCTTCCACGTATTCCAGCTGCTGCCACACCCCTTTCTCTCCTCCGAGACTGCCGTCCACCATCTCTACACCCTCTATAGAGGGGCCACCAGCGGACTCGTAAGTGTGCCATGTGTGAAAACAGAAAACAGGAACCTCATGATGGAGGACACTCCAAATAAGGGAGACACTCTCTCTACAAAGGACACTCCAAATAAGTGACACCCTCTCTACAAAGGACACGTAGGAAAGTCGAGTTCCCAGAATGTTTGACCTCCCTATAGAGGATGTTTGTTGTCCAGAGGTTCACTGTAAATGATACCAAAAAATGAAGGGGTCCTGTTGTTGTAGGTACAAGACATTTCATTTTCATCTGACAGTCGGTGGGTGGCAGTGAGCACACTCAACGGGACCTCCCACGTGTTCCCCATCTCCCCCTACGGCGGGGACCCCACAGTGCGAACTCACACCGCCTCAAGGGTCGTCAACAAGATGTCCCGATTCCAGACCAGCGCCGGAATGGACTCAATCGCAGATCAGTACCACCATTCCCATAACTCGGTTCCAAACTCCAAAAACTCGATAATTCCGAAGACGAGCCAGTCTCACATGCAGCTGTCTCAGTCGTCCCCTCCCCTCTCCCTGTCTGCCGGGGGTGGGGGTGGGAGGGACCACGCCCCCAGCATTCCCAGCTTCATGAACGGGTACAGCAGCTGGAGCAATCCCAGGAGCCTCCCCCTGCCCACTCCCGTCAGCGTGACTGCCCTGCAGCAGATCAAGCAGCCTTACCAATCAACCACAGGTGCATAGTAGTGTGTTTTTACACATGTCAACCTTTACCTTACAGTAAAACAAGCTATTGATTGTGTTGACCCTTTACCATATTTACTATAACTGTTTTCTATATAGTTGTGGTGGGTGGGGTCAACAGCAGAGGGAGTGGCAGTCGAAGTGGGGAGGGTGTGTCTTCCAGCTCATCAGGTTCTCGTTTGGAAGGGGGCTACAGCGGCAGTGGGGAGCCTTACGTCACACTGGCTGGTCCAGACGCCGTCTGCGTTCAGGCTGTGTTTGGAGAACCAAGCGACTCCGGACAGGGGGGTCTCAGTAAGTCAGGGGTCATAGAGGTCACTCCTCATATGGGATGAGGAGTTGGAGGGAGGCTCGAATCACGACTGAATACATGTTTACCTGTTTACTCTATGCAGGTGGTGGAGAGAGTGGGGCCAGCTACTCCCTCTACGTACTGGGTGGCAATGGTATGCTGGTTGAACACCACCTCCAGCCCCAGAAGTTGCTTTCGGCTCCAGATGGTGAAGACGCCCCAATAGAGCTGACACACTACTCCAAGCTCTGCTGGAGACTAATGGGGTCAGTCTGAGTAGGAAACCCTGTAGCCAAGTCTCGTGGAGCCACACCCTCTTCCTTGGGAAGGGCGTGGCTGTGTGAGGCGTGTAAGAGTCCCACATACTAAACCGTTCAGTCCTCACGGTTGCATGATTTTGCAGGAATCCACCAGCTGCTGTGCCCCCTGGCTCTAGTCTGCTTCCCCTCAGTCAGGACAATCCTCTCATCTCTGCCCACCAGCTCTACCAAAAGCTCTCTCGGAGTCCAGGTATGCTGAATTGTATGTATGTGGTGGGCTGCAGTATTATTGTACACCCCCACTAATATGGCCAAGAAAGTGTCTAGAGGTGGACTTACACTACTAATAAAGGCAATCCAGAGACGCCACATCAATTTTGAGAGGGAGTTTGTTCATTGTATTCGTATATCTTTGCAGAGGACAGAAGTGAGCATCGTCAAGGCGGTAGAAGCAATTCCACCCCCTCAACCTCTTCCTTCTCTTCCTCCTCAGCTGCTACTACTACTACTACTACTACTACTACTACTACCACCACCACTACTGATGATAACTGGCTCTCCCAGGTTGAAATCCTGACCCACGCCCAGCCCAGTCGACGGCTCTGGATGGGCCCCCAGTTCTCCTTCAAGCCCTACCACCACGGCTCCCCGAACTCTCTCCACAGTTCGGGGGTCTCAAACTCCCTCTCCAGTGCGGACCTGATCAAGACCCCCAGCCCCCCAAACACCATCATCTATTCCGGCAGCCTCAATTCGTCAATCTCGGCACAGCAGGTTCTGATGGGCTCGAGAATGGGAGGGGGAGGGGGAGGGGAAGGGAGTGCTGTGCTCTTTCCCAGCACTGAGAGCCCCCTGTTGGATATTCTCTCGGAGGAGTCAGAGATGCAGGGGTTCAAGTCGGCAAACAGCAGTCCGCTGGCTGTCCCGGGGTGTGTGGGAGGGAGGAGAGAGGGAGGAGGAGGAGGAGGAGGAGGAGGAGGGGAGACAGGACAGAAAGCTGGTGAGTTGAAATGAAACAGTCTCTTGAGGGGAAAAGATTCTCGTTCTGCTGTCCTGATTAGAGAGGTGCAGTGGACCCTCTGAATAACAAACTCTGGGATTCCTTTTTAGAGGGGTTTCACCGAGTATTTGTCCTCTATCAGTGGGCCTGTATACTGTGTGGTACCTGAGTCACTGTAGCGACGTGTGTATACTACTAGGTATGCTGGAAGTGTTTGGATCTTGGAACAAGGTGGTCCCACAGTATGAAGGGGCCCCATTTGACAACGAAGTTGAGAGACAACTGCAGGATGCCATGGGGGAGCAGGAGGCCATCACTATAGTCACCAGGGACACCAGCGTAAAGACGGGATTTAGCCCCCCTGGCCCCTAGGATAAAACGGAATCGTGCCATGATGTCAACTTTTAACTCATTACTCTTATTTCATAGCTAGCTGTCAGCTATAGGACCTTTCTATTTTCATCATTTCATTCTGATTAATTTTAAAACTCTCGGTTTATTGAATAGTGATGTTGTTCTATTTAAGTGAAAGAGCAGAAAGAAAAAATAAATTATGCTGAATCAGCGAAATTTGATGTAGTGTCTGGTCACCCTGACATTGACAAAGAACCTTTTGTAGGCCAGGGCAAGACTTCTTTTTCGTTTTCATGGTTAGTGTAGTTCTTCAGAACTAGGAATAGGTCATGTGGGTAGCAAGCTAAGTAGCTGACTAGCTTCTAGCTGTGTGCTCATATCCTTACAGTTTATTTCTCTCCATTCTGTAGGCAAGTGGGCATGATGCATGGACCTCTATAGCTGGCTAACTGGTGAAAGTGACAAGACAGCATCTGGAGACCTTCCCTCACCATCTTATACTCACAAGCCACCAGGGTTCCTGAAAATCCAGAGTAGCAAGGGAGGACCAGGCAAGACATCCCTGACTCCATTAGAGGCCCGCTTGAAGGACATTATAGTGAGTGTGTACAGTGATAAGAAGACTGAACTAACTGAAAAGGCCAGTAAGACAGCAAGTACTGCTAGTAGTGGAAAGAGTTCTCGTGTTGAGAAACCATACCCTCCAGAGAGTGAGCTCTCACCTTTTCCTTTGAAACCTGCCAAGCAGCGACTCAGAGACGTCGTGACTTCTCCAGTCCCGCCACTAAATGACACAGGTATTGACAGTTTCCTTCATAGAGTAAAAGAACTTTCTGCAACAGCCATTGCAGAGGACACAAGCAAGTCTTCTCAGGTACACTCTCGTTCTCCAGACAATTCTCTATCTGGGCGTAGTGGTGTGAGTAGGATCATGTCTGATACGCACAGCATTGCGTCAACTGCAGAGCTTTCTACTGCTCCTATTTTCTCAGCTGACGACCGTAATGTAGATTTGATGGACCCCGATTTTGACTCACTACCTCCTTCAGACAAGCTGGGTACGCTGCCCTACTCCAACGAATCACACAGCTATCTCAGTGATAACCAGATAAACACGGCTCCTATTATCCCCGGAGACAGGTCTAATCCAGTCACAATGGACTTCTTGAATTCTAGTCCGAGTCTCCTCTACAGCTTCACTGACCCGACTACGACACCAGCGGGGAAGGGAAGCAAGAGCAAGGAGTCACGAGCTGGCATCGTTGATAGCTTTGGCGTTCCTCCTGATCTCTTTCAGTCCAGGGTTGCGAGACCAAGGCAGATACACTCTGTCTCCTCCCTGCCACCTAGCTCACCAGCGCATACCTCTCGTGAGGAAACAAACTCACTTCTGGGTAAGGAACCAGAGGGTACTGACGGCGGTGACACAGGTACCGTTGATGTTCCTGACTTGGCTGCCCCTGCTGTGCTCGATGTTGACGGGCAGTCTAGAGACGTGACTCCCATACCTGAGTCCACCTCCCAAGATGTGGGCCCAGCTCCTATTCCCACACCTGAGTCCACCTCCCAAGGTGTGGGCACGGCTCCTATAGTCCTTCCTAATGGAGGAGCTCCAATCATCGGCCAGGAAGACCAAGCTGGGGTTCCTTCAATGGAATCGCCACACACCACCTATGTGATGTTGCCTGTTGAATCTGGCTCAACTGGTACTTTCTCTGAGGATGAAGAGGTCCCTGGCATGGCTTCCTTGGATTCTGACATGGAGACCGCTTCCGTGGTGTCCGTACAGCAGCTCACAGAAACGTATCTAAACGATCCACCAGACTCTCTTACGGACAAGATAACTCCAGCGAGTGAGGGAGGGAAGATACCCTTTTCACTCCCTGCTGTAACTAGCCCTAATACTCCTCCTCCTCTCTCTAGACAGTCCTCTGATCGTCCATCTGTACAGTTGCGAAGCCCTCAGCCTGCTACAATGGAAATCCCAAGGATGTCTCAACATCAGCCCATTCAGCAGCGTATCAGTGAGTTACCCAGCCCGAGCAAACTCCCAGCTCACATCAGTCGTTCCGTTAGCCGAAATTCAAGTCAGCCCTTCTCCTCTCCCCAACCAGATTCCACAAATTCCATTGGCAAAGAGCCGATTTCCATAGCACCAGTAACCAACAGTACAGGTGACGATGCTAGTTTGAAAGAACTTGAAGAAAAGCTGGCAGAAGAGCAGAGAGCTCGCACATACCTGGAAGGACAGCTGGAGGCAGTGAAAGAAGAGTGTGAGGTGGCTCTTAGCGAGCGACCTAAGCTGCTCTCCAAGCTGAGTCGGGCTGAAGCGCAGCTTGAGGAAATGGCCTCCGCTCTTGAAAAGGAAAGGAGCAAGCCCAAAGCAGGTCCTGAACCACCCACCAATGCCACCTCTACTAATCAGGTAGTGAGTGGCTTGAAGGAGGCATTGGAAGAGGAGAAGAGAAACAATGCTATCATCAAGAGTCGTTTGGTGGATGAAGAGAAGAAGTCCCGTCAGCTGGAGACTGATCTAGAAGACACCAATCGGAGTCTTGCCGACCAAGAATCCAGTCTAACTGAACCGAGAGACAAGCTTCGGAAGACCCAGGCTGAGCTGGCCAGGAAGACAGAGGAAGCTGAGGAGGCTGGGTGCAAGCTCTCCTCACTTGAAGCTGGCTACAATGCTCTAGAGAAGAACAAATCCTGGCTGCACGACCAGCTACAGGAAGCTCAGAAGGCCAAGCTGGCTTTCCAGGAGGAACTGAGAGACAGTAAAGCTACTGGAATAACCTACAGCATCAAGTGTGACCAGCTCCAGAAGGAAAACTCGTCACTTCAGGAGCAGATTACTGACATGCTAAGGGGTGTGCTGCAAGACAAAGAAAAGATGGTAAATGAGTTGGAGACCATCCAAGTTGATGTCCTTTCCCACGAGGATCTCTATGTGAAACTAATTGCTGAAAACACTCAACTGGAAGGTGTAGCAAAGAGGAAGGAAGAAGCTATCTCCCAACTCAGCTCGAACATAGCCAGAATGCAGGTTGAGAGGGAAGAACTTAAGAAAAGAGCCACTGGAAATGACAAGTTGTCTGAAGACCTGCAGAAGGAGAACAAGGCCCTTTCTAGCAAGCTAGGTGCCTCCGTGAGAGATTTGGAGGACAGGGAGTCTGACTTGAAAGAGATGGAACGACTCAAGAGCACCCTCCAGGAGAAACTCCGGCAGATGGACGCTGAGTTGGCAGGCAAGGACGGTACCATCCAAAGCTACAAAGACGCAAACGAGCTTTTGCAGCAGGAATTGGCTCTCGTCAATGAAGCCAAGGAGGCCATTGAGAAAGAATCCGCGGAGGTCAAACGTGAGCTAGCCATGTTAGAAGCAGAGCTGAGATCCTCTCGGGGCAAGTACCAGGAGAGGGAACTCCAGGTCCAGGGAGCACTTGAGTCCCAGCACTCCACCTCCACCGATGGCCAGACACAGGCTCTTCGTGCTCTGCTGAAAGAGAAGGAGGAGGAGATCAAGCAACGAGAGGAGGCATTCCAGACACTGGAAGCGCAGACTAACGAACTCCTTCGGGAGTTCAACACCCTAAGGGACAATTTCAACTCCATCGCTTCGGAGAGTGGTTCGGTGACGGATAGCATAGCCGAAAAGGATCGCGTCATTTCTCACCTGGCATCAGAGAAAGACAAACGGGAGGAGGAGATTGGTCTGCTCGAGAGAGAGAATCAGGACCTGCGTGGAAAGCTGGGTCAGTTGCAGCACGAAAACGCTCACCTGCTGGGACAAGTGGAGGGTGCCGTGGATCAGGACGAGTACAAGAAACTGCTCCAGGACAAGACACAGCTTCAGGACGAGCTGAACGTCCTCAGAGTGGAACAAAAACGTGAGGAAATCAAGGCCCAGTCAAAAATCAATCAACTTGAGAGCGGCATCAGGGAATCCCAGAAGACACTGTCCAAAGCTAACAAAGAACTTGAAGCCTTGCAGGACAGAACAGAGGAAGAGTTGAGCAAAGCCAAACTAGAAAAGAACAAAGCAGAAGTTTATCTGAAATCAGTGGAGGAAAAGCTACAGAGGGTGCTGAAGGAGAAGAAGAAAGTGGAAGAAGATCTGCAGCAGAGCGTAAAACCCTCCGAGCAGCACATGTACGAGATGCTGAAATCGAAGTGTGAACAGCTCAGGAAGCAGAACGAGGAACTGGCAGAACAGGTCCAACAGGCTGCCCAGCAGAAAGCCGAAGTGGAGAGAGCCAGTGGATTAGTGGCCTCAAAACTCAAGCAGAACGCAGAGAGGGAGAGGAAAGAGCTGCTCAAGAAGAACAGGGAGATTTCCTTGGAGTTGGAGCGACTACGTGGCCGTTTGGCTGGCATGAATGCCACCCAGGCCACCATGCGCGACCACGCAACCAGCCTGGAGATTGCCCTGGCAAAGAAGGAGTCCCCCATCGTCAAACTCTCCGCTGAAGTTCAGAAGGTCCTGGAGGAGAAACAGACTGGGGACAAGGCTTTCCAGGCACAGATAGCCACCTTGGAGGGTAAAGTAGAGGAGTTGAACACCAGCATTGCCCGTCAGCGAGAGCGGTTTGAGAATGAGAGGCAGAAGGTGGAGGATCTGGAGAAAGAGTTGCGTAGCCGTAATGAGGCAGATTCAGCCAACAAATCCAAAAAGAACTCTGATGTCTTATCGACGACGGAACAGCTAGCAGCTATTTCCCTTCAAAAGGAAGCATTGCAGTCGGACATAAGCTACCTCAAGTCCCAGCTACTGATTGCCAAGACCTCAGCAGAGAGCGCTAAACGTCAAATAGCTGATAAGAATTCTCAAGTAGAGATATTGGACAGGGAGCTGAAGATTGCCAATTCCCGTTGCCAGCAAGCTGAGGAAGAGGTGAAGCAGCTGAAAGAGCACTTGAGAACAGGAGATGTTTACAGAGACAGGGGCAACCTGGAGAACTCCCTCCTGGGAAGGACAACTGGATCTTTCGATGGTAGTCCTTCAAGGTTTAGCTCAAGCACTGATGAAGTAGATCGTCCTGGAAATATACCACGTGAGTTTGTACAACAGAATTAGTTAGTCGAGAACATCGTTGAACCATAATGAAATTTCACTTGCAGAATCAGGTGGAGGGAGTGGATCTACTAGCGATGTAGAAAAGGTAAGCAATAGAATGCTAAAATAGGCAACTAGACTAAATGTAACGGTTATTGATACCATAACAGAAGTTATAACAATGAATCAACACTAATTTCTCAAAAGTCAAGACAGTTCACACAGAACACTAAGATGCGATGCATGGAATGTTTCCACATCCCCACCAAGGTGGTCATCACACAACTAGCTTTGTCCTACGTCACTGCAATGCGGGAGAATTCCCAGTACAAGAATGATTCTTTTGTATCGTACTCAGGAACTAGCTCTCCCATGCAGTGGTGTACGTACAGCAAAGCTAGTTGTGTGGTGACCAGCTGGTGGGGATGTGCTGTGGAAATGCTCCATTCATGGTGTCTAGATTAAATATTGTCAGTTTGACTGTGCCTTGTGGTATGTGCTGACTCTGCAGATGGCCAGACTGAACGAGACACTCTCAGAACTGGGTTCCCGTGTAGCGCAGGCTCGCCAACAAGGAGAAGAGGCTGTCGAGCTGAAGAAATCGGGCGAAATACTTGTACTTCAGAAAGAACTGGGATCAAAGTCAAAGTGAGTACTGTGCAAATCATGTAGGACTTTCATGAAAATATTGCAATGGTAGGACATTGAGCAGTCTTCAATCCTATCTCCACAATCTTAAGGGCGATATGAACAAGCTGCACAGACAGATGGACCATCACTCGGCTTCCATGAAAGAGTCGTACAAGTCATCAAGGTAAGATGGTGAGACCTGCTGTGCACCACAGTGGATAAAACCTTGACCTAAAGAACCCTTACTGGTAGCTTGCTGTGGGGAGATAACCTCTTGATAGCACCGTCGTTGCCACATGATAGCTGATTAGCTTGCTCAGCTTTGTAAACAACAGAGAAGACACTTTAGCTTGATATGCACTCTCTCTAGATTGATTGAGAGCCAGATTGAAGATCTGCGGAGGAATTCATCTCTCCCCTCTCCTCTCTTGCTCTCTACACCCACTGAGCCCTCTCAGTAGTCTATCTCACAACTCCTACACGTTATTCAGGTACTATTATTGCTATATCATACTAAAACATGTGGCTTTAAGTAATTCATATTGACATCCTACAGAAGCATTTTAATCAAACTGTTTTATAGCTCATCCATGCTCCTTTATTTTTATGAAAATAGCGCATCATTTATTTTTGTGATGATCAGTTATAAGAGGCTAAGCAATGTAGGTCACTCTATGTTTGGATAACTTGTGCAGTCTCATAGCGTTGACGACAAAGACACAGAGATATATCACCAGTAGCAGTACCAGGCTGCCAAGGGCCCACACTGGTATTGTGTTCATTGGCGAGTAGAGAAAATCACTGTCATCCCACTCTTCGCTCTTACGCGTGCCCTCGCATTCTACAAACTTGCCATCTTCGCTCCCAAGTGACACCACAATGTCACTGTGTGTGCATATCTCGATAGTCAGGCCTGTTACGACCACACTGTAGTACATGCTCATCAGCCACCACGTGAAGGCCATGGGAGCAAAGTTTCTGTTGTGAGCGTGAGTGCGCACGCTGTACCACCGGCTCCAGCTGAAGAGCACAACCCAGTAGACCCCAAGGCCAACGAAGAGAACTCCAGCCATGATGGTGAAGGCTTTGGCCGGGAGGACTGCTGGACATCTCTTTGACCAAATGTAGTTATCTTCCATCGCTGCAGATGCATAGAATACCATGTCTTGAAAGGCTAGCTAGCCTTATATACATAGCTATAATATTATAATGTTTACTTGGTACTGAAATGAGTAGAGCACCCCATGCAGCTAGGATGAAGTAGAATGGAACTGAGAAGAACACTGCACAAAGACAATGTTTAGAGTGTGAGATACATGAACTTGTTTGCAATATTTCTCCTTACTGAGGCAGCGCGCTCTCTCTGGATCCATTGCTGGCCCTCCTGGAACCCCAAAGCTCAGAAAGATGAACCTGAATAACATGACTTTCCTAATCTTCTTCAGTCTTAGCCATACTCTGCATACTCACCTCTTCATAGCAAAGTACTCGTTTTTTCTGTCATCTAGCTCAGGAAGGATTGGGTCTGGATCATTGTCTTCTGGAGGTCTCGGCATGAGCTGGTTCGTTTCAGAGTTCTCAAAGGAATTCTCGAAAGAGTTGTCGGAATCATCGTCTGGATTTTCTGGGTTGTCACGAAAATGTACGGATACGCCGTCAGCTTGCGGGCTCAGTGTTATTGAGTGCTGTAGGACTGATTCTGAAGTGACAGTAGGAGCTATAGAACATGGCAAACTTCAGTAGACAAGCAGTTTGCATAATAGTACCTAGCCAGCTATCTACTCCTATTTGCTCCAAGTAAGAGTATCACTATTGTATCATAATTCACAGGAACAGTATTAGCTAGGAGTGCTAGCTAACTGCTTACTGAGCTCTTGAATACGCTGAACAGGCCCTGCCATAGTTATCCTTTGTCAGTAGACTATGCTCACAAGTTATAATGGATTGGCTACAATAACTGTGGTTATTTTAGCCTGGTTAAAAAAAATTATTCATGATCTTTTACAGGCATTGCAGCAATTGCATACATTCACAAGGAACACAGTGAACTGAAAAGTCCACAGCACAAAAATGCTTCCTAAAGCAGACACAGAAGTAAGTCGAAAGAACTTCTCCACATTGCAGCGATCAGAGTCATCCATGTACTCAGCAGTAGAGTTATCACCAAAAATGTGCTCGCTGTGCACAATAACCAGGGTGGTCAGTGCTGAAGTCACTGCAACTGAAATAAAGCAAAGAATAAACCAAAAGATGACAATCAGAGAGAAGCTGACGATTCTGGAAGCTGTCTTGGAGATCTTGCTCCACCAGAAGACGAGCGCCCAAAAAAGCCAGAGGAGAATGAAGAATATCCCGACACATGCTGTCAAGATGAAGACTGGACGCAGCACTATGCATTCATTCCCTGATACTTTAATAACTGCAAGGGCTTTTAGTTAGAACAATTGATTATAGGTAGGGATGACAGGGACTTACTCGCACAGGTACAAAGAATGATTCCCCATATGAATAGAAGGAAGTAAAATGGCACTCCAACAAGACCTGCAAACCAAAGGAAGAATACTCGTAAGCTTCACCAGCATAGTAGCTAAATTCTTACTGATGGTGGTCTGAGTGCATTTGGAGACATTGGGAATGCCTGGGACCCCTAAGCTGGACATTATAAACCTCTTCGCGTTGACTATGAAGATCTTGTCTTTCTTTGGAACCAGCTGTGGGATTTCGTAATTATTTGCGTCACTGGAGGGAGAATCTCTATAATCATCAGTGGCGTGCCCGGCATAGGCCTGATTTTGCTGTATCTCAGCTGATATCAGTGAGTTGTTTTCGTAGTTATCTTCTGTACGCATCGTATTGGAATTGCGAGGTTTTTGGTGCCTGCGTCCACTACCCCTTGGTCTTGAGGAAGATATTAGTTTCCTTGGTAAGGGTTGTGGTGGACGGCTGCCAATACTGCCATACACCACTCTTGGTCGCAAGCCGTGATGGCCAACCTCTTCCTCCTCCTCCTCCTCCACTTCTTCCTCAACCTCCTCTGGCTCTTCTAGGGTGTTCAAGGGAGTTTCAACGGTGGCCATATTTTCAACTGCAGAATCAAGTGATGGTATCTAGGTATGTAACTAGGCGTTACCATCTTGCAAGTCCATACCTGTTGCGATAGCTTCAATATGTGGCAGACTAGTATCCATATTGTGACAGAGGCTTTTGTAGAGGTGGCTGGCTAGAGTTATATTCTTTACTCAAGATGCTGTCAGATCTCATGATCAGTGTTTTATATGGGCTAGAGCTTCATAGTAATCTCAAATCTCAAATGGAAAGTGTTTTACTACAATCTATTTCTAGCTTGTTGTAAATGACCAAAATAAGAACATAAACTGTAGTGTAAGAGTGAACTCTGTGAACCCTTACCCTTATGTTTTTCATGTTAAACTTGTATGTGGGGCCTGTGAGAAACTTTCTAGAACTAGCTCAGTATACTCTTTTTAGCCAATCCCTGTTCCGTTTGTCTTGTGTGTGAGTTTTGTAACCAATGGGATCTTTGTTCGTGTGTGTATTGCACGTGTGTGCGTGCTACTTCATCTTCTAGAACTCAGTAATCTTGGTCACCCTCTCACAGTACATAAGTAGCTAGGTCAGGTAGTAGTTGAAGGAGGTTTTGTGAGATTCTAAAGAACTTTGGGCTCCACTCTCTCTACTAACAATTCGTGCACTACCCCACTCCTTTACAGTAGTTACTGAGTAGTGAGTTTTTTTCTGTCTTTTAACTGCAGCAACTGCAAGGGATATGGGATTTTGATGCTGAGATCCAAATACTTGCTGGCTGGAGGGTTTCTCTCTAAAGCCTCAGCCATGGCTCGAGTGTAGTTCCCTGTGTTGCCACAGCAGAGGCCCATGTACCTCAGGCCCATATCCACACACTTCTTTGTGAATGCAGTCACCTCTCTGGTGCTGATCTGAAAGGCATCTAGCCCATGAGGATAAACTGGTTCATTGGACGGATATTCCTTGTCCCTGAAGTCAAAAAAAGTAGGTTGCTCGTCATTTGTCCGATACATCACAGGTGAGGCATAGACCTTCTCCGGAGGGACTTCTTTAACAATTTCCTCAATGACTTTCAGCATTGTGTCTGGCCCCCTGAAGCAATTTGAGCCCACCAATAGGGCCCCTTTGTCTAAGAGGGTTCGACAGGCACGGCCGATGGGAACACCCTCAAGAGTTTCAAAGCCGGTGATGCCTGGTATGTTGTTCACACTTAGTGAAGCAACAGCGGGAAGTCCGAAGGACAGGATGACTTCAAGGGCTATCTCAGCCTCTCGCAGGTAGCTGAATGTCTCAGCAATGATATAGTCAGCACCCTCCTCCTTTGCCCAGCGCACCTGAAGTGGAAATCAAAATGCTTGAACTATGATACACAGTTATCTCTTGCATACTACGGTAGGTAGGTCATTCTCCTTGTATGGAAGCTGGAATACTCTTCTCCTTATATGGAAGCATGGACTACTAGATACGCTCCTTATATGGAGGCTGGTTCACTGTTCTCCTTGTATGGAAGGCTGGAGTATTTTTCTCTACCTGCTCTTCAAACATGGCTCTGATTTCATCTTCTTTCTCCTTGTCAGCACTGACGTGGTAGATTTTTGAGGAACAGAGCCCTCCAGCCATGAGAGTGCCTGTGCTGTTGGCCACCTCCCGAGCCATCTTCAGAGCAACCCGGTTGATCCTTTCCAGGTCTTCCTCACGATCAATCTGACGCATTTTCTCACGATGAGCATTGTACTAAAAAATGCAGTGAGAAAAATGAGGGTG
>JAAGOD010022151.1_pt1 | contig 15210 bp, 15 predicted proteins | sample 8389681 | NCBI WGS metagenome assembly JAAGOD01 (sample SAMN13964374, study PRJNA552185) | sponge metagenome | biome: deep-sea hydrothermal vent fields; feature: spots directly above weak diffusing fluid; material: seawater and sediment | host: Tedaniidae sp. KZ-2020 ... | reverse complement strand
GCTCTACGGGATGTTCAAACACAACTGAAATCTGCAGTACCTAGCTAGATAGAGTAGTGTGCTTCCAAAAAGTGGTGATTGTATAAACCTACCTTTCAGCTGAAAATGCACCTTCAGTATCAATGTAGATGACTGGAGTGCCACGCCCCCCTACCGTGGGTGGAAGGGCGCAGTGGACACTCAGCATGGTGCAGAACTGGGTCTTGCCACAACCAGGGGGGCCAGATACCTAATAAGGAGAGATAAAAAATAGCAATTTTCAGCAGGGTGGCATGGAGGGGAGGTAAGAAGTTCATTTCCAGCCACATCCTGTTATGAACAGTAGATGATGACATTTATCAAGAATTTTTCCACACTATGGTTCTAGATTCATAAAGGATCATTCACATGTGACCAAGTGTGGTAAAAATGTGGCTACACAGGTTTGGGACAGATAGCTAGAAGTTGTTTCCATAATGGAGAAAAATTTGCCAGATCAAAGAAAATAACCTCCAAATAGAAGATCTCTGTATAATAATTATGCAGTCTTCATTTCATGCCAACTGCATTGTAACAGCTGTCAGAGAGTCTACTCTACTAGTAGCCTGAGGTAATAACGCATACTTATACCTCTGTCAAGGTGGATGGAGGCAAGCCTCCTTTCAGGATTGAATCAAGGCTTGGTATGGCCGTGGAGAGGAATCCTGAAGCAGCAGTATCTCTGTATCCATTGTACATGCTTAGAACCTAATACACAAATCAATCGTATTATTGTTAAGCCAGACCCACTGTGATCACAGTGGCCACCCCTACTTGAAATTGGTCCCAAGGGTGGACAGTTAGAATTACCCATTTCTATACACACGATTGTCTTACTGTTTCACTGGAAGGAGCACATGCCTGAGAGATGGACAAAATGAGGATCTGAACCTGAGGGTAAGTCATGTCCAAGATCTCCATTAGTTCCAGCGGAGTTCTCACCAAGAAACCCTAGAAAAAAAATTAAAATGTTGTGCCCTGGTCATAAAAACATTAGCTAGATTTCACTTTGCATGTTGAAATCCCCTTAAGAGCTAGCTTGGATTTGAGATCTTCAGAAAGTGCCTTCACCCTACTCAACTTCTTTTGGGCCATCCACCATCCAACCACCACCAGGTGTCCTAAAGGGGGTTCCCCTCCCTCAGCACACCCTAACCGGATATTGCTTTTTGCATTTTTACCACACACACACACCGAGTTGTTAGTTGCATCAATTTTAGTGTAGTAATAGCAAGTTCCATAGCTAGCTAGGTAGTAGTTAGCTAGATCGTTGCTTGCATCTCAGTCAAAATGACCTCCCTAGGTGGTAGTTGCTATCTGGATGAAGGTCTCAACTGCAGAGTGAACTATGGCAGAAGATTCTCCCCTGTCAGTCAACAAGATGCTTTGCAAATCAAAGTGAGTAGCTAGCTACCTAGCAAGGTAGTACCAGCCAAGCTAAGCTAGCTAGAACAAGCTAAAACATGGATCTGCTTACACTAACTTGTCTTGGGTGATAGATTAGCTCAGCTAAAATACACAGAAAGTCAGGAAATTATACTGTCAAAGTCACCAACACTTTCTTGAGCACAACGGCTGCTTACTGTGTGTGTCTCATTATGTTGATTATTTGTTGTAGAAACAATTGGAGGAAAAGAGCGAAGAATTGGAGTTAAAAGCATTAACAGCTGAAATGGAGGTAATTATAAGTGGTGGTTGCAATAATTATTACATGTAGGCATGGAAACTTGTGCACCAATCTGATGTATATGGGTACTGATACCAGTAGCAGTAGAGGAATAAAATAGCAAAGTGACTCTAGAACCCCTCAAATGATTATCATGAACTCTATCTTGTTTCCTTGCCGAAAGTTTTGCCACATGCCATGAATTGCAAACTTCAGTGCAAATTCACAGTATGCATCCCCCTCACCAACCTGTTGTCTGTTAGATTAGGATTTGGGATTGCACATTCCATGAATACAGGTGTGGTTTGTGCCTTTTAGTATGATATTTTGCACCTTTTGGGCATATTGTGTACTGCACTGACCCCACAACCCTTGGCTACAAAGGCCACTTTTCACTCATGATGAGGTCGGCTGGAGACACCTTGATTGATGCCAAGCAATCAGAGGCTGGATAGCTAAATGATCAAGGTCTCAAATTTGCTCCCCACTTTGGAGATCTTCGCTCCCACAGATCTTGTATCCACCCCCTGTATCCCTCCCTCACCATGTAGTAGGCTTCTGTAACGTATTGCTTTCTAATTGTTGGCTCAACCAGTGAAACCTCTGAACAGTGTACACATTGGGACTGGCCAATTTGTTCATGTGGAAGTGTCCTCTCTCAGAGATTATAATTACCCAGCTCTAGAAAGGATGTACCTAATCCTTGGAGAGAGGATTTTGAAGTGTCCTTTGATGAGGTAAATTGGCCTTGGAATTGCTGATCTGAACACTCATGGGGCATGCATGCAGAGATGCTTTAGATTTGTAACCAGTCCCTTGTCTATTGCACAGCAACAGGGGATTGGATTTCAATGTGGGATGAGAAACTGTTAACAAAAAATGTACAGCATAATAGCGTTATGTTAGCTCTTTGTAGCCCTTAGCTAGTCAACAGCAAGAGCTTTGCTGCATTGCCTATTCAAGTGACCCAAAGGCAGTATCATGCTTTTCACTTCAGGCAATCTTCCCAAATTTATAACAGTGCTGTACTATCAATAACATCTCTGGTCCCATTTGCCCAGATTTGAGGTTGGATGCATGCTGTCACTCAGGTCATGGGAGTTTGTTAGTGTTTGGAGCTAGTTCAAGATCTACCAATGACCTCAAATTTTAGTCTATGTCGGCTTCCCTTCTACCCGTTTTCCTGTAGTCTGCAACAACAGTCTGATTGTATGGACTAAGCTATGGTCAATGCGACCATTATAGGAAACGTGTAGTGTCTAACCGAAACTTCCAAGAAAAGCATTATGAAAGCTATAATGTTCATGTTTCATGTTATTACATAGCTAATATAAACAGCAACACTGTACACTTCAATAAGATTACGATCAGAGGGAATTTTAATTTTAATTCCAGGCCACCCATTTGAGATTGGAAGTCAACAACCTGCAAGGCCAGGTCTCAGATTACAAGACCAGTGTGATGGCCCTCAACAAGAAGCTGGAGCTGATCAAGACAAGCAGTGCAGCGGGGGAGAAGAACCTGCAGCGATTTCAAAGGAAATTGAGCAGAATCAGAATATCTCTGACCAAGGAAGTTGACAAAGTGAGTATCTACTGTAGCTAGCTAGCTAGCTAGCTAGACATAGCTACCATGGTCTCCATCATGAGATGAGTTAGTGGCTACATTCAGGTTACTAGGTTGTAGACATATACTTCCCAAATCAGTTAGCTACCATGCAACTCCTTTTTCAGATCAAGAGAAATGAAGAGAACTACCAGCTGGCTTACAATGCACTGGTGAGATGTGTCCTGGAATTCAGAAGCAGCAGTAAGCTATTATAAATATGGCTGCAGTTCCCACTTACTTCTAGCTACACCACTTACTTGCTTCCCATTGATTTGGCAGTGAGATTAAAAAACTATGGCTGCAGTTGTAATCGGGAATAAAACAATCTGGCCTTTTGCCTCTATTGTGGTCCTGGTTAGAAATTATGTCAACAGAGTACCATATACGAGCCACTTAGACCATTAATTCTCACAGCCCATGGGGAGAGAGAACCCCCCTAGCCCTCCTTACCAAGTTTGTGGTCTTAAATGGTTTATAAATGTTGTCTGAACAAAACATAGTTAATAGCAGGCAGACATCAATATTATTCTTTCGTTTCTTGCAGTCATATCAAAGGACGATTTTTTCTCAGCTGTTGACTTGATAAATTCAACTCTGATCAATCCTCTGTCTTCAAACACAACACGCTCTATGTCTCTGGAAGGTATTGCAGCCCTCCCCATCTTTGCAAATTCGGAGACAGAGAAGCTTGCTCTGCTCTCTCCAAATGGTCGCAAGACGCGCCTCCAGGATCTGATGAGCCTTCTCAGCATGCAGCGTTTGTGCGCCTCAACAGACGACGACCTTCTCGATGATGCGGATGATCAGGAGTCAAGAGAACCTGTGCCCGACAATGAATCTCCTCCACCCATTCCCCCAAGGACAAACTCCATCACTTCCATTAAACTCAACAGCATCGAGAAGAAGCCTTCACTTGAGTTCAAGGCAAGCTCTTCCAGCTCCAATTCCAAGAGAAATCTTTCTTCGTTTCCTTCTCCAAAGAAATCTCCGAAACTTGAAACTGTATCGGAAGCACCTTTGGAGCTCTCAACAAGTTCCGTTTCAGCCAGAAGTGCTCGCAACTTGAACCAGACTTTCGATATGCCCTGGACTCCTAAATCCCCAAGAAACTCCGGCTCACCTTCAAAGAGAAGAAGTCCACCTCGCAAGCCAGCCCTCCCTTACTCCAGCAACTACTATATGGTAGGGAGAGTGGATACTGATTCAGATGACTCCTCTGACGATTTCGTACCCTTTGTTCCACCGCAAAGAAATCGTTTCCCGTCCGAGCCCTTCGTCCATCAGCAGGTGGCTCAGTGGACAAGAGAAAGAAGGACCTCTTCGCCATTTCCTGAAGTGAACAAGGAGCAACAGCCACTGAAAAAGTCCTCGCCCATCCTCACAAAGAGGCCAGGGTGGTTTGCAAAGCCATACAAACAGACTCTCAGGAGGAACTGCCAAAGTGAAGTGCTCTGCAATGTGCACCTGAGGCAAGATTCCACCGAAAGCCAGGCACAAAGCAGAAAGCTGAAGTATCGATCAAAATCACTAGACGACAGAGAAAAGTTCGCAGTAGCATCGACTTCAAGTTTCCCTGCCGCCACCGCCACCGATTCCGATGACAATACTGGTGGAACTCTAGAGAGCAAGGACTACTCCAAGCCGTTTGAGCACCTTCTCTGGAGGAAGCTTGGCATGGACGACGGCAGCGCCCTCTCAGGCAGTCTCCCACACCTCGACAAGGTAGCAGCTGGATCTGTGTACGAGGACGAAGAAGACCCAGACGGGTGCACTTACCTTGACCCGAAGGAGCTCGAAGACTTCTGCGAGAAAAAATTTGGTGGACGGGAACTGTCAGATCGCATCTGCAAGCGATTCAGCACAGTACTGAACAGCCCGTATCTCACCCTGAGCACAATCGCAGATTTTGGGATCGCGTCAAGCAAGCCAAGCTCCATGGGGGTGAAGAAGTTCCCGACCTCAAAAAAGGCATCAACGTTTCCAGCTATTCGTCAGCAGTCTCCAGTTCCTCCTCCAAGGAATACAAGCCCGTCCTTTTTAGCGTCGGTTAGCAGGATGGAGCGTTACAGGAAAACTTTAGAGCTCGCTGATAACTTTTGCCTGTCTGGGTACTCCACAGATGCTAGTTCTGGGTGGGGTGAGCCTGATTTCTCAGAGGCAGACCAAATCGGCAGAATGGGAAGGATGCAGAGCTGGAAGACGCACACCGCCACCGATAACACCTACGACGAAATCAAACCCGCTCTGAGCCAGTCCCTACGCTCCGAGAGCCCTGCAGGGGGCGCAAGGGAGGAGGGGGAGGAGGAGGAGATAGATGTAGAGGCCACTGAAGAGGAACAAATCTACGAAGAAATTGATCAGTATTCGGACACCACAATGGTGGAGTCTGCCCTCCCTCTCCTTCAGGAAAATCGTCTCGCACAGACCCTTCCCATTACACCCAATCAACACACCAACTTACAGATCTCTCACTCCATGCCCGGTGGTGAGGGCTACTCCAGGAGCCAGTTTCACCAGGACAGAACAAACCCTCTCCTCCCTCGCTGCAACAGTGATCGCCCGTATGCCAAGCTGAGCGAGATCTCCACCAAGCCCCCCTCCCTCCCACCGCGCCCACTGCGAAAGCTGGCCTCCTTGGATCCAAGCCAGCCTAGGAGACGCCATTACTTCAAAAAGGGGTGGGATTCCAAGGTACCAGGGGTATGCACACTTACTATGCATTTTGTACTCTCCTGTGTCCTGATTAGAGGGGTGACCTCATTCAGAGTTGATTTGCACTAGCTAGGAAGCATACAGTGGGGACATTTTTGAAGCAACCTCAATACAGGGGTGGCCTCAATGACAAAAGTGAACTAAAGTCCAAAAAAGGCATGGTTTTAAGATTCAGAAGGTAGCCCCAGGCGTGACATTGAATTGTTAATTTTTTCCAGATTGGCCCGCTGCCAAAATACATGACTCTGAAGAACGTGAGTGGTGAAAGCTACATAAATGTTGCTGATTATGTAACAATCGATTGATTATAAGTGAAAATAGCAACCGTTATTTTTAATATTTTTTAGTCCGAGCATCACCTGCAGCTGGTTCCCCTCAGCGACGAGAGTCCCAACCAATCACAGGATGAGTGCATAGTGGCCGACAACGAGCCCAACAACCACCTTTACTCCTTGGGCAAGTTCGTTCACACCGGCCTCCACAGCCGACATCTTATCGTCCAATCACATGGGAGCGGCGAAGCCTCCGGCCCCGCCGCCTCTAACCCAGGGGGAACCATGCCCCTCCCTCCTCGCCATTTCACTATGTCAGGGGACAGAATCAATACCAATGTGACAGCAGCAGGTGGAGTATCTGCCAGTTCAGCAGTTGTTGAGGCTGCCGCCGCCTCCCAGCCTGACCAGCATGTGAGTGGTTCGAGCAGCGAGGTGACGTCGCCTCGATTAGAACCCGTCGCTGAAGCCCAGCCTCCAGCAGTGGCGTCCATGGGGGGTGTGGTGGATGCTAGCGGAGCCAGTCCTCAGCGAAGTCATACCGTCACTCTTCCCTTCTCCAAGACCAAGCCAGTGAGTCATCTAAAAGCATGGGTATAGCTACAGTAGAGGTACAATGGAATGTCCGAATAAAGGACACACATGTTTGACTATCTCTTACAAGGAGATTGTCCTTATCTCGGGAGTCGACTTAAACAAATAAGAACCAATTGTTACATTTTAGTTGTCCTTTGTACTGAGGTTGTCCTTTGTACTGAGGTTGTCCTTTGTACTGAGATTGTCCTTTGTACTGAGGTTGTCCTTTGTACTGAGGTTGTCCTTATCTTGGAAGTTCCTCTATCTGGCAACTCAACTACTGTAGCTATGGCCTGGTGGAGTTGCAAGAGAGGTGATGGCAGATACGACCAATTATATAACACAGCCACAGGATGTTAGTTGTGGTGGTCTGTGATGGTCGGTGGAGCTATTGGAGCTATTGGTGTTACACCGAGACAACAGCAGGCACACAGTGGGAATGAGATCTTAAACTGTGTGGTTCATACCACAGATCTCCAGTTATTACCACAGTTCTATGGTCATTTGGATGGGATCATCACAGAACAGTGTGTGGACAAAATATCATACCTGTAATAATAGGGTGACTTTGCTGTGTCAGGGAAATGCCTCAGCCTAAACCCCTTCAAGTGGTCACGCCAAGTTACAACCTTGAGTATAATCATGACGCTGTTTATACATATAGACCACAGAGAAATCTGGCTACTTGAGGAAGATGGATTTGAGACTTCGAAACTGGAACCGCAGATGGTTTGTGCTGAAGGACACGGAACTCAAGTACTACAAGCCCAACAAGAAGGCGCTGAAGGGGGTCATCAACCTGGACAGCTGGTGCAAGCTCATCAAGGGACAAACGTCGGAGAGCTTCCAGCTGGTGACGCCTAAGAAGACGTACCATCTCGTGTGCAAGTCTGAGCAGGAGTGTGAGGAGTGGGTGCAAGGTACGTGCAAATGTAGCTGCTTCCATGTGGACTCCCTCTAATCTGGGACCAATCAGGGTGTCCTTGATTACAGGGATGGTCTCATATTTTTTTCATGGGTACAGTGGACTCCTCTAATCTGGCTACATACCTCTTGGGAGCAGTCAAGGTATTCTGGTAGCCTTGTTTCAGAAGAGTGTATTTCTTTAAAAGTGTACACCGAGACAATTTAAATGGCTGCACAATAGAGGGTGGGCAAGCCAGGCACATTTCAGGGGTACTAGAGGGACCTGACTGTTATTCCCACATACCCACTGCTGGCTAAACAATAGCTAAGATTGATAACACGATAGCTAGTTTAGTAAATAATGTTTGTTTACTCTCTCCATTTAGCCATTGAAGCTGCTATGCACTTGCACAAAATTGAGCACTCGAAAGGTCCACTGAAACCGAACTCCTCAAACATCACTGGCTGGGCACATGTGGTAAGAATTATATAAGCCACTTAGCTACTAACCTGCTCAATAGAGCATTTGCAGTGCATCATTTTGCCTAGCAACGGTGGCCATTTTGGTGCACAGCCATAATACATTTTGGGCACCTGGTTGCTAAGCTGTTGCTATGCTATGACATCACATGCAAACGCTCAATTGACATACTGCTCTGAATGCAGAACCACAAAGGTGAATCTAAGAAAGTCTGGTGCACTCTGAATGGACCGAACTTGGACTTGTGCAAAAATCCACACGAAGAGGTATGCACCCATTTTCTTTGCTCCTCACACCATTATGGAGCTGATCATGACGGGCCACTGGTTTGTGAATTTTCAGCCCATTCATCGCATCAGTGTGGCCCAGAGCTCTGTCAGGAAGAAGAGAGACAGTATCCTGTTGGACAGCAGTGGATCTCACTCCAACCTTCGCTCCGTTCTTTTCACCATACGAGACTCCACTGGGCTCACTGAAATATGCCCGGAGACTCAAGAAGACAAGGTATGTGCATCATGCTTCAAGTCAGAAAATGCAAAATGTGACATACAAGTGGTTTCGTGCACAATTAGGATTCGTGGTACTATCAGCTGAGTGCGATCCAGTGCGGAGAGCAGAATCTTCAGCTGACAAAGACAGAGAAGTTGATCCAGGAGATGATCAGCAGCAGCTCGTCCAATGCTATCAGCCACCCCAACTGGAAGCATCCAGTCCTTAACTGGATCACAGGTACAATTAAAAGCTACTAGGACCACAGCTCCCAATGACCAGACCGTGTATTGTTTGAGCATCACTACCTTGCTACTTTGCCCTAAGCAGAATAGCATGTTACACTTCCTCTTCTTGTTGTGTCCAGGTCCCCTGCAGAACCCCCTCACTTCCCTCCCCTCCACCTCGCTCAACGTGGCTGCCAGGAAACTCTTCACCAGCGTCCGGCAGTTCCTCACCACCCAGCTGACCCCCTTTGACCTCAGCTTCCACATCCAGACCATCCAGTACATCATCAACACGTGCCTGAAACACTGTCCCCTGCAGGATGAGCTCTACTGCCAGGTCCTCAGGCAGATTTCAGGACACACGTCTAATCTATCCACTCCAGTGCTCCAGGTATGCAGGACAGACTGTATGTACAGTGTAATATGATCTGGCCACCTGTCAAAGTGTCCTGATTGAAGTGAAATTTTTTGATAAAGGACACTTCGAAAGAGGACAATCTCTTTACAATGGACAAAATGCTGGGTCCCAAGCATGTCCATTATTCGGAGGTTCCATGCACTGTACAGCGGTTTGCAGGGAACTTGCAAATTCAGCAAAACAAAAAGCATTACTGAGCATGCCCAGAACAAATTCATGCACTGTGCGTGCTCAGTAGCGCTTTTCATTTTGCAGATATTGCAAACCTCTGCAATCAGGAAATGAAACAGGACAAATCATAACCGTGATATCATAGGTGTCGGCATTGAAAATGTTTTTCTATCGTCAATTTAGCTAGGTGCCAGTCAGTGTTTACAAAGCCACACTGACTTATTGAAAGTTAAAAAAAAAGTTGTTTTTTTTAGTTTTCATTATGCTCACTGACTACAGGGTTGGCTTCTCCTGTCTGTCATGATCTCCTCCTTCCTGCCCATCAAGCCAAAGTTCATGTGGTACCTGAAGACGTACCTGAATCGGCATTTCCACTCCTCCAATTCCACCATCTCCAGCTTCTCTCGGTTCTGCCAGGACTCGGTGTGCAGCGCCCAGGAGCAAGGCCTCAGGCAGTGCAAGCCCTCCAGCATAGAGCTCGTTTACATCCTGGGAAACTTTGCTGAGTCGGGCACTCTCAACCACACCCTCATAGTGCCTGTGTATCTTGCCGATGGATCCAATCCAGTGAGTTTGTTTTTTCTATTTCCTCCGATGATAAAACCTCAGCACATTATATTATACCCCTTGGGATAAGTCAATGTGCACTACAAATATACGTCAGTGCCCTAGCCCTAGCCCTAGGTCTATATAACAAGGGTAGCGTTTCAGATTTCACTGTGCAGGGTTAGGCTGGGTAATTTCAGAGTTTTCCATTAGCTATGACGTATATTTGGGCTTTATGTAGGATATCGAATTCTCTCCGCACACAACCATCCGAGAGCTGACCTCAAAAGTCAACGAGAGAATTGGCATGCCGGACGCTAGTCAAACTGGTTTTGCAATCATGTGCGACTGGCCTGGCATGGACGACGCTACATGCTGCTGCCCCATTCCCGACAGCAAGGTGGTGGACGTCATGTCAACGTGGGCAGCCGCGCTGGAGGAGCTCAGCGACAGAATCAAGCTGGACAGGGACATTGCAAGGACCATCAAGAACCAGAGAAACATACTCTTCACTTACAAAAGAAGGTATTTTGTGTGTAGCTACTGTCTTGAGACTCCACCTTTCTGTAGAGTCCAGCTCACCCAACCTCTTTAAAACCACTAGCTAGCCAGAAGTGTTGGTAGCTAACTAAATAGAGCTAGTAGCTATCTCTATGGCTAATGCACTCCTTTCTTGGCTATAGAGCTAGTAAACTGTGGCACGCATATCTACCATCAACCTTTTCTCCCCCATCAGGCTTTTTATTCAGTCCCACAACGGCCTGGAAACAGACAAGGAAGCCATTTTCCTGGCCTACCAGGTCAGCAAGAGCATCCACTCCAGCGAGTACCCAGTGGCCTCCCAGGACAAGGCCATTGCCATGGCTGCCCTCATGGTCCAGATTGAGCACGGGGATTGGGTGGCCGTGGAGAGCAGTGGCGACTTGGAGGAGGTCACTTACGAGGCTGTCCTGAGGTTCTGTCCCTGGCACCTCACCCACATGGCCATGGATCATGTGATGCACTTCCTCCAGCGCAAGCTGACCGAGAACTGGAGGGAGCTGGAAGGAAAGAGCAAGGAGCACTGTGCTCGAACGTACATTGGCATCGCGCAGCAGTGGCATCACTATGGCTACACTACATTCCAAGCAGAGGTATGGACGTTATTGAGGTGCTCACTGCAAATAAGCTTTAAAGCCTTTCACTGAATAGTGCTGCTACAGTGTCCATGTGGCCACCCCTGAGACTCAATGAGAGGTTGCTATAGAGAGGTGGCTTCTTTAGCTATACAGCTACAAATGTACACAGTAGGCCATTTGGGACTTATAAAGCAAGAGTGGACTCAGTGTAATAATCATGTTTGTGGTATTATCGTAGGAAAGAGTATCCACAGACTCCGGTCCACGTCGTCCCATTTGGCTGGGCATCAGCGAGAAGGGCGTGTCTGTCCTGGAGAAGTCTCCTGCCATGAAGGTGCTCCACACGTACAGCTACAGTGAAATCTCCACCTTTGGCGGCGGCAATGGCGACGACAACTTCATGCTCGTCGTCTCCTCCTCCCAGGGCAGCAGCAGCAGCCCCAATACAGGTCAAAAGGGGAAACAGCTCTTGCAGGGCAACGTGGTGGAGAGACTCGTCTTCGGAATGCCACAACTGAAGGTAAACAATCAGTAGGTGGAGTGGAACGGAGAAAATAATGGACACACTCAGCAGTTTGACTTGGTCAGTGTGTAATGCTATTCTATTTTTCACAGATTTGCGAGGCAACGTTCCTGATTGCAAACTACATTGAACTGGACTGCCTGAGTCAAGAAAACAACAAGACAGCGACAACTAGCAACTTAAACACAAGCCAGTGAACCACATTTTTTATCGCACACTTCACCATTGTTGAGCTGGACTTAACTGATTCATACATGCACCGCTGATTATTGTGCACAGATGTTTTTTATGTTCATGATCCTTTTTAACCGATTTATTGAATATTAAAATAGAAACACTTAGTGCTACTACTCTGTTGTTGAAGTGTTAGCTGTCCTCTTGTGTCTTGTTGCTGCTGAGTCTGCGTGACTAATGTGCCTGTAGTCGGGAGGGAGAAATGGATGCAGGACCTCTGGAATCACTACGCTCCCATCCTACAGACAAGAATACCACAATATTACATGCTGCTATAAAGCCTTTTCTGTGTTACCTCTTGCTGAAAGTTTTCTAGCAGTGCTACTATTATTCTTGGTACAGCAAGAGCTGTTGCATTCACCTACAGGAGGAGAGACACAAAGAAGCAACTGTAGTTAGTAGTATTGACGACCCTGTTCCCAAAACATTTGGAAAGGATCGTGAACCAATAAAATGACAGAGAGGGGTCTCATGCATGTATGGGGGATGTAGTATGTGGTGTTGACGATCCTGTTCCAAATATTTGGAACAGGATCGTCAACCAAACAACCCACACTTTACTGATAACCTCTAGATTTACCACCTCTAGTATGGAGCCACTGACAAGCCACTACATGCTTGCTTACGGTATGGACAAACTTCTTTGGCGGCTGAGAGTGGTCTTTCTTCTTACTGCTGAAAAGAGGGTTGTGGTAGAATGTCTTGAACCTCATGCTCTGGTAGTCTGTGCAGTTCGAGGCACTGCAGACCTCCCCAAACTCTCCTCTCCCCGGCATCCACACCTCCAGGTCGTACTTGTGGTACGCAGAGGCTCCCAGCTCCTGCGTGGACATCTCCAGCACTCTGTGGGGTGGCACGGCATGTGTGTGTGTATGCAGCAGAGTGCACAGTGACAGGAGGGGTACAGATTAGAGGGAAGGTTTTCCTCTACCAAACACCGACTCACACACAAGCCTCTCCTCAATACAGAGCACACAAGCCTCTCCTCAATACAGAGCACACAAGCCTCTCCTCAATACAGAGCACACATTCACCTGAAGTGAAATCCCAGCTCCTCTGCTACCTCCTTTTGCATCTCCACCAACTCCTTCAGCATCTCCTCACTCTCCTCTCCGGTCTCATTGGCGGTGAAGGAGAACAGCTCCACCTTGCTGAACTGGTGCACTCTGTACAGGCCCCTCGTTGCCTGCCCATAGCCACCTGGGGGGAGCACAACAGGCCATGTGAGTCATAGTTCAGAGCAGCCTTTTATTGGCTGAAAAGGATGGACTCAATGACATGTTGAGCGCACGACCAACTGTCTGATAACTATTCTATCAAACCACCATTTCAACGATGATACCATGGAGGCATTATGCACACAAATTATATTTGGCAGCTTACAAAAATATATGAATACGATGGTCTCTATCACACACAAACACTACTCCATTGTTATCCACAGCCACTCCACCAGGGGACACAAACTCTCCGTTTCCTTTCCCCTCTCTACCAACTGCCTTCACAAGCTGACCTTCGGAAGTGAACACAGAGACGCAGCATTTACCGGAATCACTAACATACACCATATCACTAATGTCCACTGCCACACACATAGGCCTGTTCAAAGCCCCACCATGTCGACCAAGCTCTTTCAAGAATTGGCCGTTCGCAGCGAAGATGTGGATGCAGTGACTTTCACAGTCAACAATGTACACTCTCCCTTTGCTGTCGCAGGCAATGTCACAGGGCTGCTTGAACTCTCCCTCACCTTCCCCACTAGTTCCAAATACACTGGAGAAATTTAGATTTGAGTTCAGTACTTGCACATGATGCTTCAAGGCATCCAAGACATACACCTTTTTGCTAATGGCGTTGAACGCGATCCCGTAAGGGAAGCAGAAATTCATTGCTCCAAAGCCATGGCTACCGACAGCTCTGAGGAACTTGCCCTCAGCTGTGAATTTCTGAATTCGATGATTGTCCCGATCTGCCACCAAAATATTCCCTTGGTTGTCCACTGCTATGCCTAGAGGACCTTGAAACTGCCCCTCTCCAGAGCCACGTGTTCCAAAGGAAAGGAGCTTCTCGGCATGAGAATTAAACACGTATATACGGTGCTCACCATTAGCAGAAACAATCACTTCATTTTTCTGATTGATCGCAATACCCCTAGGCCCAATCAGCCCTCTGATAGTTTGAACAGACAGTTTTTCATTCACATGTATGCTAAGTGGGCTCCCATTGATGTGCTGGCCCTCTACTTTGATGTGAAGGTGATGTTCTCCCTTGATGGTGGGGAGGTAGCTGACCTCGCATTCGCTCTGTCCAGTTCTCTCTACTCTACCTGCTACTTCGGTGCTTGCTGTGACTGAAACCAGTCGGCACTCCACTACTAAGTCAGTCAGCTCCATACACGGCTCACCTTTGAAGTTCAAGGCATGTAGTGTGGCCGTAGACCTCTCCTCAACGGTTGCTGACTTCAATCCATCTCCTGTTGCATAAAATTTAGAGGGATCTGGTAAAGTTGGTGCTGTTATCAGTCCGTAATCTTGACATGCTTCTATAGATTTTAAAGATGTGGTGAATGAAAGGTTTGGCGTCAGAGCAAGGTTTCAAGAAATCTGGTGGGAGTGGAGCTGTCTGTTCTTCTACTTGTTTTGCGATGCTAGTTTTTGTCTGCACTATGTCTTGGAGAATGTCTGTCTGCATACTCTTCTTCGCAAAGTCTAGACAGCTTCTTAGCTGGACCTGGGTGGCCTCCAGCTGATCTTTCTGCACTGCAAGACTCTTCAACTTACACTGAGTGATTTGGTCCAGCAGGTTAATGAGTTTGGTCCTTCTGTTCTCCAAGATATCCTGGAGCTGTCCCACAGTGGTGTGGATGTTGGCTTCAATAGTCGCTCGCTGCTCAGATATCTCCCCACAGCATGTGCCTAGCTGATCCAACGCTTCACTAACTGTAGCCAGCTGCTTCTCCACTGGTCTCAGCAATGAGCTCACCTCCTCCTTGGACTTCCTCAAGGCTGCATCCAAATGCTCATATTTGTGGCTGTGATGCCGACCACCTTTTATGGTAGCCTCGAGGACCAGGCTCTCCCCGCCCTCTTCTGGGAAATTAAATTAAATGTGGGAGGGACGGCGGCGCCTGGAAGATCTTGATCACGTGCTGGACACTAAGCTATTTATTGTAGCTAAGTAATTAACAAGTCGTTCTAGCTAACCTGGAAAACATGATGTGGTGTCCAGGAAGCAGCAGCAGCATG
>JAAGOD010069545.1_pt1 | contig 15245 bp, 12 predicted proteins | sample 8389681 | NCBI WGS metagenome assembly JAAGOD01 (sample SAMN13964374, study PRJNA552185) | sponge metagenome | biome: deep-sea hydrothermal vent fields; feature: spots directly above weak diffusing fluid; material: seawater and sediment | host: Tedaniidae sp. KZ-2020 ... | reverse complement strand
GGGGGGGGGGGGGGGGGGTTGATGAGAGATCCTTTCTCATGCTCAGCTGAAAACCACTCAGATTTATTAAGTTTCAAGCACTTTATGGGCAGGGGGCAGCCATGGACATCATTGCTACAGCTTCAAGTCTCACACTCTGATATGCTGGGGTGTGCAAGCATGGTCATGTTTCTTGTGCAGGGGGTGTAGATAAGGAAGTGGGAGGGGCTCAAGGACACGACCCTCTATAGTGGAACATCTAACCTAAACCCCTCTATAGTGGAACCAATTGGATCTCTATAAAGACACCAGCTATCTGCCTTCAATGGCCCCCTTTGGGAGGTTCAACTAATATCCCAGCTTTCTGGTGTGTGTTTGATGCAATGAGGTCATTCCTTTATTTAGAACGTCCCTTTATCATCTGTAGTAGCGAGTGGTACACTATTATAGCATATTAGGGAATTCCCAGTGCAGAGAGTGTTGATAGTGGTGTGGTGACTGAGGAATTCAGTACTACAAAACTCGACTTTGGATTTTCATAGGCAAAACCACCCATCAATCAGTACCAGAGTACTTGAAAAATTTTTCCTTCAGTATTGTTGACACAAGAGGAACTCTGTATTGTGCACCTGCATCGCAATGGCCGCAATACTACATCGCTAGGTATGGACTTTTGCTGCATGCTTCTCTACAATAAAGGACCTTCTGAAATACGTACAAACAGCCTCTGTACAAAGGACAGCCTCTGTACAAAGGACAGCCTCTGTACAAAGGACAGCCTCTGTACAAAGGACAGCCTCTGTACAAAGGACAGCCTCTGTACAAAGGACAGCTCAATTGGTCCTTCTTTGTGTAAATCAGCCTCCCAAGATGAGGACAGATCTCTCCAATTGGAGGTTCCAACTGCAGAGAAGGAATGACTTTAAACCTCAACAAAGCAAGGAGCAGTGCATTCTCTGCACTAGAGGAAGCTGTATGCAGATACAGTGAACTCCCTCTAATCTGTACCCCTGAAATGAGGCCATCTCTGTATTCAGGCCACTTCAAATGTCCCAAAGTATGATCCCTAGTGCAAATTCACCCCTGAAATGTGGCCACCCCTCTAATCAGGACACTTTGACTGGTCCCAAGGGTGGCCGGATTAGAGGGAGTCCACTGTATTGCAAATTTTTCTGTAGAGGAGAAAGAGTCTCTCTCTTACTTGGTAGCTGCACTGCGACACTGTGGCTGACATTGATCAGCGGGTAGTCAGCTTGCGAGGGAAGACTTGCAGCACACCTGTACTCTCCCTCCATCTCCACAGTCATGCTGAATTCTAGCACTGCTGCACTGGACGACAACCGCTGTCCACTTCGCTCCCAGGAAAAGGAAACGCTTCCGATGTCGTGCAGCTGAGGGCTGTCGTTTGCCACGTCACAGGTGAGGGTAATGTTTGTCCCCTCCACAGCGAGGATGGGTCCGCGTGGGACCACGGAGACCAGCAGTCTCGTCACCAGGGGGGAGGGGGTGGGAGGGGCAGGGGGACATGTCCAAGCACCATTCCAATCTAGAAACAATTTTTGATACCGCTTATTTCTCAGTCAAACTGACGATTAGTAGCTAGCTAGGTTAATCAACTAGCTAGCAACATTCGAAGAAGCCATGAGCTAGCTGTAGCTAGCTGGACAGCTATCTAGCACTGCATTATAGCTGGAATTCTCACTGTTATTGCTTGCCAGCCAGTTTGTGTTAAAGCTTAGCTAGCTAGAGGCTGGCTGACTGGCTGACTTACCTTTCCATCCATCAGGGGAACCACTGAGGGAACACATTGAGCTCTTAGCTCTGCAGTCAGCATCAACCCTCCAGCACAGCAGTGATATTATAACAGCAACGGAGATCAGCACGCCTGCAGGCCACCTCTTCAAAGCTGAATCTGTCATCGATCCCGGTGGTAGCTATACAGCTGCAAGCTTTGTGCAAAGAATTAAGACTTCAGGTTTTTTTTTGGAGGTGGGGCTGATTATTAAGTAGCGAAACACTTCTGCGCATGCTCATAAAAATCAATTAAGTAAAAGAGTAAGCTATGAGTCAAGTATTTTGTCCACCTGTTCCCAATCAATGTTTGACATGACACTTGCAGAGGAGGTCACACTGTGCTGCTCCAAATCACTGTAATCCTGCACAACAACAACAACAACAACAACAAATTAGCTATGAATGGAGAGCATTAAAAAAGAAATTCTATACCCTGCTATAAATGATTTTGCTTTCCTGATTCAAGGATTGGAATGACTCTCTTAGCATGAACTAGCTACGATACTGTAAGACGAGCGTACTGACCAGCAGTTGTGCCACTCTCTGCCTCTCCTCCTCACTCCACCTCACCTTCCCCTCTCCCCCACCACCACCACCACCCTTGGCCTTAGTGACACCACCATCACCGGCCAGTCCGAGTTTATCAGCACCACAATACTCCTTCTCAGTAAACAGCTTCTTCCTGGCACTCTCATAGTTTTGCTGCCTTGCCTGAGGCTCTGCTGTTCTGGGTCTCTTTGTGCTTGATAGAGCTGTTGCTCTGGGCCTCTTGAAGGGAGCTGGCTCAAGCCGTGGGCATTTACTTTGCTGAGCCTGGCCTCTGCCAACACTGGACACACCTGCATTCAAGTGAAGAGAGGGGAAGAAATAATGATAGGGGCTTTCTCTGTATTATTCTTGAGAGGGTGCAATCAATTATGTGCATTTGCGATGACCAACTTATACAGTGTATAATATCAGTCTATCTTGGTTTGAACTAGTGTTCAATTATGGGTGAACCGAGCACCGGTTAAAGGGTATCCTGATAGTGCAATCGCTACAATCGCACGAAAGCCGTAACATTTCACTTGGGAAGAGGCAAGATTGACAGCACTAACTGGAAAAAGGGAAAAGGAATCCGATAAACTATTGGCTGGAGACTGCAAAGTTGTACCACACAAAACAGTGACACAACACTCATATCTCGATACCATGGCACCACGTATGGAAAATAAAACATGTCATGATGTGTGAATGGAAGAAATAACACTCATGACGAAATATCCATCCCTTGCTCTAACAAGAAATAGTCAACTTTGTGACACAGAGAGTTGTGACAGGGTAATTGGGAATGAAAGAGCTATCATTGTCCTTCTCTGCAAACAGAGAAACCAAAATGTGGGTCAATAAAGTCAGGACTATAACATAGCTACCAGCTCAGCCAAAGCGTCAACTCTTCAACTATAGAATAGGTTCACCAGAAAAAGCTCCTATTTATTTTCTATCTTGTGGAAGGACCACCTTTAGCTGCTCTATGAAAGTAAAAATATAGAGAGGATCTCTTTTGTGCAAACTGAATTTGAATCATTTTTTGGTACATGGTCAGACCACAATATAGTTGGGAAGTGAAAGTGAAGTGGGAGAGACGGAGCCAGAGACTTGCCAACTTATGGTTACAATTCACACCATGCAAATACAATGGGACCAAAATTTAGCGATTTTGGGTACTTTACAAAAAAATTTGTGCACCTTTTGAAGCAGAGAATTGGACGTTTCTTGCTGCAGCTGGTATAGTGGTGGTAGATTCAAGGTCCGTGCCAGTAGGAATGTTTGAAAAATTGAATACCGTCCCATCACCACTGTTGCTAGCTTTCGCTTTCAAATTCCCGCTAACTCCTTTGCTGTGATTCTTGAGTGTTTTTGTCCCACCAAACCTGCCACCACCACCACCACCACCACCACCATGCCTGGATTGGCCCCTCAGCTTTGCCGCGGCAAACTTCTTCTGCTTTGGCGTCCTCGGATTACTGGTGTAAGGGGATTTCACACGCCCGTAAGGCCGGACCTGGGGGAGCAGGTACTTGAGGGCATCTTTGGGGGAGCGGGGGCTGGTGGATTCGTAGAGGGCTGGGTCTGGATGTGTGACTGGCTTCGACGAGAGGATATCTTTCATGAGGGAGTAGGCCTCCACTATTCGCTTAGTTCGAAAGTCATCCTCTTGAATTCTATAATGTGTGCAAGTAAAGTATCTGAGTGATCAGCAAAGTAACTTAGACAAGCCATAGCTACTCACTTTCTGTTCTTATCTCGAAGTCTTGGGGTCTTTTTGCAAACAATAAAAAGAAATAAATAATGCAAAAAATTGTACTTGTGTTCCATTACTTACCATCTTCACACTGTTTCTATCATCACTGGAATGTAGCACTTTCTTCTTGGTACTGCCTTCCCTCTGTTGCACTACCTCTGTCGACTTCTGCTTCTTTCTTTGGTTGACAAACCTCCGGAGTTCCTCCTTGCTCCAATTCTCCCCCCTGTGGAGCACCAGCGAGCTCACGGTGGCGCCCCCCTCAGCTGCTTTCCTCCCTTTGGGTTTCCCCTTGGCAATCTCTTCAGCCTGAACAGGAAGTGGAACCTCAGGTTCAACTTCCTGTTTCAGAGGAAGTTTCAGTTCCTGTTCCACAGGAAATAGGTCCTTAAGGGGGAGGCGTGGCATGTCGAGCCGAGGACTGCTCGATATGGGAAGGAGCTTCAACAGCAAGTCATTCTCCATGAGGTCATCTTCTTCCTGACTCAGCAACAAAGGGGTGTGGTCTTCCGAACTTTGTGCTGTGCCACAGAGGGCATCTGATACCATGGCTAGGTTGTCAATCGTATGAAGCAACTAGAACGACAATAACACTTTGTTGATGAAATTTTTATATAACCCCCCCACTATCATGCCACCAGAGTCCTAGGTGATCAACCCTTTACCTAAACCAGCCTCACCTTGCTGGTGTTTTTGAGTCCTCCCTCCATGCCCTTAGCAGTGGTCTCCAGGACTCTCAGCTGCTCATCCAGCAGCTGCAGGCGATCAACAGTGTCCCTCCAATGATCCTTCATGGGCTCAAGACTGAAAAAGCATGAGATTAGAATTCTTATAACATCCAGACTAAGGGGCAAATCTCAAATCTTACGTATTTCTATCCAACCTATCCTGTTTCTATCACATTCTGGAGACAATGTCTTACTTTGGTAGATCCAATTCATCCACTTCCACATCTTCAGAAAACTCGAGATTGATCGGAGGTGTGGCTTCAAATCCCACCTGCACTCCAACGCTGGATGTAGGAGTTGTTTCCATCTCCGCACCACCTCCTGACATTGGTTCCAGAATTCCCAGACCACCAACATCCATTTCTACTAGTGAGGCATCTGAACTACACTTCCTACCAATCCTGGTATCTGACACACTTTTGTTAGAGATTTCAGTTCTGGAACCTGACTCTTGCTCTTTGGAAATTTTGGTTCTGAATCTATTGTCACGTGTTCCAATTCTGGTACCCAATTCTCTCTCGTCAGTGATTTTGGTTCCAGTTTCAATGGAGATATTAGCTGTGGGTTCAGTGCCGGAATGTGGTTTTCTTTGAACAAGAGGATGAGAGGGAGAGGGGGGAGAGGGGGGAACAGAAGGAGGGGTAACGTTTGGAACAACAGCTACTACAGGAGGTGGTTTCAGCTCCAGGAGGGGAGGAGTGGGCGGTCGAACACGCCCAGCCATTCCCACGGAAGATGTCGGAGCATCCCCAACCTTTCCCTTGCTGCTTGATTCGATGGTAATGGTGGCGTTGAGGATTCTATCCTCCTCCTCAGTCACAGTGGAATCACTCTCGCTCCTTCCCAGGTCTTGTACTGTTAGCCTCCTCACCTCCAGGCTCTCCAGAGGAGGAAACTCATCCGGGAAATCAACCGATTCAGAACTACCTAGAGCTGGCATCACCGCCGACTTGAGAGTTGCAGGTGGTGGAAAAATCTCTGGGTGAAGGACTTCAGAAGGTGGTTCTTCAGAGCAGCTTAAAGAGGGGAATGTAATGGGTGAGTGCATGCCATCACCAGTGAGGCCCACTTCAATTGAAGAGTCTTCGTCAGCTGATGAAGGCTTGGCTGGAAAAAGAAGCTCTTTGCCTTTGCCTCTGTCATCTGTAGTTACTGCTGGTGAGATCTCCTGGATCCTGGATGTCGTTGCTCTTTTCACATCCAAATGTTCCCACTTCTTCTCTGGAACGCCCGACGCTGATGGATCTGACTTTTTAAGAAGTTCTGATGTCTTCTTAACAAGTTCTGATGTCTTCTTAACTTGATCTGGGATAGTTTTCAGGTTTTGCTCTGACCTCAACAGACTCTCAACTTTACGATCCCAATCCTTCCCATCAGGTGCAGTTGACTTAGTTGCACCCATGTCATGTGAAGTGTAGAGTCCTGATTCCATCTTTGGCCTCTTCCAAGCTTCACGAGGGAATTTTGGAATCGTATCTCCGACTTCAGCAGGTCGGGTGGCTTCCTTCTTGGCAGGAACTGTAGGTTTCTTGGCTTCTCTCCTTTGGGCATGCTCAGTACGCTCTTCCGCTGCCTTGTGAGTAAGCACGGTGCTTTCTTCCACTGCCCTGTGAACTCGCTCTGTACCCTCCTCCAATACTTTCCGCAAGGGTATAGAAGGTGTTTCTGCGTCTCTGTGACCATGCTTGGTAGGCTCTTTTGACGATGCTCTGTGCTTTGGCGACATCTTACTTGGCAGTGTCTTCCTCTTGCCAAGCTTCTTCCTCCCTTTCTCGACAGCAAGGGGCTCAGGAGGCAGACCTTCAGCAAAAGACAGCTCTGAAGAGGTTTCTTGGTTGCTTGCAGCCTCACGTTCTCGAGAAACTGCTGTTGCAGATTTTCTGTCGGCAACAGCTATTTCCGGAATGCTTCCACTGACCACCCGAGTAGCTTCCCCCCGTATTGCAGCACTTTCCGTGTCTAGACTCAGCAGTTTGAATCCGGTTTCCTTCATCCTGCTCAAAGGGTCATCCGCCTTCAAGAGCTTTGGTGGTGCTGTAGCCTCGGGCACTGCTGCTGGCATGCTCGACTGGCCACTGAAAAGCTGGTCAGGAGGGATCAGCAAGGGAACGAATGGCTGGATAGGGACCCAAGGAATCTGGAAATCAGGGGGGCGATGATGTTGGGGGGGGTTGAAGTCCTGAGGGGGCTGATTTGTGGGGATGAGGGGAAGTTGAGGGACCTGGGAATAGGACGGCTGCTGCTGCTGCTGTGGCTGCTGTGTTTGCTGAGGCAGTGGGAAAGGGAGAAATAGTGGCACTTGGAGGTTTTGGGGGAGGTGCGAAGGAGTTGACAGAGGTGTCGTTGCTGCTTGCTGTCCCTGTGGCAGACCTGAGGGAGGAGGATAATACTGAGGATAGCAGGAAGGAATCTGCTGAGGGGGGCCTTCCATCTCCCTGGGTAGGCTCAGCAGAGGGAAGTCTTGTCCCAGACCAGAGCCAGCGGCCATATTTGAGGGTCCTGCCCCTCGCAATACCCTAGGAGCCACCAGCTGACCAAACTGCCTCAGATTCTCTACCACCTCAGGATAAACCTGCTCCAGGTCACACCGAGTCAAATTGGACGCCTGAGGCCTTGAAGGTTCGGGGTCCATCTGAAGCAGTGGGATGCCGCTGAACAACTCAGAGGGCTTGCGTTGAGTGGCTCTGGGACCCAAATCTCTCTCTTTTGGAAGGTTTTGAGGCTCTTGCGACGTTTCAAGGGTGGTTTGAGTCGTGGACGTGCTCAATAGAGGAATTGCTCCAGGACTCGAGATGTCGCTTTGCAAGTCGGACAGACACAAATGTCCAGCTGTAACAACCTGTTCCCTGGCTACTTCTCCCCTTTTTGCTCTCTCTCGGTGCTTTCTTACGGAGTGCTTCTTCTTCCTTGCAGAAGGCAGGTGGGGAATGGTGCTCGGCAGAGATGAGGTTTTATAGATGGGTATGGTCACGTGACTCTCACTGGGTTCAGTGTAACTGGAGGACTTCAAGTCTTCAATGTCAAGAACCTTCAATAAGCAATAACAAGATCATTGGGTGAATTTGGATACATTGCCCGTAGCAATTACTAATAACATGGGGACATTATGTAGGCATCCGTACCTGAGGTAAAGTGCTTCCTGTTACACCGTCATCTTCAGATGATTCCGGTGCTTGAAATTTTCCCCCTTCACTCTCCATTGCTTCATGCACCTCCTTTTCTTTGAGTAGAGGCAATGGCTTTAAACCACTGCCTTTGCTAGAGTCTGTCGATGGCAGATTCCTCTCTTCACTCTCTCTCATCTGCTGCTGGCTTGGCTGGAGTGTGGTTGGCCCTGCAGCCTGACCTCCCAATGAGGAAAGGATCCCTGCCAGGGCCAGGGAGGTCAGTCCCCCCTCCAAAGCCGTGGGCCCAGCACCTGCACCGACACTGTCTCGGCCTGCTAGCAGAGAGGCCAGGAGGACACCCAGAACTTGACCTTGCTGCAGCTAAAATACGAAACAACAATGCTAGCCACCGGGACAGAGAGTCCTTTTATACAGAGGTTATCCTTATTTTGGAGGGTCTTTTTATCAAGGTACTACTGTATTCTACTCATTCTTACCAGATTTCCTGGGATGGTGGTTTGTCTGTCTACCTTTTCAGGTGGGGCTGCAGAGGTTGCCTCTTCGGCCGGTGGAAATGGCGCTGAGGCTGTCCCGTCTTTGCCACCGTCAGCCTCATCTCTGGGGGAAGGTGAGGGGATAGTTTGGTTCTGATTGTCTTCTTGAGTGACTGAAGTTGTCTGGCTTGCTATATCATGTGACGAAGCTGGCTGATGGACTGGTTCATCCCGCGAGGGTGGTAGACGTGTTGTTTTACTGACTGGGTGACTGGTTAAGGGTGGGCTGTGACCCTCAAGGGAGGGTGCACTCGATTGAAGTGGTTCTATGTTGGTGGTATCAGTGCCCCCTCTCTTGCTACCACCAGATCCCCTTCTTTCATCATTTAGAGCTCTTTTATCTACTTCTGTTGTCTCCTTTCTTTCAGATTTCATACTCCTCGGCTTTTCTCCTTCCTCCCGTTCGTCTTCACCCCTCCTCTCACCTCCCTCTCTCTTCTCACCTTCCCCTCCCCCTCCATCTCCACTGCTGGTGTCCAGCTGAGCTTGGACGAGTGTTGAGTTAGGTGAGAGCTCAGTCAGACTCAGAGTACAGAGGTCATCCACGTTGAGGGTGTCTTCGGAGGAGGGCGTGACGGACACCACGCTGGATTCATCCAGATCCCTAACTTCCAAATCCTCACTTTTTGCTGCTTCCTTTTGGCCATCACTTCCAGATTTAGTTTTGCTGCTTTTGGCACTGCTCGTCCATCCAGCCCCACCCCCTACTGCTGCAGCAGCAGGAGCAGCCCCACCCCCTAAACCAGCAGGAGCAGATATCATTGTTGAGGAGAGAGGATTGGTAGCTGATCGGGAATTGGAGGTTGGAGGGGGAAGAAATAGTTTCACATTGGACCCAACTTCACCCAAACTGCACACAAAAGAAGTACATCTTGAAAACTTGTACACAACAACAACAACAACAACAACAACAACAACATTAACAGCACCTGAATGTGATGTCAGTCAGGAATTCACTGCTGGAGGTGTGCATGGCAAGGTCTGAGTCCTCGGTGAAAGTTTCCGTAACAGAAGACCTCTTCTTTCCCACATGCTCTGGACTGAAGCTCAAAGCTAACTCAGACATTTCAGGGGTGAACTGGCCCTATACGTGCATAAAGTGACAAGTCTATCTTTAGTAGACAGTTAGCTAATCTTACCTGCAAAACACCATCAGGGACGCCAAGTAGCTTAAAATCATTCACACCACCTTGGATCCATGAATGTTCTATGGCACTCAAGTCCCCATCAAAGGCTAGCTTAAAGTCACTTCTCATCCTTCCACCCTGTGCACCCAAACTCCTCTCAGTGGCAAGTTTCACACCATCTTCCAGATTTTCCCCCTCTTCCGAAGTTGCAAAGCTTCTCTTGGCTGCTAGTTCAGTGTCACTTTCTTCTTCTTTCTCATCTGTGACATCACTTTCTCCTTCTGATGCTGGAAAGGCACTTTCATCGCCAATAGCTTTGGGTAAACTTTCTTCAGCAATTGTTACACGTTTCTTTCCTCGTAGATCTCGCCTGGCTCTCCCAGACTCCTCCCCCTCTCCTCCAGGCTCCTCCCTCATTCCTCCAGACTCCTCCCACTCCCTCAGGCAGCCGATGATGATGGGTACAGAGAGGTTCACTCTGATTGTTGTGGTGGACCCCAGACTCTGCCTCCTCTGTGCCAGCTTCTTCCTGCCAGCCGACTCCAATCTCTCGGCACTCCTCGGCTCTCGTGGGAGCGTTTGGGGGTGGGGCATCTGAGCCCACCTGATGAGGGAGTGCAGCAGCGGAGACAGGCCACACGCAACTGGAGAGGTCTCTTGGACCAGTCCCATTCCGGTTCCAGAATGGAATTCAGAGAGGTAAGGGAGAAGGTGCCTATTGGCATCCGAAACTACCACACTCTGAAGTGGTTCGCTCAACGGAGGTAGAATGGTTTCGAAGAGCGTTTCGAGAAAGGAGAAGTACATTGTATCGTGTTCTAGCAGCAAGCTACCCACGTCTAAATCCTTCACTTCAGAAGAAACCTCGAAAAAGTTCTCATGCAATCGGCCAGAATGGCGTTCGAAAGCCTTGCTCCTGTTTTTCAAGACGAGCCCACTCTTGAGCTGGTAGGCAACGGAGAGTGGCTGAGGGTGCTCACTAGCCACAGACTGGTTGGCTGCTCTAAGCCTGGCCATGATCCTCCTTAGCTTTGCGTCCACTCTCCCCTTCCCCCCATCCCCACCGGAACGGGGAAAGCAGAAAGCAAGGACCTCCATAAGGAACTCATCCGTGGGAAGCTCGGAGAGAACTGACACGACGAGGTCTTCGATGTCCAGGTCGCTGCTCGCCAAGGTAGAGATAAAGGGAAGGAGTCTTGAGCTCCAAAGAGCTGCATTGCGTCCATCATCTCTCATGTTTTGACCCTACAGGGATGAAAGATAACATAGCTACCTTTCTCTTCCAAATTAGCTATTCTCAGTACGAACATTATACCTTGTAAAGGGCTGGCTGGAGCTTTCTGAGGTAAAGGCTGGCCTGATCCCTGACATGCAGGAACCACATCAGCACACAGAACTTGCGAAAGACCTCAAACAAATGCCCAACACCAGCAGACACTTGCCCTGCAAGATTGCAAAGACAACTGAAGTTTCAACTGCATAATGTCTAGTGACCTACACATATTATGTCCACTCCACAATCATGCTACCTTTGGTGATGCCAGCATTCAGTCTTCCACTCATACTTTTCAAGTATCTGGGGAAGCCTGCTGGCTTGGTGTCTCCAGGAACCTGGAGTCCCCCAGGTTCCGGTGCCGTGGCATGGCGGAGGAAGGTGCTCTGGAGCTGGCTGGAGTACCACCGCGCACATGCCTGGAGGCTGTTGGAGGCCCTGAGGACCTGCACGAGGCTCTTGATGGTGCTGCTGATGTTGCGACGCTGGGAGTGCTCTTCAGGACACTGAACAAAGTCCTGCAAATGCATGAAGAAGATAAACATAACTTGGATCCCTGAAATGAGGCCATTTTGAACACAACTCTATAGTCCCTAAAATGAGGCCACCTCTCTATCAAGACACTTGGACTGGTCCCAAGGGTGGCCAGATACTCACCTCTTCAGTGAGAGTAGGCTGGATGTAGAAGAGGGGAGGGGCAGGCAGGTAGAAGCCTGGGTGCACTCGCGTGCTCAGACCGGCAGTCAGACTCACCAGCTCCTTCAGGCAGTGGTCGGCACAGCTCCTCAGCACCAAGTCAACTCCCGACAAAGCACACACGTGGAACGTCTCCAAGATGAACTGCTCGCACACCCTTCCCAGCGAAGGATCGACATCACTGTCACCAGAATCAGCAAATCTATTGGACGGTTTTACAGCCTTCTTGTGCAAACTGCTGAGGACCTTTAGGATGTTGCTCGTTGCTAAGTGGTGGGAGAAATTCGAGAGAATGTCTCCAACGGCCATAGCGGAACTGTGTAACGATTCCCCTCGCCTCTTTGCCACCCTCTCAGAGTGCACGGCGAATATGACGGCCAGCACAAAAGCCTTCCTCCAATCTCCAAGCTCCACGACAAAGTCGCACGCTTTCTCCCACTTCCCGGAGAGAAGCAGGAGATTGACGGCCCTCTCCACCGTCCAGACATCGGTGAGGTCCTGCTCCCGTAGAGCTACAGAGAGCTTCGTTCTGGAGAGCTCAGCATGCCTTGCGGACACAGTGGTGTCGCTAGACATCAGGACGAGGATCTCTTGATTGGTGAAGTACGATGCCATGAGGTCGCCGAGGACCCCGACAATGAAGCGAGCTGGCTCCGACCTGACGCAGATATAGGAGGCAAAGTCACGCCTATTCACAATGCTGGAGTCAAGGATATCGGAGAGACGATCGGCACTCATTGAGACAGCGAGCTGGCCGTCTTTCTCCGCCTCATCACCACCACCACCACCACCACACTCCTGAACACACCCACTCACCACATCCATGACCCCTCTCATGTCGTACCTCAACAACTGGTCCAGCATGGACCTAATATCATTTCGCGCTGCTGCATAAGTGAACGGTTTGCCGTCTTTTGGAAGAGACAAGGGTAATTTTTTAGGGGTGGAGGGCTGCTTGCTAGAGGAGAGGAGGTGATAGATGTAGTAGTGGAGTGCCTTGAGGGTAGTGGAGGCATTGGCCGAGCTCTTCTTGAACTGTTTGAAGAGTCGAGCAACCTCGGGCGCCCAGTTCCCCCGGCCCGCGGAGGAGGAGGTGGCGGAGGCTCGTGCGGAGGAGACAGGGGGGTGGCGAAAGGACTTGGCCAAGTCTCGGCTCCGCTTCACGTCCTGCCAAAGAGCCGATACGATGCTGAGAGCCGCGTTCAAGGACGGTGCCAGACACTGGACGCAATTTGGGGTGGGATGTTTTTCAAACTGCATGCTGGTGGTCGTACGGCCGCTCTGGAGAACATCGCCAAGCACGGAGTGACGTGTGGAGTAGGTCGAATCCAGGACGCACACCATTTCTTCCAGGAGGTTGTAGACATCCAGGAGGCTTGTGGTCACCCAATCCGTGAACAGCTTCAGAGACTTCAGAGTGTGCCTGTCTCTCCGAAGCGTGGCAAAGTTGCGCTGGACCTTGCTCAGACCGGATAGGAACCCGAGGAGGATGGAGTTGGAGATGGACACGGAGAGATCAATCCGACTTTGCTTCAGCTTATCAAACGCCACCAGCTTCAGTAACGATGTGATGAAGTCCTGTGAGAGGGCGTTTGTCTCGATGGGCCGATCGGCAATGGGCGAGGTTGAACCGGAAACGCTGAGCTCTGAGACCACCTTGAAGATCGTGGAGAGGAGCCGGTTTGTGGCAGCCTCGAGCTCTGATCTGTACGCAGATACCTCATTCAGTTCCAAGGACTTGGTCTTAGGGAGCATCCCGTTGAAAGGGACGAAAGGCTCGCAGGTGAGGAGCATGCCCACGGCAGCTTGTAGGAGAGGGACGGAGGCACTGAGGGATCCCTTGTCCCGTCTGGCCGCTGATGGTGAAGAGATTGGGCTCCTCCCACTTCCTCCTCTGGGATGTGCTGAGTCAGCACCGAGGGTCTTGAGAGTGCTACTCATGACAGCTGCATCGTTCAGTTCCAGGTCGCCATTTGCGATGGAAGCAAGGAAGTCCAAAGTTCGATCCCCTCTGGACCCCGTCACAAGGGACTCTCCCTTACCGAATATCCTCGACATCTGCTCTTTCTGCTGTAACAGTAAAGAATCTCCCAGCATTCCACGTGAAGTGGCCACGAGACCCTTTACCAGGCCCAGGAGGTCTTGTGTAGTTGGGTCGCGAATGTGGGCGTGGCCTTGTGGGGCGGAGTCCGGACTCGGGTCCCACTCAAAGAGGGTAACGCTATAGCCGTCCGAGCATGCCAGCTGGGGAAGGTGGGGGTGACAGGCCACCGTGAAACGTGGACGGGATACATCTCTCTCCGATGACTCTGAATTCTCATGGCTAGTGGCAGATAATCTCTTGGGTTGATCCCTAAACAGCAAAGTAGGAACTATCAACTCTACTGGTGTTTAAAAGGACACATAGCCACAGTGGAACTTTCCCTCTGAGAAAGGGACAACCTCCCTACTAAGGACGCTCTTCTGGACCCCTTTCCCTACATTATTAACCTCCGAGAAAAGGACAACCTCTCAACAGAGGACAAAGTGGCTGATCCCAAGGTGTCCTGGTACCACTATGCACATTATACATGTAATCAATAGGATCATGCAGTGGTGGTAGCCATTGCAACTGATCTTATTGGCTACTACACAATTCATCAAGTGTTAAGACACTCACCCAGTGGGGATGGGGAAGTGAGTCAGCGGTGTTTCGTCCCTCATGGAGCTGTCGTAGGGTAAACTCTTGAGCCGTCCTCCTCCGACATTGACAGGAGTGTCAGGAGCGATGACAAGGGAAAGAGGCTGGCCAAAACGGGTCAGGATGAGCAGGCATCCCCTGCGGGTTATGCAGGCCAGGAGCAGCCCATCTGACGACCACGATACGTCCGTTATCCAATACAACCTTCAAGATCGATCACATATACATGGCATGATAACCAAAGCACACCCACTTGTAATTAAAATTAATGTTATCACTATGAAACCACACCCACTCACATGGAAACCACACCCACTCACCTGCCAGTGCTGGTATCCTCCTGGGAATAAGGATTGCTGCTTAGTTCTTCGGAGAAGAATGGAGAAAGGAAGTGAATGCGAATCTTCCCTGCTTTTCGCTCGTTGACAACCAGGGCTGACATGTCACCCGATGGGGAGAGGCGATAGATGTAGGTGCCACGCCCATTGTGGGTGGGGCCACTGTGGGACTGGCAGGAGACGCTGCTCCAGGAGACATTGAAAGGTGGAGGTTCGCTCCAGAGTGCACCAAACTGTGACGAGGCAACATTGGCGGTGTAGTTGCCACCCCACATACGAACATTCTTCCCTCCGCCCTGACGACCATACCCCTCCCCTTCCCCACCCGCAGTGAGGTTGTCTTGGAGGCGGTGCGCCGAGAAGGCTGTCCGCAGCTGGTCCGAGTGCTCCTGGGGGGTCCGTCGGGTGTAGAACTCTGCCGTGGGGCTGGGCCAGTTGATGAGGAGGTGAGTGATGGTGGTCTCGGAGGAGGCGCGGTCGTTGAACACCAGCCCACATACACAGATCTCCTCAAGCGCCTGAACATCGACACATCATGAGCATTGAATGCATGCTTCATGCACATGTATGTATGTATGTATGTATGAACGTATGCACAAACAAACAAACAAACAAACAAACAAACAAACATACATACATGCAGTTCCAGTCACCTGATGCACACAGAATCCCGCATCCACGCTGG
>JAAGOD010031213.1_pt1 | contig 15249 bp, 19 predicted proteins | sample 8389681 | NCBI WGS metagenome assembly JAAGOD01 (sample SAMN13964374, study PRJNA552185) | sponge metagenome | biome: deep-sea hydrothermal vent fields; feature: spots directly above weak diffusing fluid; material: seawater and sediment | host: Tedaniidae sp. KZ-2020 ... | reverse complement strand
TGTATGAGGACATTGTTTATGTATGTATGTATGTAGGTAGGTGTGAGGTACCTTGTGTGGTGCCTGAGGACAGTGTTTAATTGTGGCACTATAGATTGTGTGATACCTACATTTTGTATGAGGTTCATAATGTTATGCACTAGATGTGTGATACCTATAGCAGCACTTTGTACGTCCCTGCTAAAGCTGAGGACAGTGTTGTGCTGGGGAGTGCAAAGTTCAGGAGCAAGGGGAGAATACCAGCTCTCTCCTACTACTATCCCCCCAAACAGGTACCACCACTGACCACACTAGCACTGCCACCACTGACTTGTTCTCCTCTGACCTCAGAGTGCCTTGTGTAGGAGCAGCCAGCCTCTGGTAGGGCTCCGTGGCAGATCCACTGAAGATGAACAGATGATTCAGTGCATCATTGATGCTAACCCTAATGTTGATGACATGTACATGATTGACACCAGACCCAAGGTATTGAACAATTTTTTGACACTGACTAGCTTTCTTGAAGCCAGATTTGCTAAATGCTGGCCAAATTTGCATTGGTGTAATGCTGATATAAGTGTAGAGATCTAGCGGCCAGTAAAGTATGCATGCAAGCACTGGGAAAAGCCAGTGCTGGTGGTATCATGTTACCACTTTGCCTTTTCTGATCTCACCATGGCTGCTGCATGTTGGAAGATTTACTTACTGCTTTCAGATTAATGCCATGGCCAACAAGGCTGCTGGTAAGGGATATGAGAGCTCTGACCACTACAACAATGTTTCCTTGGAGTTCTACAACATCCATAATATTCACGTCATGAGGGAAAGCTTGCAGAAACTAGTGGAAGGTACATTACCACCCCTTTCTAGTACAGTAGTACCCTATCCCTCTCTCAGAGAGTACCGAGACTAAGTATCTCTATCACTCAGCTTCACAAGGGGGGAGTGCCAGTTTGGGAACTTGCATGTGCTTGCATGCATATGTATGTTGCTGTAGCCTCCTGTTCTCCCAAGGAGAGCCTGTCTGGATTCTTGACAGGCATTGAGAGCTCGGGTTGGCTCAAGCATGTTCATTTGGTGCTGGAGGCATCCATCTTCTCTGCCAAGGCAAGTTGTCTGACTGTAATGCTGGGGGGCAATGAGGCTGCATAATCACTTATCAAAGTGTGTGGGTAAGAGTGTGTACTGTGTACGGATTCAGGCTCTGTGTAAGGAAGGCAGATGTGAGTGCTGTGTGTTGAATATTGGCTATCAGGGCAAGAGTGTGTGTGAGGGCTGTGTATTGATCATTCAGGCTCTGTGTGAGGAGGGGAAGAGTGTGTTGGTGCACTGCTCTGATGGCTGGGACAGAACTGCTCAAAGCTGCGCTCTGACCTCTCTGCTCATAGACTCCTACTACAGGACCCTCCATGGCTTCATGGTAAGTACATGTCTACTGTAAACACAGGCGTTGTGCTGTGCAGTGTTGCAGCACTTCCTCAACATAGTTGTGCAACTTCATACACTCCTGATGTCTTGCTCTTGTAGATTTTGATAGAGAAAGAGTGGTTGTCGTTTGGACACAAGTTTTCCATACGGTAAGGCAGACATGGTATTGTGAAGCCTCTGTTGTATTGCAGCCATTGACCTATGTATCCATTGCTGTAGGAGTGGTCATTTAGCAGGAGAGAATCGTGAGACATCTCCAATCTTCACCCAGTTCCTGGACTGTGTCTGGCAGATCATGATCCAGTTCCCAACAGCTTTCCAGTTCAACGAGCACTTTCTTGTCACTCTCCATGACCACGTCTATTCCTGCCAGTTTGGCACTTTCCTGGGAAACAATGAGAGGGAACGACTATTGCATATGTACGTGCACACACATTGACAGTACCATGTACATATGTACATGATGTAAATTACAGTCCAACGTCAGACATTTTCTGACCATTTTAGGCCATTGTCTGAACAAAACTCGATTTGACCAGACAAAATGTCTGAGCAACTTCACTCATGTAGGCTTCTCACTTTTACACTGAAGTTTCTCTCTTTTGAGTGAGGATAGCTTTCTTTTCAGTGTGCAATGTCAGATCAAAGTCAGGAACTGGTAGAAAAATATCTGTTATGGTCAGACAAATTGTCCAGCCATTTAATTTCCAGCTCCTGTACATCTATGGTGTAGTATAGTGACCACCTTTGGGCTGCAAAAAAGGGAGGTGGTCTCTTTACAGAGATCAAAATGAACTGTTGGGACATGAGAAGTGGTTTTATAGAGGGGTTGTATCTAGAGAGACAGGTGGTGTATGTAGGTGTATGCATGTGTGTATGCATGTTGATGCAGCCCACTGCTGTGAGCTAGACTGCGTCTCACTTTACTGGGTCAGCCCAATCCCAGGCTGGTTGGGGTAAAGGTCACACCACTTATTTTGTGCACTCAGCTTTGCTTAACAAATGTCTTGGGACTTAGTTTCAAGCTAGTTCAAGGTCTCTGTAACCCAGGTAATAAAATTTGTATGTGCATGTTTGTGTGCAGGTTTAGTGATCAGACATATTCAATGTGGGGTTACGTGTGGGCTCATTTGGACGACTTCATCAACCCCCTGTACTCTGAGGGTTCTTCTCACGAGCAGATCCTCTTTCCCAACACGGACATCCCACACCTCAGGTGACCACTGAGTTGGTGCTGTGACCACTGTAGTGAATTGATGTACAGTGAAGGTGACAAATGATTGTGTGTGGTGTGAATTGTGTGGGCTGTGACCACTCCAATGAATCCTGTAATACATTATGTATTATTAGAGTAGGTGCCCTGTACTGTGGTGGTGATAACTGATTGTGAATTGTGTGTATGTGGAACCATTGTATTAGTAGTCCAATGTAGAGCTGGGTGCCCTGTACAGTGGATTTGATGACTACTGTAGTGAATTTTGACTCTAGCTGGCGCTGGGGTTGGACAAAGGTCAAAATATGCTGGCCTTGAGCCTTGCAAGGATACAAACACTGTTTGGAATACCTGGAATTCAAATCAACTTTAACGTAATCTTTCAAGAGTTGTTTCTAACTTGGATCCTGTGGTGTACAGTGTAGTCTCCAAATCCAAAACTACATAGATGATGTTCAGCGTTTGATTGCTTTTCAGCTCACTAAATTTTCTACAGCCCAGGTTTGACCTGAGAAATAGCCTCTCCAGAAATATTTCCACCACCATTTACACACCACACCACCTATGTAGAGTGCCTGTGTGCCTGTATGCGAGGCTTGTCCTTATTCTGTGTATTGTGCTCCTAGTTTTTGGATTGGGCTGTATTGCTGCTACCCTCTGCGGCAGCACGTGTGTGAGCTGAGCGATGAGGTGATGGGGAGTCTCAAACAGCAGAACACCTGTCTCACAGAGCACATCAAATTCATGCAGCAAGTACAGAGACTACTACGTATACATAGTGTATCAGGGCATGGCAATACTGGGGCATAGAAAGGGAATCCTTGAGCCAAGAGACTCAGGGGTTCATATTCCTCCACGTTCCCAACCTGAGTCTCTCCTCCCCCCAACCCCTCTCCCAACCTGTGTCTCCTCCCCTCCCCAGGATTTACTATGAAATGGGTCCTAGTGTTGCAAAGATATTGGGTCTGTGCTGAGGTTACTGTACCACCAATGCCTGGGGTAAGGAGGGTTCAAAAACATGACAAGGAGATCAAGTTCCTGTACATAGAATGAGTGGGGTCTGTGAGTGTAAGGTAGAAGATCAGAACCAGTGTGGGAAGTGTAATGGTTCCCTGTCATTTTTTTTTTTTAATAGAAAATTGAAGACTTGAAAGTGAGGTTGTCTCATTTTCAAGAGGAGAATGCTTACCGTATTAGCAACTGCTCAGAGAATAGCAGCTCCGAGAAAGAAGAGCAAGCAACATCAGATGCCCGCACTTTGAACTCCCACTCCGAACCTACAGACCAAAGAGACACAGCCACTGATAGCAAAGAAACAGCCACAGGTGGAAAAGTGAACAGCTCTCCAGTGATGACAACAGATAAAGGGAAGGAGGGAATTAGCAATGGAGTAGTGTTGTCTGGAGAGGAGGAAGGGAGGAGTGCTCCTTTCACACTGAGCCACCAGAACAGCAGTGACTGTGTCAGACCCTGTAGTTTAGATGTCCCCCCCAGCAGCCAGTGTGAGGCTGCTGAGACTGACAGTGAGGTCACCAGGAAAGCCCCCACTGAAGTGATGTCTCCCCGATCCTACTCTGTCTTCAAGAGCAGCCTGGTGCACATCCCTGAAATGAACTTGCCCTGGGAGTCCATGAGGAATACCTCACAGTGTGCTTGTGGAGTCTCCTTCTCCTTCTCAACAAGAAAGGTGGGTGCATGAGTTGTTCTTGCTACTTGCTACAGTGAAGCCTTACTATTTTTGTAATAGTCTGCACAATGTACCATCTTTTCTCAGTGCCAATTTCTGTAGCTACTGTTTACACCAAGCTACAGTTGAGCCTTGTTATTAATAATCATTGTTGTTGTTCCTCCAGTACCACTGTAGCCACTGTGGGAGTGTGGTGTGCAATTCCTGTGGCAACCACCAGGCCGCCTCCCCATGGCAGACCACCCCAAAGCCACACAGAGTCTGCAAGTCCTGCTTTAAAATGATGAAGAAGATTACAGAAGAAACTGACGTACAGAGATGAGACAAATCAGTGCCACCATTATAGTCTTTCATCTTATTTATTGCCTCATTGAGTTGTGTGTTGGGATCGTCACGGAGTAAAGCTAAATATATCCCATGAAAAATGTACTCTTTTTTATACGCGTCCTTTACCAAGAGGTGTGAGCACGTTCTGAGAACCTGCATAGTAAAAGATGATTTTCATTATCTAGCTCTAAAGCTCTAGCTATTTACTTTGAACCTCAGTGCAGCTATGGAGAACGGCCATGCAGCCAAGAAAGTAAAGATGAGCCACGGCTCTGCTCCAGAGTCTTCCTTCAAGGACCTATCAATGTGTCCTCCTGACCCAATATTCTTCGTCAAGGACTCCTATAACGCTGACAAAGACCCAAAGAAGGTCAACTTAGGCATTGGAGGTAACTAAAGGGGCATAGCACACTGTTACACTAAGTGACTAGCTATTCTTCAGCTTACAGGACAGAAGAGGGCAAGCCATGGGTACTTCCAGTCGTTAGGACCATTGAGGCCCAGATGAGTGCAGACCCAACACTCAATCATGAGTATCTGCCTCTGGATGGCCTTAGAGCATTCACAGATGCTGCCTCAAAGATGTTACTTGGAGATAACTGCTCAGCTATCACTCAGGACAGGGTAATGCAACTAGCTGTCATGGTAACCAGTTATGTTTAATTGTCTGTCTGTTGTGTAGGTGTGTGGTGTTCAGGCTCTCTCAGGGACGGGGTCTCTCAGGCTAGGCTTTGAGTTCCTCAAGAAATATTACCCATCTAGGATTGTCTACCTCTCTACACCAACTTGGGGTTAGGGGTGTGTTTCAATTTTGCAAAACAGAACATGCCATATACCTTAAGGTAACATTTTATTAACGGGTACTAATTTTAGCTAGTTCAAAGTTCAAATTGATATTGCTCCTTCTTGATGTACAATCATAGCTCACAAATACCTTCAAGAGGAAGGGCATGGGCCTAGTATCAAGATGATACAACTAATCTGACAACTTTCCCCATTGCTGCTAAACTAGTATACTGAAATCACAAAAGTGGTAAAATCGCTAAAATATGTACCCGTAAAATAATAGTGACCTTAAGGTATTACATGAGGTTATATGACGATAAGTAGCTCTTGTGCATGCAATGTGACTGTCTGTTGAATACAGCCTTCATTCTTCCTTGTACACTAAATATGTACTGAGGACTTACTGGCAAATAATATTTTGATGGCATTGTGCCAGCATGTCTGGCATCTAAACTTGTGAATCTGTGGGGTACTGTTGTGTAGGGAACCACAAAGACATCCTAGCAGAGACAGGGCATGAGATCAGACATTATCGCTACTACAACAAGAAGACCAGGGCACTGGACTATCAGGGAATGATTGAGGACCTGAAGGTGCTTCAGTAGAATCTAGATCATGGTGAAAACATTATTGGGTCAGGATAAACTACTTTGCTAATTCAAGGCAGTCAGTGTGCTCAGAATCAATGTGTTGTGTTGTTTTATAGAATGCACCTGCAGAGTCTATCATTCTTCTGCATGCATGTGCACACAATCCCACTGGAGTGGATCCCAACAAGGAACAGTGGAAAGGAATTCTCTCAGTAATTCAGGTCAGGCTTCAAACTAGAGACCTGATGTCCATTTGAGACAAGAGGCAAACCCACAATGTACAGTCTGTGTGGAAGTTGTTACAACTAAATACACATGCCTGGCACATGCTCTGCCAGTCTATTTCTAGGTCTCTAGCCTGTGGTCAGTGTTTGCTTTGTTTGTTTGCAGGAGAATAGACTGTTTCCATTCTTTGATTCAGCGTATCAAGGTTTTGCTACAGGTGATTTGGACGGAGATGCTTGGGCAGTGAGGGAATTTGCCAAGAATGGTGTTGAATTTTTCACTGCTATATCTTTCTCAAAGAACTTTGGCCTCTACAGTAAGCTTGACCAGAATGATCTGTATTGCACTTGGTGAGCTCTGTTGAGTCTTTGTGAAGGCAAGAGTTCTTGGCTTCATGACACATGCTGTAACTGTCCTGCACTGAGGCCACACAAAAAAAAATTTTTGTCTTCCATACTAATGAGCACATGCTGTATCTTGTCCTGCATTCAACGTTTTGTCTAGCACATGCTGTATCTTGTCCTGCATTCCATGTTTTGTCTTGCACATAGATGAGCGTGTTGGATTGCTATGCTGTGTGTTGAATGAGCCCTCTGTTGCTGTGGCTGTCAGGTCCCAACTCAAGCCTCTCTGTAGACGCATGTGGTCAAATCCACCCAATCATGGCTGCAGGGTAGTGGCTACTGCTCTGGCTAACCCTTCACTCTACCAGGAATGGTCAGTGTATAATATAGTCTGTAGCCTATATGGTCATGGAAAAATAATGCAGAACATTATGGGTCTGAACGTAGAGGTTATGACTTTCATTATATAAAGTGATCATGCATATCATATCTCTATGGTGGAGCTAGCTTCACTTCCCCAAATGAAAAACTGATTGCACTCCTCTACAAATGTGTATTTCAATCCTCTAACCAGGACATTGACTGGTCCTGAAGGTCTCTGGATTAGAGGTCCATTCTTGTCAGTGAATAATAGAGTACACTCCGAAAGAGGACAAACTCTATACAAAATCCAGAGGACAACCTCTCTATAAAAGGACAAAGTGCTGGGTCCCAAGCATGTCCAGTATTCAGGGGCTCTACTGTATTGTTTGGTTTAGGAGGGAGAACCTTACTGTGATGGCTGATCGTATGAAACAGAAGCGCAATGACCTGTATTTGGCTCTGAAGGCTAATGGCACGCCAGGCTCATGGGAGCACATCATCAACCAGTGTGGCATGTTCTCCTTCACTGGACTCACTCGTAAGTCTTAAACTCTAACAGTCTGTGGTTAAAATTGCAATATTATGGGGACCTGGATAGTTACTTTCCTTCCCTCCCCCTTTGCTATTAGCGATGCAAGTTGACTACCTCACCAGCAAGTACCATATCTACTTGTTGAAGAATGGTCGTATCAGCACATGCGGTTTGAATGCTGGCAATATGGAGTACGTGGCAGATGCTATCAAGGATGCTGTCACTACTCACCCTGAAAACTGAGGCACTAGTGCACTTAATAGAGTACATACATACTACCTGTTTGACTTATACGCCAGAGTTCATTATTTATCATCTTAAAGCAATTTTATGAACTATGACCTCATTAGTTTTGAAATTTGGCGCGCTTGCTAACATCGAGGAAGACCGAGATAATGGAAGTGTATACTCCTGCTGTGGAAATGCAAGAAGAGGAGGAAATGGAAGAAGAAAAGGAGTCAGCCTTTGACTGTGATGTAAAGAAGCAGCTGTTCCTGGACAATGAGCCAGAAACCCCTGTAGCACTTAAATCCTCAGCACCCAGCCAGAAGCAGCCAGTACTGATATACCTGAGGATGCGTCCAAAGAGACAAGCTGAGATTCTCAATGAAGACGCAGACTGCCTCCATCAAATGTCAGATTATGAATTGATGGCAGTGCCACCAGCAAACTCAAAAACCTATCTCAACAGTCGAGCTAGTGCTGAAAGCAATCAAAACTTCACCTTCTCTAAAATCTTTGGCCCTAGCATCGCTCAAAGAGAACTTTTTGACACTTCCTTCAAGCCTCTCCTCAAAGACTTCTTTAATGGCCAAAATTGCCTCGTCTTTACCTATGGAGTTACCAACTCGGGTAAGGTAGCTAGATCGGGAATGTGTGGTAACTCTGGAAATGCAACTTCCAGCAGCTCAAACTCTGGCTCCCTAACAATCCTTGTCAAGCTTTATGGCTAGCTAAACTACCGTATCCTCTATCTAAAGACTCAGGAGAGTCGGTGATAAGTCGGAGTGGTAGCTCTGGACAGTTGGCATTCAAGTTACCCCACTAAGAAGTCTTTCCGGATTAGTCACACTTTACCTTATATGTGTCTGGTCTCGCACACACATACCCTGGCTCATGGGAGACTAATAGGTGTCCATGTATAGCAACTAGCTGAAGTACATCTCTTGAACCTGTCTGGCTATATGTACAAAACTAAGGGTGTGTCAGGGATTTTAGGAGATGATGGATCAGTGCACCAATCTGTAATCTATGCATAAACAATTGTATTATAGGCAAGTCTTACACCATCACTGGAACACCAGCAGAACCTGGTCTTTTGCCTCGTACTCTAGACGCAATATTCACATCTCTTGATGTGGAGCAGCAACTGACTGAGGTGGACGTGTGCCCTGAGAGATTTTGTGATCTAAGGTACGTTGATCACCCACCCATACCACACTTGAATATACATACATTGGTGCCAGTGAGCAACCATGGAGAAATTTTAGAGTTGTTCCTTTGGATGTACATTATAATATAGGAGGATGGAAGCTGAAGATGTGGCAAAAGAAAAAGAATGGAAGGACAAGGTCCTCAACATGGTAGGTTTCGTTGGTAGACTTAAACCTGTGGACTGAAGTCAGCGCAGTACAGTAGAGTGAAACTGACTAATAATTAATTTTGTTCCTAATGGTCCTTTTTGTTCTATTTTGGCTACCAGAAGACAGTACATACAATATTAGAGTCTCTTGCAATGTTTAAGCCCGAAAATAGGAAACTGGCTGCATTTTAAAAGAAACTTCATAGGGGAAAAAATAGATCACACATCTATTAGGCTTTGGCTAGAATGGACTACGTATTTCTGTGATGTGTTTTAGGCTAAAAGCATAGGGTCTCATACTGCTGCATGTTCACCTGTTGAGTCAGGGGTTCCTCCACCCCCTGCTCCTGTGGACAACGAGACCTTGGACTCGTCAAATGTCAGCTCTATCTCCACTATCTCCAAGATCTCTTCAAACACCAGCAAATTCACTGACATTGATGGTAAACACTAGTGGGACACTGTCAACATTGCCCCTTTACCAGATATCAATATCTAGGTGTAAGCTTTGATGAATTTCAATTGGAAGATGACTCGTCAATTGATCTTAAAGGACTGGAGAATGAGAATTTTGCCATCTTTGTTTCTTTCGCGGAGATCTATAATGAGTTTATCTATGATCTTCTGGTGGATGTTCCAGCAGGCAAGCGCAGGCCGCCACTGAGGTTATCACAGGACAAACACCAAAACTACTTCATCAGAGGTGCATGGAACATAAGTACTCCGTTAGAACTTTGCTAAAAGGCAATCCTCTGCTGAGCTACATATATAGCTGGTGCCAATGTTGTCATCATTATGTTGTTGTTGTTGTTGTTGTTTTTGTGTACTTAGGTCTTCATGAGGTACATGTTAGCAGTGTTGAAGAGGCCATGCTTATATTGCGTCTGGGGCTGAAGCATCGACATGTGGCCTCCACTCGACTAAATTATCAGTCATCCAGAAGCCACTCCATATACACCATCAAGCTTGTCAGGCTGGCCAATGTGGGGAAACCATCAAGAGCTCTCATCAACAGGTTATTCGTTAGTCCTGAGGCATCCCTGCTAGCAGCTAGAGGACAGCTAATACATCATACATCTGCCATGGGTGGTGGTTCTTGCACTCACTCTTTCCAAATTGGCAGTTTTCTCTTGACATTGTCAGCTGGCATGCTCTTTTGGAAGCTCACAAATCTTCCTTTGATACTGCGATTTCTCTCTTCCTCTCTAGGATCTCTATTGTTGACCTAGCTGGTGCAGAAAGGTCGGCTAAGACTGGGGCCACTGGAAAGAGAGTGAAGGAGGCAGGTAATATTAACAACTCCCTCCTCACACTGGGAAAGTGCATTGAAGCCATGAAACACAACCAGAACAAGAGGTACGTAGGCTGTAAGAATGATGGAGGGACAGAAAATAAATAACTTTATCTGGCTGCTCTGATTATACATAATGTAACGTACATACTTCAAAAAGAATTCGTGACATTTTAATGCTAAGCTTCCATTTTTTTTTGAGCTTCCATTTAAGAACTTATGCGGACATTTCAGTTATGCAGACGAACTAGTGCCAGTCCATAGGGTCCGTATAATTGAGGCTCCACTACAGGGTAATCCATGACTAGAATTCCCAGTATAATTGAGGCTCCACTACAGGGTAATCCATGACTAGAATTCCCAACTAGTGCAGGGTAGAATTGTTACATACTGTTGTACTGTTTAGGTGTAATGAGGAGCGGCTTGTTCCCTTTCGAGATAGCAAACTCACTCACCTCTTCCAGAACTATTTTGTTGGCAAGGGGGAGGGGGTGAGGCAGGGAAAGGTCACCATGTTTGTCAATGTCTCCAACAATGCCTCTGCCTTTGATGAAACTCTTCATGTCCTCAAGTTCTCTGCTCTCACTAGCAAGGTATAGTTTTTGATGTGGGTGCATGACCACTTTGCTTTGCATTGGTCATGACTGAGTTATCCCCATGCAGTATGTCAGCATGGCAGGATTTTTTGGTGAGAGAGGGTGGGTTTTTGTTATACTGAATGCTGCTCTAAGGCCAGTTCTCTGTAGTGGCTGTGGTGCCATCCTTGCCCTTTAAGAGATGATAAACACTGACTAACCAGACCTCATAAAAATTTGATACGTATGTAGCTACAATATAAAAATTTCTGGGGTGAGAAAACTCAAACTGGGGTTAAAAAAATCCACAACAGACACTTGAACCGTGTCCTTTTTAGTTTAGACAGTCAAAATAGTGTGCCGATTTTGTAGGTTGTGCCCATTGTGAAGAGTGTGGGTGATGGTCACATGGCATTTCTGTCCACTTGCCCCCCTCCCACCCCTCACTTTCAGCCCCTCCCCCCAGGCAGAGGGGGTGGGGCCAAGAAGGAAGAGGAGAGACATGTTCTGCACATCAACTCTGAATACAAGTGCTCAAGTTGCCAGGTATGTATAGTGGGTTGTCAAATCTGGTGGATATGACTGGTTACGTAGCTAAGTTTTGAATTTGCATGCAATAATGATGCAATATCATAGCACAAGACAATCATCAGACAAAAACCAACCAAAATGGCAATCTGGCAGTACAAAACCAAGTATGTGCAGACATACTGTCAGTGCATATTTCACTGCATATTGTGTATAAACAAGCAGATATCCATGCAAAGCTATTGTCATGACTGATCAAACTGGTTGTTGGTCTGACACTTGACCAACCATACAGTTGAAGCTATTTTGTGCTCTGCAATATGGTGCTCTCTCCCACCAGCATGCTACACCACCCCCTACCTTTATGTACGTATCTATCTCTGTAGGCTCTAGATAGTGAGGTTGCTGCAAGTAGGAAGGAGATTGCCCGACTGAAGGTGGAGATGTTAGAACAGGAGTACAGCATCAGGCAGGAGGTGTCTGCAGAGTTTAGGGAACAACTCATTGAGATTGAAGAACAGCATGAGTAAGTAGTAGAAAGCATCTCGTGTGCTCTGGATCTCATGCATTTGTCATTCTGTGACATTGGATTCAGTCCTCTGTGTAATCCCCAGGTCGAGATAAGCACACTGATATAATGTGATGACCCAGTTGAGCCCTGTGTCACTTACCTACGTAATGTACAGTGAAACCTCTACTGTGGACACTTTGGGACCAGCTATTTTTGTCCTTAATAGAGAGGTTTCCACAGTTGAGAGGTTCAAAATGCATTAGGACTATGTATTTCGTTCCTTGAAGTGTGTCCTTAATAGAGAGGTCTTTTTGTATTGTGTCCTGAATATAGAGAGTCCACTAAGAGAGGTTCCACTGTAATCATAAGTGTCCAAATGCTCTCTCTATGTAGGGATGAGCAGAGGCTCATCGGAGAGTCACCTTTCTTGCTGAACGACATGTTCCAAGCGGGATGCCATCTGGTCGGAGGTGAGGGGGCCAAACCTGAACCTTGTGCAGCGAGATTGCAGGGCGGGGATGATCTTCGACAGGTAGTTGCAGATCATGCAGAAACGAACATTCGCCGTGTACTTCTCGATCACTGCACAAGCACAAACACACATACATACACGTAATGCGCACACAGATACATACACATGTACACACATAGATCAGATGCATGATACCCCTTCCCTTCTTTCTCTCCTCCCTCCCTTCCTCTCCCTCTCTCTCCCTCTATCCCCCTCCCCTCACTCCCCTTCTTCAATGATCTCCTTTACCTCTCCTCAAAGCATTCTGAGCATCGTTGGTCATTGCATCTGCCTCGTCCAGAATGATCATCTTGAACCCCGACCGAAACATCGGCCTGGTGCTCGCAAAGGTCAGTATCTTTCCCCTCACGATGCCTATCCCTCTGTCGTCCGAAGCATTGAGCTCCAAGACCATGGAACTGAACTCCTTCTTGGAGTAAAGGGTCTTGGCACAGGCCAAGATCGTACTGGTCTTGCCGGTACCGGGAGGACCATAGAACAGCAAGTGTGGGACCCGGTTTGTATTCATGAACTTCTGAACTGTGTGCGGTAAAGGGTCGCCAATAAAGAAAACACTGTTGCCACATTACGAGGATTGGGTGTGTGCATGCTATGGAGAGGGTACACACAGACTCACTCAGCATTGGTACATTTTATCAGCTCTCTCTTACTTGTGTTAATTATCTCCTTGTGTGAGATCAGCTCATCCAAGCTATTTGGTCGATATTTCTCCACCCTGCGCAAATAAAATAAACCCTATGCTTTAAAATCTTCAACAGAAAGAGAACACATAAACTGGCCTTCTCACCATGGTAAATTTCCCTGCTTTTTTTCTGCAGGAGCAGTGCTACCGTTTGCTACTGAAAGCTCCTCCTCCCCCTTGTCCGCCATTTTGTGCTTGAATATTTCCGGATTCCTCCCCCGCCCACCTTGGTATACGTGAGCTGCATGCTGCTGACACAGCAACACAGCTTTTGACTGATGCTTGGTTGCAGAGCTAGAGAGAATCATGGAATTGGCTGATTGCCTCCCTTGCCCTGGCTTTAACAGCTGCTCAACGGATGATTTCCATCAAGAAGATCCCAGTCAAGCCAGCTTTGTGGACTGGACTGACATCTACAACGCTTGCAACTGCAGTAGCTGGCACGCAGACACAACTCAGGTATATAGCTAAAGGAGTGGTGTGTGACTAGATCTAAAGTCTCCTGGTGTGCTAGTCACCAAGAGTTGTTCATGCTTGTAGCCTGGCTAGAGGCAATTTGTTCATAAAAACTGTCCTGTCTGTTTGATTCTAGGCAACACCAATTGCAGCTGTAAGAATAGTCACTTCTATTTTCAGGTGAGCATAATGAAATGTCATGGATGGATGGCGTGTGTGGTAGCCATTGTCCAGATGGTTTTGGGGGAACTGTTAGGGGGTCAATGAAGTCATGGATTAGGTCTTGGAACCCCTAAGTGTGCACTACCTTATTATGAAGGATGTTGTTTTTGTCCAAGGACCCTGAAATGGGTGGGACACCCCTCCTAAGACTGCTGCATGTACAGGGTTAGTCTCGGAGCCAGACCCTCACCCAAGGAAGGGGAGGGTCTGGTGACGCTGGTTCAACTTTTCTGGCATGCTGACTCAGCACTCTGCGATTTTGCATAGTCCAATCAGATCCATTTGGTCACATGACACTACGTAGCCAAAAAACATTCCCCCACCCCCCCTTGCGCTCAAGGCAGCATTGCTGCGCATGCTCAAAACAAAACACATAATTTTACATCATCATGTCCACATGAGAATGCAGGAAATGAATTCGACTAATAACAAAATCTGTGCCAGAAAAGTTGAACCAGCGTCACCAGACCCTCCCCTTCCTTGGGTGAGGGTCTGGCTTTCGAGACTAGTACAGGGTCTGGTGGGACACCCCTTACAGGACACCCTCTAATCAGACATGTACAGGACACCCTCTAATCAGGACACTGCAATGTACAGGGTCTGGTGGGACTCAGAAGACCTTATGTGCTATGTACGTGTGCAGATTTATTTGCTTCACTCTCTCTCCTCACAGTATCATAGGGTCTGCTTCCATTATCCTCTCTGTGCTGTTGACAGGAAAGCTTAGTGCAGCTGAGGTAAGTGTTGATGCTGTGAACTAAAAATGGACCTTAGAGTCAGTTAATGAAGGCAGTAGTCAACTCAGGTCAAACTGTGGCCAAGCTTGTCACATGACACACAGCCAGTGCATGCTGCTGAGTTGTGATGTTAATTTTAAAGTGGCCTTGTTGATTTTAGGCTAATACAACTCACCATGGTTGCTCTGAGTCTAGACTTTGTTTGTGACATACTATTTTCCCATGCTCTTCCTGTTACATGTTGACGTGTTGTTATGGTTGGGCTTATAATAACAGCCGGGTCACAGGACATTAAAATTTTTTTTTTGGTCAGGACAAAATGACCTGTTGAAAATGGGGCCAAAATCTATACTAAGTATTCAAATGTCCAGTTAAACTACAAATACATGTCATGACACTTTAAATTCCGTATCATAAGCACTGCATGAGATATGTGCAAAACTCTGCTTGTGTGTTGATCTGATGACACTCTTGTGGTACATTCTTTGGTATTTTTGTGAGTGATCCATGCTCTTTGGTAAGTGTGTTGACACCCTTGTTTTGTTGCTGGAGTTCTGTGACACTCTTGTTGTTTTGTTGCTGGAGTTCTGTGTTGCTGGTTGACACTCTTGTTGTTTGTTGCTGGAGTTCTGTGTTGCTGGTTGACACTCTTGTTGTTT
>JAAGOD010002166.1_pt1 | contig 15250 bp, 24 predicted proteins | sample 8389681 | NCBI WGS metagenome assembly JAAGOD01 (sample SAMN13964374, study PRJNA552185) | sponge metagenome | biome: deep-sea hydrothermal vent fields; feature: spots directly above weak diffusing fluid; material: seawater and sediment | host: Tedaniidae sp. KZ-2020 ... | reverse complement strand
AGTTAATTTGTCCGCTATAGGTGGGGTGGGGTCCACTATGTACGGGGAGTTAGAATGAGACTTCCCCTCCCGGGTGTTCTTGGGACCGTAACGAACCAGGAAAAGCCATTTCTGGCCTCCAAAAAACGGCGGGCATTTTTATGACCGGTCGTGCCATACCCTTGCTATAAAGGACATTTTGCCTTTATGGGGGGTGAGGAGAGGCCGTGCAGGCAGCCAAAAATTACACTCTAAAGTGTTGTAGAGACGGTAACTTCTCAGGTCATAATTTTGAGAAGTGAACGACCACATATTTTGCTTTTTACAAATAGAATGGTAAAAAACAAGTTTGCTCAGTTTCCCTAAGCAATAACACATACCTCCGTGATTAGGTCCACAAAAATGAAGCTCTTGCAATGAAAGACAGTGCTAAAAAAAAATTAGAGTCATGTGGAATAATCATTGGATATAGAGCTCTATAATCTGCAGTGGTGTATCCTCATTGCCCGTGTCTTCATTTCCACACAGCCTTAACTCTAAATCACTGCTAGCTGACTGGTCAAGCTCAGCACAGAACCAGGCACTGTTGCCTTGTCGCTGACAGCAGGTGTTGTGGGGGGCACACCCCCGTCCATCCCACAGGAGGTGCTCGCAGTACAGAGATTCCTCCTGCAAAGACTGGCCATGGTCGCCACTAGCACAGTAATAGTTGTCCCGTACAAAGGAAGGCACAGCAGCCACCATGTTGCCAGCATCACTGCACGGACAAGCAGAATACCCCTCCGCTGACTCAGCAATTCCAGCGACAAAACTCCAGATGTGTTGCCGAGGAGATTCCCCATGTGTCAAGCTAACACCATCTAGGTAGGTATCATCCAGAGAGAGAGTGGGGTCGTACTGCGAGGCAAAGAAACCATTGGTGCTAGAGAACTGGTAGCCTAGGACTCGCCCACAGACACGGCAGAAGGGAAGCTCCCAGGTGGAGTACCACACTGAGCTGCAGCCGGGGGAGGGCTGGCCACGCCCACACAATCGCTCACCATCACAACTGCTGAAGATGGTGCGCAGGGAGGAGGGACAGCTGTGGGAAGGCTCCCTCATGTCAAGGTGACCGGCACGCATAAACCCACGGGGATACAGTGCAGCAAAGTCTGTGGAGAGATCGCAGTAGACACTGACGGAACTCCCATTGCCAGCACGCAACCAGTAGTAGCCCGAGCCAGTGAACCCTCCAGCAACCAGGGCTTGGCAGCTGCTGGCAGGGTACTCCTCCAGTCGACCCAGGACCCTGCGTGCCAGCACACCACTCAGAGACTCGCTCACCAGCTCCTGCAGCACCTGACTGGCCTCCTCCAACACATCCACAACCAGCACAGGAACAGGCTCAGTCAGCTCACTGCCGTTGCAAACCACAGGACTAGGGGGCGGGGCTACAGGGACAGACACACCCACTCCATCAGAGCCGCACACAATGCCACACATTAATATACATACCTGTCACATCTGTGGTGGTGATGGGTGTAGGAAATGTGAGGGGGAGCGTGGATAAAGGGGGTGTGGTCTGTGGACTAGGGGTTGTGGTCACAGGGAGTTCAGTGGGAGGAGGTTCGGTCCTTGGGGGTAGAGTGCGAAGGGGTGTGGTCACTGGTGCAGTGGCTAGAGGTGAACAGGAGAGGGCAAATCCCCTGCGATTGAGGATGCCATCTGAGGTCATCCTGAAGGTGAGTGAGGGTGCAGTGCTGGTGTAGCGGGGAAGAGAGAGCAGGCTGCCAGAGAACTCAGCAGCCACAGAGGACGGGCAACAGGAATCCCCTTCACACACACTCACCACATCATAATCCTCCTCAGTGTCGAAGTCAGTGAAATTGCACTGCAGCCTACCGGCAGGGAGGGCAGTGACAGTCCACTGGCAAGGCTCCGTCTGAAGATTGTGAGGGTAGCTGAGAGGGTAGTTTGGAGAGCGTATCACCACAGGGGCCCTGAATCTCCCGCCACACTCCCCTACATACACACACAGTACAATATACCGAGAGACTCTCGTGTATCTGACTTACCTAACACGTGCAGCATCCTGTTCTTGGTGCTTGTTCTAAAGTTGAATGGAATCCTACTGAAGGTGAGGGTATTCTTGATAGAGCTGGCTATGAGTTTCTCCCTGAGTGCCTGAGGCTTGAGGAGTGGTTCCCGAGCTAGCAAGATGGCAGCTACGCCACTGACCATGGGGGTAGCCATGGAAGTACCACTCAGCACCTTGGAGCAGCTGTTGCAGAGATAGTCAGCACCTGTGATGTCGTCCCCAGGGGCAAATATGTCCACACACTGCCCATAGTTAGTGAAGCTGTAGATATCATCGTCATCTCTAGTGCCCCCCACAGTTAATGTGTAGGCAGAACTGGCTGGCGTCTTCCGGCATGCATCAGCCTGTTCATTGCCAGCTGCTGAGGCTGAGAACAGCCCCTCCGAGTCTATCCTCTGCATAGCTTCATCCACAGTACGGAAATAACCACCACCGAAGGACTGGGAGACGATGGCTGGCCTCCCTCTCTCCCTGACCACCGCCATGACATGCTCCAGGCCCTGCAGCACAGCACTCCAGGGACCAGCATTGGTGCAGTCCAGTACGCGAACACTGTACACACGCACACCCTTGGCAACGCCGTACGTCTTTCCAGCAGCTAGACTGGCCACATGGGTGCCATGCCCATGGCAGTCCTCACCACGGCGATTCTCATTCTGATAAAAGTCTATAGGATCAAACCCAGAGTACTTGGCACGATTCTCAAACTCCTCATGAGCATAGTTGATGCCAGAGTCAAGAATATAGAGATCAACACCGTGCCCCGAGCCTACAGGCAGATAGAACTGGTTGAGTGGCAGGCGCTGCTGGTCAAGCCGATCCAGATGCCAGGGAATCTGCATTCCCCTGGCCATGCTCTCCTCCTCGATGTACTCCACTTCAGGAAACAATCGAATCTGGTAGGAAAATGGCCGTCAATATCTCTGAGAAAAATACAGTGCCACTTACCGTGTCCAAAGCACTCTGACTGAGGACCACAGTCACAGCTTGGCTGACAAGGCGAACAGAACCATAGAGACGCCAATCTTTACTCATGTTCAACAACTTGGACTCCATCATCTCAAAGATCGAGGGGGTTAAACCTTTCTTGAGCACCACCACATAGCACCCCGTGATCTCGACACCTGCCGGGGCAAGCAGCAGGGGACACTTCTCTTGGCAACTGACGCCCAATGTACAGACACAGAGCAACAGCACCACCAAAGCCACCTCCATTTTACTAAACAGCTCTAGCTAAAGCAGCTATGGCCATACCATATAAGGAGGCAAAGATATCACCTCATAACCAGCACCCACATGCACCACACCAACCACAGCCAGACTATAGGCAGCTTACCATCTCTGGACAGTCGGGAATCCTCTCAAAAAAGGTACCATGGAAGTGTGACTCAACTTCTGATTATTTCTTGGACACTTTAGAGGCAAAATCTTTGCGGCATTGCATAGTTTAGGACTGCTGTAAGATAACTAAAAGTGATGTTTCCATATCAAAAAACAGCAAAATCCACATGCATGTCATTCACCAGTCCTAAAAATGACTAATGTCATTGAGATTTTGTCGCTGAGGTGTCCAGGGAAAATCAGTAATATGTTTCACTGAATGGAGCTGAGAAGATTCTGGACTGTCCAGGAGAAAACTCATGGTGGGAAGCTACCTTAACATGATTAACTGACCTTGGAAAGACTGCGCAGGCATTCTCCACCCAACCTGCCGCACTTGCTGATGTTGAGGCACTGGAGGTTGGGGGTGCGCTGGGCCAGCAGGGTCACACCAGCATCAGTCAGGCCATCACACTCACGGAGGGAGACGGTCAGCAAGGAGGGCAGTGCCATGTAGAAACACTACACGCACAGACTCACTAGCGACCAGGTGAGGGGAGGAGGAGGGACATACCTGACCATTCAGACGCCTGTTTTGAGAAACATCCAACTCTTGCAGCTGCTGGCAGTGCCGCAGTGTCCACCACAAACTACACCACAAACACGACCAATGCACATTGCAACTAGACCCCTGACAGCGCACCTTTTCTCACCCACACTGTGACAGCCCCGAATAATCAAAGTCTACACACACAAAAAAAAACACACACTCACTAGAGGCAGGATAAAGAATACGTATCAAACCCACCTTCAGCTTGGTGCAATGCTGAGTGAGAATTTTGAGAGATTGTGGCGTGCTGCGAACACGAGAGATGTTGAGGAAGGTCAGCTCACCACAATACTTTCCTAAACACCAATTCACCATGCCACCAGTGAATATAATCTTGCTATAACAGACCAATCAGGTGCAGGGAATATTCAGTGAGTTGAGCAGCTGAGGCAGACACATCAAGTGAGCACAGCTTACGACAGCCACGATGCAGTATGGAGCTAAAGATGGAGTCTGTAAGAGCTGTGGAACAGCAAACCCTGATAGTACCTCTGCACTCTATGCTACATATACTACGCACCTCCCTTGAACGTCACAAAGACACCGTCAAAGCTGAGCGCCTTCAGGGATTTCCACCATCTCCTGGCTACAGCTTGCCACTGCCTGCACACTACACAACACAGCACATGCCACACAGACATGCATGCAAATAAGCACACACCTCGCTCTGCCCTGACACGCTCCTTCAGAGACAGGTAGGAGAAAACTCTAAACAAAATGTCATCATTGAGCAGCAGCACTCCGTGCTGGCCAGGGCAAACACTGAAACAGTACGGCAAATCATTGGACAGCTCATATCTTCCATTCCCCGGGCATACCTCATGGTGCCTGCTCCAGATCCCAGGATGTGTCCACCATCACCATCCCTCTGGTCCCCCGGCTCTCCCTCACCATGCTTTTCCTGCTCTCCAGCCACACCAGCACCCTTGGAGGCCTGAGCTCTACTGCACTGGCGCCGAGACACTGGCACATCTACTCGAAGATCCCTGAATAACAATTCGTCTTCACACTATATAGACAGACATAAGACAATACACACCGGCCATCAAGAATGAGTCGCTCAGGGGGTGCCGTCAGGGCCTGCTCTGCTGATTCAACCGAAGAGAAAGTGACAAACCCTATGCTGATGGATTTACACTTTCTTCACAATGCACCATAGCCAACCATCCCAAACCTCACCCTCTGGACCAATGCCTCTTGTGATCCTTCACTATTTCTGCTGAAACTACTGGACCAAACTCTGAAGCAAAGTATTCTGCCAGCTCATCTTCGCTGATCTATAGCCAGCTGTAAATCATGCCATCTGTCACATTTTGGTTGCCACCTTAAAGCTGATGTTGCCCACGAAGATGCGACAGGGATCTGCTGGATTCTCCCTGCACTTCCCACGCCTGCTGAGGTAGTAAGACTTCTTCTCTCGTCCCTTCCCTCGATGGCCCTCAGCCATCTCACCAAATAACCTAACTGCAAGTGTCCACGTGTTTGAGCTCAAAGTTCAAGGTTCAAAGGTAAAACTGGCTGACCCCAACCTACAACATTATTATGACTGCAGCCTGTTGTAATGTTGAAGGTAGTAATGACATTGGACCCAGACAAATGGTATTATGAGACCATTTCGTCTTAGAGGTCTCCTCCGCAGTGCTCTCCAATTTTTAAGAAAAGTGAGAAGAAAAGAAGTCATCACAATTACAATAAATTAACGACCATACAATCCACAGAGAAAGCCTGTACACACATTACCACTAGGAATAATAGGGAAGTACATAGCAACAGTCTCTTCACAAAGACGGCATCCCTGACCCCTTCAGCTGCTTGTCTTTCTAAAGAGTAAATGTGTGTGTGTGTGTGTGTGTGTGTGTGGGTGGGTGACAGCTACACAGCTGACTGACTATGTTCAATGTACCTGGGGTGGGGTGGGGGTGGTAGACTCTCTGGAAGACTCGCTGGGGAAATAACTGTTACCCACTGCACCAGAGAATGAAAAATGACATCCATACACATCACACACACACACACACCATCAAATGTGAAGGTTGAGTTTGAGTTTAAGGCAGAGTGAGGGATGGAAGGAGGAAGAGCAGAGGGGAAGTGTAACTGCTGAGTGGAGGTGACATCTGTTGCCTGGTGACCAACACTTTTGGATGCTCGCAACTTCATGTAATCCTGACAGGGAAACAAACTGAAATTATAACACAACCAGGCATGCACCACCGTGACTCACTCTGTACAAATGGACCTGCTCTTCAACAGACTTTGTTTGATCCTGCAAGATGCACATCTGACGCTGCAAGTTGTCATTGATCTTTGAGGAAATCTTGAGAGGGTAGGAGGCTCCCAACATTTCCTCACACCACTGTGCATACTGCCGCACAGAGTCCACCATCTGACGCAGGAAGGGAGGGAGGTCAGTCAAGCCTGGACACAGCACACCAAGACAAAGAGAAGCCATGAGGAACAGAGAGGAGGGAGGGAGGGAGGGAGGGGCAACAAGTCAAGACGAAGGGACTTACTGACACTGTCCAGGCTGGTGCTGGCCATTGGAATGTGGTTGGCCAGGTCTGGGCTGGTGGAGGAAGCATGGTTGGGAGGGGGGAGGGGCTTGGGGCTGGTGGCCTGCGTGATAGGAGACAATGCCGCAGCAGAGGGAGAGGAGGGGGTGTGGTTGGAGAGAGGGTGTGCTGTGAGGGTGGGTGTGACTGTGTGGACCCCTCGACCAGGCAGAGACGGCTCACGGCTGACAGAAAGAGATACTCTTATGTCCTAGCTCAACATCGCAACCGGCAACTCACCTACGCTCCTTCATCACAGCTTGGGGGATCACCTTGGAGGCAAAGGTGTGTACATGTGGGTGTTGTTTGCTCTCTCCTCCCCCTGGTACATCATACAGTCTGAAACTTTTCTATTCGCATTACGAGAACTGCTAACCTGTGTCCTGAAGGATTGGTCTGAAGCTGGTGGCTGTCGGCCCCACTCTCTGCTGCTGCTGTGGCTGCGGCTGCTGTTGCTGAGGTGGTGGCGGCGGCGGCAGCGGCTGTTGTTGCTGTTGCTGTGGCTGCTGGTGTGCTTGCTGTGGGGTGCTCTCACGAGCTGCCCTCACAGGGACCTGGGACTGCCTTGCTGGGAAGCTCTTGAAGGCAGACTCTGAAGTTGGCTGCTCAGCAGTAGGCTGGAAGGACAAAAGGAATCTATCAACTCTGCAGCTAGCTATATATGTACCACTAACATTAGAGACAGTCTTTGCTGTTGGACGGCCATGTGCAACCACCGACTTGAAGAAGTTCTGATGAGTCTTCTCCAGCAGTTGCCTTCAGAGATAATGGTACCAGCATGATATAATCTGCCATCACAGCAGTATGCACGTGCTCTCACCTGGTGACTATCTTGAAGTCAAGGCTGCCTGTGAACTGAGAGGGATGCGGGTGGTCAAAGGACTTCAAGCCAATGCAGCGTCTGATGTACTCCAGCCAGCAGAGTCTGTTTGAGCCAATGGTGCACAGCGTGACTGGCTCCCCAACCACTGTAAGCCACTGACGAGCTCGTGTCACCGCCGTGTTGAACAGCTACACACACACATCACATGACAGTCACGTGACCAACATGACCAGTACATGCATGTATACCTTAGGATTGGACAGAAACCCAGCCTCTTTCTCTGAAGTAGATTCGATGGAGGATGTTCTGACAGTGGAGATGATGAGAGCTCTAAACTCCCTCCCCTGCACATCCTCCACCCTGCACACTTGCACCTGCACACACACACACACACATTCACCAGCCACCAGGTCACAGCCCAGCAGTGTACTCACTTGACTCAGTTTCTTCTGCCTCAGGATGTGCCTGATCCAGTGGACCTGCTTGCTATAGTAGGCCAGCACACAGATATCCTGTCCCCTCAGGCCTCCATCAGTCAGCAGCTGAGCCTGAAACACCAGCACAGTCAACGATGAGCGAGCTCCCTCCCTCCCTCCCTCCCTCCCTCACCTCCTCAGCCACCTTGATGGCCTCAGGAGCATTGTAGTAGGAAGGGGAGTCCTCATCCTGGGCCTCCTGACCCTCCACACACACAAACTTGACCGAGGGCTGGTCTACCGGACCTTCATCGGCCCCAGAGGGAAACTTGGCTTTGCAAGACAGCTTGTTCTTGTAGAACAGCTGGGAGGGGAGGTCTAGAATCTGCACAGAGAGGAAGTACATGACTGTGCGAAACCAAGTCCAATTTTAGCTATAAGGCAATAATGGTATTCTAAATCTTGCAGGAAACATTCAAATGACATGCACATTTCCTCACCAGGTGGTGGGACCTGTGGTTCTCTGTGAGCAGCGTCTTGCAGAGTTGGCCCACGCCACTCTCATAGGCCTCCATGTCATACAGCCTCTCCAGCAGGGACACATGGAGACTGTACTTGCGGGCTATATCGGAGTAGACAGGAGGGTCCAACTGCATGTGGTCACCTGCCAGCACAATCTTGGTCTGAGCATTGGCTAGGGACAGGGGGATCAGAGCCTCAGATTCCAGAGCCTGACAAAGCAACAGCAAGTCACGTCCCTTCATCACTCCTCATGGAAAGAAGCAGACATACCTGAGCTGCTTCATCAATGAAGATGTGTGTGAAGTGGCCTTTGGGCACCTCCATGAGGGAAAGACTACGAGCAGTGCTCAGAGTAGCCACGACAATCTTGTACCCTTTCATCTCAGCAAGAGAAGGCACCAGTAACTTGTTGTCCTGAGAAATCCTAATCACACGCACACGCACTGTAAGGCATGGGGTTGGTCACACACTACACACTTACTTGCAATATTTCCTGACGGTTTGGGAGATAGTGTTCAGCCTCCTGCCAGTAAAGTACAGGCGAAACAGAGACAGGGTCTGACCACCCAACTCTAGCAGCAAAACAAGCAAACGGTAATGACTGAAGGTCTAGGAAGAGAAAGGCTCCTTACTGCTCCACTGTGCATCAAGGTTCTCCACATAGATGTCTGCAGCACTGTTGGAATGCGTGCAGACCAGCACTAGACTCTTGGGCATGTGCAGTGCCAGCACCTCAATGCACTCACTCAGAGCAAGAGTTTTGCCACAGCCAAACGGCCCCAGCACCAGGGAGGGAATCTACAGCCACACACAGTACATAGTCCTGCACTTGCCACCGGCCAAGCCCAGCCCACTCCCCCTCACCTTCAGACAGCTGGCGTCCAACATGCTGGTTATGGCCTGCAACTGGAAAGGGTTCAGCTCAGAATCCTTCAACACATCCAGGCACTTCTGGACATCCGCAGACGTGGGGATGGAGTTGCTGGGAGTGGCCTGGACCACAGGGAAGATGGTGTCCAGGTCCAGCTGGTCCACAGCGTAGTGCATGCTCCGCATGTTGATACGACCAAGCACAAACCGCACAGACACCCGAGACCGACTAGCCGCACTGAAAACAAGGGAATTGGTTGAATCCTCAGGGCAGCATGCAACCCTGCATGCCTGTCATGTGACTCTTCACCTAGCATGCAACTACCCTGTCATGTGACCTCAGACCAGCTCACCTCGCCTGCTTCGCTTTGTCGGTAATTTTGAGCACTATCTTTTCCTTGCCAACATGCTCTACTGAACATTCGTGGATCACCTGCTGGTTGCTAGGCAACAACAGGGCACTGTCCCCTTGCCTGCACAAACCACACCCACCCACTTCAACACAGATGCATGATGTACATGCATGTACACACACCTAACAGACTGTCCTCCTTCAAAAAGCAGCTCATCCACAGAGAGCGTGATGAAGTGGTAGCCCTTCATCACATAGTTGACTCCTTTGGCAGTGCTGTACTGCGACTGCGGCTTCACCTCCACGTTGTAAAGGTCATACCTGCAGTGGACAACATAGAATGAATGTGCTGTGTCAGTATCACAACACAATCTCCGGACCTGCTGAGATCCACCTTCTGCTGATACTCTTCCAGATAGAGGAGGTTGTGCATTCTCTTCTTGTAGTTTTCCTTTGTGACTCTGACCTCCACATTGCTGTACTTGCCCTTCTCTATCAGGGTCTCTATCTGCTGGGGGAGCAGGTACTCTGGGAGGTGTCTGTCAGTGTCCTCAACGAAGGGGTTTTCCATGGCTATCTTGCTGTAGTGGTTCTCCCAGAACAAATCACTACACACACACACACACAAAGATATCCCATAGCCAGCAGGGCATAGCAACTGCTGGCTTACATGTTGTCTGGCTTTGTTGGAGCGTGGGATTTGGGTACCATGAACTTCTCTTCATTTTCACTGATAGTCCTGACCACCATGCACTGGAGGACGTGGAAAGACCCGAACTGGAAGATGATGAGCTGCCCCAGCAGACCAGAGCGTGGCTTTGCAGTCACCTAGCACCCACAAACAGCCAATCACTTGGTCAGTTGTTCAGTGGGCTGGTGAGGCAGCAAGACTCACCTTGACCTGCAGCTTGTCTGAAGCCAGCATCTTGTAGTTTAGCAGTGAGGCTATCCCCTGCTCTGCAGTGGCCTGAATAGGCACCTTCTCCCAGCTCTCACTGTTGAGCTTGAGGATGTAGGTAATGTCAAAGTCTGAGTTGAGGGGGTCAAAGAGCACCACAGACTGGAGCGTGTGGGGGACCTGTCAAACACATCAGTACTCACACTACACCAGACTGTCTACACCTTTCACTGTACAGCACATGCAGCAGTACAGCAGTATGTGTGTGTGTGCGTACAACACCCACTCACAGAGGTTGTAATCTCAAACACCCAGGAGATGGGAGAAAGGCTGGAAGTGGTGATGGCCAAGTCAGTTTCGGTCACTTCTTGTACAGTCACTCCTTCCTTGCTAGCCAACTGGTACACAGAAATGATCACCAAGACAGCTAGCTACACCCCGCCACTCAGCCTCACCTCCAGGCCCGCCACAATCTCATGGTCTTTGTGCTCCTTGGCTACCTTGGTTCTCACCAGCAGTGAGAAATCCATGGTGGTCCCTTGGTCCACTTGAGAGGGCTTGTCGGCAGGGGTCTGGCTGGGACGGGAGTCCCCCTGTGTCTGCTGGCTGCTCTCACTCTCCGCTGGAAGGGAGGGAGGGAGGGAGGGAGGGAGAGAATCAGCTCACACACGGATCATGGCATACACAGCAGACTCACCTTTCACAGCCTGGGGCTTGTGCCCTGCAGTGCTGTTCTTGTATGCTTGCAGGTTCCACTCATCGAGTTCAGCCTGGGAGTGAGCAAAAGTGCAGTAGTCTCCATAGAGACACCTCCTCCCACTCTGCACATGCACACACAGCCTGAAGCCAGTGATGTGAAAGGATAGGGTCGGTCTGGGCCTCGTCTGCCCACTGCTTGGTCTGCCGCTGGGTTTGCTGGGATTGGATTGCCTGCTGTAACTGCCTGAGGAAGTGCCACTCCCCCCAGACCCCGTTCCTCCCTGGTGCTGTTGTCTATGCCGCGAGTTTGTCAAGTGATCCTCAAACTGCTTCTTGCTAGTGCACTTCATGTGGCAGACATTGCATTTGTATGTTCCCGTGCCAAAGCCACCACTAGCATTGCTTCTGTTATACTGACTCCCCCCACTGACCCCACCCCCTACCCCACCCACTGCACCTTGCACTTTCAACCACGCCTGTAACTCCTCCTCATTGTGAGCAAAGGTGCACTTAACGCCATATGGACAGTTCCCAGACTTCGAAATATACTTGCAGAGTTGGTACTGGTAAGAACCATTGATGTGAGGTGCTGGTCGAGGTTCCTTTTGCCGTTCCTGGTTCCACGCCCAAAGTTCAGCTTGGCTGTGTGCATATGAACATTCCTGCCCTTTTTGACACTCGTTGCGACTTTTCAGATTCTTACACATCATAAAGTCAATGTGAATCTGGAGCTTGGGTCTGGGACGAATACGCACCCAGCGGGAGGAACCTAGTTCTTTGGCCACTCTAATTGGAGCCCACTCTTGGTGGCACACAGAACATGTCTTCGGACCTGCATCATCTTCAGAACTGTGTTTGGGCTCGTAGGTCAGAGTAGGAGTGGGCTTGTGGCTTGTTGAATTGTAGCATATCTTGCAGACTTCCCTTGGTTCCATGGCTCCCCGAGGGTGAAGGCTGGCAGGGAGTAGCCACTCAGAATAAGTCTCCACGTAGCTTAACTAGACCAGTCCAGTAAGCCCACAACGTTCCGAGAACATCAAGCTTCCTGTAGGTGGCGAGAGGAACTACTAGCTGCTTGTTCCCAGGGACTCCAGCAAAGCTAGAGCATCATGCATGGCGCGTGCAAGAAATTTTAAGAAAAAAAGCACATGTCAAAATTTCCTCAAATTCAAGTTACTCTGATTGGACGATCAGATCATGTGACGACAGATTTAATTCAATTGATGCACACCAGGATCGAGCTGACTACCCACAAAAACTGATGATGGAGAATGAATGTAAGGACTGATTGAAATGCTGTGAATCCAGCCTTACAGCTCAGCTACACAGGAATGTCTATAATTGGAGGGGGGAGCGAAAATGAAGTGATATGCGGTCAAGCTGTCTCTACTCCTCCTCCTCCTCCTCCTTCATCACTTGCTGTGTTTGACCACCTTCCACCACCTCCACACCAGTATGGTCTGAATCATGACTCTCACTTCATCCCTCCCCCTCCTCCCTTGACCATAGGCCCCTATCACCCTCAATTCAACCCACCACTTGGACACTATCATCTGAACTCTGCGCCTACTCACTTCAATTCTTCATACTCTTCGGATCAAGTTAGCGCACAGTTTCACCACCACCTTCATCACCCTAACCATCAGATGCACATTCACCATCAGCTTCACCCAGGCACTGGACAAATCAATCCAACTTTCATCAAGCAGGAGTCTGATCGGCAATTTCCCTTCATCAAGCAGGAACCTGGGGTCCCCTTCATCAAGCAGGAGCCTGGGGTGCCCTTTGTCAAGCATGAGCTGGGAGTCATTCCCTGGGGTGTCTCTTTCAATCGCACTGGAGAAGATTTGCATATTAAACCTGAGCCTCAGGACACTGTGATAGCCCCAGTCATAAAGCAGGAACTAGGCGTTAATCATCTCTCTGAATCAGGCCACAGTGCAAGTCCACTCGTTAAACAAGAGCCAGGGGGATATTGCAATCCAGTTGATCAGAATTCCTTGTGTGCATACAGCAGCCATCAGCAGCAGCAACAGCTAAGGAATGAGGCCTGTTCTGGTGTATCCTTCCCATCGCTGCCTCTTAACCTCAATTTCATGGCAGACATTGAGGATATAGTGCCTTCTGCATCACCTGGTAGGTCAGATACTGTTGGGCTCTTACTTTTTTATGTCCTTTGCTCAACAGAGTTGACCATCAACTCGATTCAGCAAGAGCTGTCTAGTTTTGATGGGCCTTCAGTTGTTAAGGGGAGTCATCGCAGAGGGAGTCTGGTGAAGGAAGAAGAGGTAGACTGGGAGCCTCCCTTGTGGAAACAGCAATATGAAAATATTCGCACGATGAGATCCAAACGAGATGCTCCAGTAGACAAGTATGGCTGTTTCATGAATGCAGAGAAAGAGGTGCCTCCTGAGGTATGTATGTATGTATATTGGATGTGAATGGTGGGGCCTACATGCTGCTTGCCTGCAGATCCGTCGTTATCAAGTGCTGGTGTCGCTGATGCTGTCTAGTCAGACTAAGGATGAGGTAGTCAGTAAGGCTATGACAAAACTCAAAGAAAATGGCCTCACCATCAGCAATGTTATCAGCACTCCACAGGAAGAGATTGCAAGGATGATCTTTCCTGTGGGCTTCTGGAATGTGGGTCTTATTGGATGCCAGTGGGGGCGTGCATTATATTGCATTCTTGCATTCTTGCAGAAGAAAGCAGAATACATCAAGAAGACTACAGCCATATTGGACGCAAAGTTTGGTGGCGATATTCCTAATTCAGTTCAAGGTTTGGTGAGTGTCTTGTCATCACAGTGTGCACTTCGGGGATAATTTCGAACATCTATTATAGGTGTCCTTGCCTGGGATAGGGCCCAAGATGGCTCACCTTATCATGGACTTTGCATGGGGTGAGGTTAGTGGCATTGCTGTGGATACACATGTGCATCGCATTACTCACCGACTGGGATGGATGTGCAGAGAGGCACGCAATCCTGAGGAGGCTAGGAAATACTTGGAAAAGTGGTTCCCAAAGTGCGTATGGTGTAAATACCGTTTAACTCTCACATGGGTTCCATGCAAGCACTTTATTTAGGTCAGAGTGGAGTGACCTGAACTTGCTGTGCGTTGGGTTTGGGCAACAGGTGTGCATGCCAGTGTCGCCAAAGTGTTCTGTGTGCCTGAATAAGGATCTCTGTCCTTCCAGCTCTTGTTTAGTCTCAACAGGTTTACCACTCGGCATTGGATTTGAAGTCAGCACAAAGTCTAAATCAAAAAAGGCAAAATCAACTCCTGCATCAACTAATAAAAGACAGTCCAAGAAAATCAAAATAGAAAAATTAAATTAAATTTGTTATTAATTTCACGCATGAGCGTACAAATTGAGTTGCTGTGCAACTAAAACTCCATTGTATAAGAGGAAAAAAATGTACAAGAGAAGGAAATTTAACCCTCCATTGAAGAAAGGAAGTGATGGTAGTACAAACCAGTTGTCCCAGCTGTCAGTATCTGCACCAGCAAGTGAAATTTCCCATGATTCTTGCAATGTGAGCCTGCCTCCTTCACAAACCCATACCCTGCTCTCCCTCTGTGACCTGCAGCAAGACAGCCAGCCCAAAGGCATGCACAGCCCTCAGCCTACAAGCAACTGTAATCCTCATCCCACGGGCTATTCAATGCAAGCTTCAAACAGGTTTTCCATTCACAGGCAGAAAGAGAGTTATAAATACTCCATGTACACTTTCCAACAGCCAAAGACAAAGCTGAGGACCAGAAAAACAGTCACTATTACACAACGTAGACTTCCCCAGCATGCTGTGTATGACTTCACCCTCACACAATCACAGGCACCAAGCAAAGCAAAGCAAGTCAGCAGAACCAAAGAACAGGCAAGACTGTCACTTAAAACCATTTTGCTTTATAGCTAATATTCTCCCGCTTCCAGATTGCAGTGGACAAGACAGTGCTTAACTTCATCACAAAGACCAGAGCTGAAATTCTGTGCATCAGAGAACAACATGTCAAAACCAAAGAACATGTAAGCATTGGGAACAACCAAAGCACGGGTAGCCTCTTTCACTGGGAGGAATGACTGACTCTGTCATGTGATTAAAATATTATACCTAATAGCAGATGATCATGT
>JAAGOD010050059.1_pt1 | contig 15272 bp, 19 predicted proteins | sample 8389681 | NCBI WGS metagenome assembly JAAGOD01 (sample SAMN13964374, study PRJNA552185) | sponge metagenome | biome: deep-sea hydrothermal vent fields; feature: spots directly above weak diffusing fluid; material: seawater and sediment | host: Tedaniidae sp. KZ-2020 ... | reverse complement strand
GAAAACACCTGACCGCCAGCGCCGATGCCGCCAGGCGAATCCAGCATCAGCACTATAGTCCTGGGATCTGTAGTCGATATATCAACTTTGGGCAGTTGCTGAGAAAAATACCATGTATCTTAACAATAGAATTTAAACATTGCTTTTCAGCTCACTTCATCTGATGGCACCTGTTTTTCCTGGTTCTTCTTCTTTCCTGTGGCACTGGACTTGGGAGGCATGCTTGCTGCTTTCTTTCTAGTGTTTTTTATGCTCTGGTAACTATGACAACTCGATCCTGCCCTTCTGCGCATAGGGACTGCGCAGATTCTAGGGAGGCGGGGCTCATTCGTCTTCTTTATGCATACCCCATTATGGTGGCATTGCTGCAAAAGGAGAGAAGCTGTATCGTGTTGGTGCATCTAACCACAGCTATCTGATGTTGGTGTCCGCCTAGAGGGCAATCTAATTAGTGTGCTGTGCCAACTCCATGGGGATTGTGCAAACACCAGCTAAGGACGGGTTGGAGTGAGGGGGCGTTTGCGGTTTCCAGCCAATGCAGAGCTATAAAATAAAACCAGCTGGAGTTGTTTTTAAACTCACTATAGACTCAACCACCACTTGAAATACAAGCAGATCACTCAGTCGCAGCTCTGAGCATCACTTTGTCGTTGCAATGGGCATGGAGTACCAGAAGCCAAGAGCAGGACGTGCACTCACTGCTGCAGAGAAATCACTTTTTGCAGCTGTTAACACTGACAACGACCGTTGTGAAGACGTCAAACCACCTTACTCCTACGTGGCTCTCATAGCTATGGCTATTGCAAAGTCTCCAGACAAGAGACTTACACTCAGTGGAATCTACCAGTTCATCATGGATAACTTTCCTTACTATGCAAAGAACAAGAAAGGCTGGCAGAACTCCATTCGACACAACCTCTCCTTGAACGAGTGCTTTGTGAAGGTTCCCAAAGAGGGAGGTGACAGAAAGGGCAACTACTGGACACTGGATGAGGCCTGTGAAGAAATGTTTGAGAAGGGCAACTTCAAACGTCGCAAGAGGATGAAGCGTCCCACCAAGCCCACCAACGAACCCAAGAAGGCCATTTACTTCACTACGGGTAATCCTGGTGCAGGTTTTTTTGAGGATGGAGTTGGCTATCACCCATATGCCGCTTCTGCATCGTACCCTCCTCCTCAACACCTCAGCCCCATAGCAGCCAGCGGGGCCAGTCCCTACTTCAACTGGCCAGGAACAGCCTGCAGCAGCAGCAGCGGAGGGCTGATGATGAAGTGCAGTCCTCCTGCAACTCCCATGCCTTCACAGTGTGGCATGGACTCCTACAGACAGTACTCCAGTGCCACCTCTGCTCTGGGCGGCTTCAACTTTGCAGGAAGCACCAGCAGTTGCAACGGCAGTCTCCCCATGAGCATGGGACAGAGCATAGGGATGTATGGGACTGCCTCCTATATGCCCAACCCAGGACTAACAGGTCTAGGGGCCTCAGGCTACCCTACCTATGGCATGGTAGACACCAAGGCAATGTAGTATGGCTACAATCCCCAGCTCTTTCCTCTTCTTGAATAGATAGATAATGCAGGTTCACTATTTTACGTTCTCCTCTTGCTCACTCCCTCAATAGCGGTTTCATTCACAGCATACAGTACTGCCTTGGGCTATGCATCACTTACTCATTCCTTTGCAGTCCACTCACTCTCTTGTGCATTTAAACTCACTTCACTCAACTTACAGTCTTAGATATACATGTCTGTTTCAATTTTTTTAATCGAAATCATTGCTGTATATATTCTCATCATTTCAGTTCATCAGTTCACTTGACACACATTGCACTTTGAAGAAAAATATTTTTTTTTGAATCAAACAGTAAAAAAGGTGTTCATTAAATGGCTGTAGCTCCGAGATTGTCTCTGGTCCCATCTACATCTGATTTGCTTCCCTCCTCAGCCTTACTACGCTTTCTGGTCTCCACAGCAGCCTGTTTCCTGGCTGCCTTTGCTGCTGCCTTCCTCTCCCTGTTTGACAGGTGCCGCTGCTGCGTGATTGAAGGGAGGGAGGGAGGGAAGGAGTGAGAGAGGGAGGGGAGGAAGGATGAGAGATAGTTTATCAACAGCTGTTGCATCAGGATAAATACACCTCCCCTTTATAATAATCTTAACCACAGTTTATCATCCTCAGAATTACCTTGGTAGTAGGCAGTGCTCCAGAACTGGAGGCTTGAGGATTTGCAGAGCTGCCATGGCTGAGCTGCTGCACATGTTCATCAAGACCCACCTGCAGCTCACCTTTGCCACCTGGACACAACCATCACAGCATTAGCCGTAATGCAATTTAAACTGGATTCAACATATTTGATTAGTCAACCACCCAATGGCCCACTAGTGCAAGTATGGGTCTTACAGTCCTCCTCCATTAGCGTCATCAACTGCAGGAGTTCCACAATAGCCAGGCTGATCTCCCCATCACTCTCTCTCAAGCATTGTTCAGCTAGCACTCTGTCCTGCACAGACAGAGATGGAATCTGACCTGCTGTTAGTGCAACACTGTACAGCCTTATAGAGAGCTGGCGACTGCTAATGCAGTGACCACCATAGCATTAGGCAAGGCTAGGCAATTAAGGATCAAGTCCACTCCCATGTAGATAAACATAAAAGTAGCCACACCTGACCTGACACCCCGTGCCTTCAAGGACAAAGTCCACATCAGATTTAACTTTATGCCCATGGTCATCTTTTGCTGTTACGTGTACAGGCTGGAGCTGTTGTTGTTGATGCTGTAGTCTGGCCTCCTGCATGGAAGGATGACACAGAGAGTAATCACATTCATAGGATGCTAGCTCAGCTCATAACCACAAGCCTCATGGACTGGGGCCAGGGGAGGAAAGGAGGGAGGGGGAGGGGAAGATGGGCTGCACAACACATCCATGAATATTGTGTTCTCACCAGTGGAGGGAGGGTCTGTGCAGGGTGGAGAGGCTGTACTGAGCAATAATGCTCCCCTCTCAAGTAAGCAATATGCACAGTCTTGTCCGTGGGTATGGGAGATCTCACTTCCCAGCGAGGTGCTCCCAATTGGTGAATAACGATGTTCACCTCACATGCCCTGGACACTGCCACTATGGCATCATTCCCAGCAAACGTACCGTCTTTAGAGAGCTCGTCCACTGTATGATAAAGATTGTATGCATTACTGCATGCCACATGGCACCATGTTACACAATACAAAGCTTTGTGATGACATAAATATTCACCATATGACTCAAATGATGTGTCTTCGTCCATAAAAGGAACATAGTCGGCACTATTAGCCCGTATGTGTTCCACAGCTCTTTGGCGGAAGTTACCATGGGGACCATCCAGCTGCTGAGCGAGTGCTCGGAAGAGGCAGTTCCTGAGAACGGAAATCATAAACAGTGAAGCTGGCTGGATCTGCCACTTTAGCCAAGACTACACAACCAACGTAAACAGATTCCGAATGGCCCCAGGCTCTGCACGTCAACAATTCATTTTCAACTTGGAACAGATTGGTAATCTTGAAACAATGCTTCAACCACTAAACTCCATGAGATACACCCAGGCAGAATATGAAACATACCCATCCCCCAGTACATCCTTCAATGCAAGCCCTTGCACTCGCAGCTGTTCTGACAGGCTCTTAAAATCTGGATCTCCAGGCTTGCAGTAAAGTCCTGCTCTCCTCTCGCGCCTTGCTACAGCCTTAGCATGCCGCTCAGCTTGCTTCTTCCCCTGGCTCTTTCTCTTTGGCATAGCTAAAGAGCTTTTCAACTTTGCATACCCATGTTCTCACAATTAGAATACAATGTAATTAAAGAAGTTGTTTTGCACATGCTGTCATAGTTTGCAGTTCTTTGTCAGTAGGTAGAGCATGGGCTTTCCATCTGATCAGGCCTTCCTTGTCCAGCAGGTATGCATAGCCTACAAATGAGTTGTGGACCCCCAGGGAACTCCTCAATTCTGACGCTAGCTTGCCAGCATACACCATGAAAGAGCCCTGGAACAGAAACAGTTATGGTGAACATCATAACATTGGTTTCCTCAGCTGCATGTACATGTCTGCTGGCAGAAACAGATTTCCGCAGGTTCCTAGTAATCCAGGCTTGCAGCCAGATAAATGTCCTCTTCTCCAGCAGAGACAGGTCCAATACAGGGACCTGCCCATAAAACTTTTCATTTATTGCCTCTCGGTATTGGTCACATATTTTCTGTGGAAACCAGGTAGAGTGAACAGTGTAGCTATACATGGGAATTTGTACTACCATTCCTGAACCTCGCATAGACACCAACACCAATGAAGTTTGTGGCAATGGCAGAGTCAAGGCTTCACCAGACAGAGAAGAGCCTACCACAGTTGGAAACTTAGTGGCTTTCTCTAAAGCACCAAAAAATCGTCACTAGCACCACTTCACTTAGAGATACCCACCTTTAAGCAATAAAGCATTTTCAGCATGATATCTCTTCCCTTTGCTTTGACGATACTCTGCTCATAAATCTACGTGAAATGTGAAGTGGGAACTACATTACGTACCCTGTAATTCTGATACATAGCCCTTCTCTAACTCCTCTTTGCTGTACAGTAGAAAAACACGTTATCCTATTGCTGCCATGTTATAAAAATATAACACCCACAGTTTTTTTCTCCTCTCAGCTTTCTTTTCTTTGCTTCCCCCCCAGGGCCAACCAAACACACTTCTTCCCTGAACAACCCACCCTCTACTAGTTCTGCATCTGCTGACTAACATCACTATAACTTTGTTTTCTTCCTTGGAACCTCCATGGACAGAGTGGAAATTCTAATTAACGCCCAGCAAGTACCACGTGGACTTAAAGTGAAGAAGAATGATGTATTCTAGAAGGGGGAAGAGGTAAGTAAGCTGGGGAGGAACAGAAACTATGTTCTATCTTTGTTCTAGGTCTGTATCTTCATTGAGGAAACTGAATGTAGAGCAGTTTATGGCCTTGCCCACTAGTGATGAAGATGAAGCCCCTCCCCCCACGAAGGACAAAGTTAAGACTTCAAGGAAGAGGAGGAGGGCATCTGATAGACAAAAAACTCAAACCAGAAAGATGTGTACACCGGACAGTAGTGCTTCGGAGCTGAGTGACTTTCTGGAGGAAGAGGATTTTCATTGGACGGTGGAGGATGAAGCAGAGTGGGAGACAGAAGGTGACGGAGGGGACGAAGGAGATATGGGTGTGCTGGAGCCTCGCCCACCAGAAATCACAAGCTGGAAAGAAAAGGTGAGTGGAATGTGTATGGGGTACCCTGTATAGCATCCAGTGTAGTGGTGGAAGTCCTTGTGGCGTGGTGGAAGTCCCTGTGGCAAGCCATAATAGTCTCCTGGGCTGCATGCATACACACACACACAGTCTTCCAGGGAGCCAAGAAGGCCCCAGCAAGTAAACACATGCTCCTGGTTTGATGATGTAATGTCACCACAAGCAGCCTCCACACACAGACACACCCTCAGCCAGCTCTTCTCTAGCTAGTTAGTCAGCTTCTGTTGGCTTCCTTCAGCAGCCACATTCCCTGATAGGACCTGACCAGTGACATCACATTAGCCGGCGCTCAGTCAGTCACTCCCTGGGTGTGGCGTGGGAAGGGCCCCTCTGGCCTTCTACCTATCAGCAGGGGCCTAGCCTGGGGCGTCGACTGCCCACGGCCTCATAAAGTTTTCATGGTTTAGTCATAGCTATCAAGGCAGCCGTGCAAGTGAGTGGTTGTGGTAGTCAAAGCTTAGGAGGGTGTGTGCAGAATCCATGGAAAAATGCCCAGTTCAGTGGGTGGACACTTGCTGTGTGGGGGTGGTTTAGAACAAAACACCTTCTTTGTTGCTGAAGGAGATATATAGCTGGTTGATAAGTTGTGCTAGGCTGGGTGGTAGCCTGTTGACTTCCTGGTGATGAGGTGAGACGCTGGCCAGCAGCAGCAGGGTGGTGCTGGGGAGGTGGGGTGGTTGGTGGTGGGGTGGGAAACCCACTGTGGTCGTGGTGGAGGGTGGGCTGCATTCCTCATAGCTCATCACTCCATTGTTGCATTGTTGATTTGGGCTGCACAGAGTCGTGGAACCGTGGATTTAGCATAAAGCATGAATTTTGTTGTGATTGCTCAGGTCATGAATAAGAGGCTAGGTTTGAGGCATCATGTCAGCCAGGGGGTTGAGGGCATTGACAGGCTATTGCAGGAATGTTCTTATCTGCCTCTCTCTGCACATGGGAATTGGCTGTGCAATGGAGCCAGCCATGGTTCTGATACCTGCTCTCTCATCATCCCTAATACGCGGATAGAATATTAATTTTTAGTGTAGTCTGAGTCTGACCTCAAGTGGTAGCGGTGTTGCCAAATCGAAAGAAGCCTTTGCCAAGCCACACCCACAAGCCCCTACATTGCTTCCTGGGCCAAACCCATTGTGCGGAATTCTTTAAGAGTTGTACATGTGGCAGTGAGATGCCCTAGGGCCAAGTTGTGCTTCAGGGCAGGGTTGTTATTGTTTGTGGTGGTCATGTGGGGAGTAAACAGGAAGGTTGCAAGCAGCTGACTTTGTGGCTGCCCTGCCTCTGGCTCTCTCCACCACACAGCATGGCATGGCCTCTCCGAATGTGCAGCGTAGCCTCTCCAGCTGGGCTTACCCTGTTGCTAGGGCCACCCAACTGTTACTAGGCCTTTCCTATCCTCAGACAAGACACTAGATGATTACCAATCCCCAGACCTGAATTTTTTTAGTCCCGAAAGTGCCACTAGCCCAAACATGGTAACTCCTCTTTCACACAAGCATCTGCCATTCCTGAAACTGACCTTGTTTCTCCTCTTTCACTGACATTGTTTCTTCTCTATCGTTAGTTCATCTCATTCAGTATGTTTGTGTGTGTGTGTGTGTGTGTGTGTGCAGGTGGAGCCAAGTGAGGATGAGGCTGGGGATGATGATGATGAGAGTGCAGATGAGAGAAGTGAGAGGGAGCAGGAAGGAATGGAGCAAACTCTTACAGAGGATGGTGAAGAAATGGGCAAGAAAGTGACCTTGCAAATGCTTACTCAGTGGGTGGACAAAATAGAAAAGGTGAGCTAGTGCCTGGAGCTTTCATGTTTGACTAAGTAGATGTACTGGGGCCAGTGGAGCGGCACTGTGCTGTCGACCACAAAAGGGGCATTATTGAATTAGGCAGTCAAGTGGGTATTAGAGGGATGGCTTATAAGTGCTGCCAAATCAGTATTGGTAGGGCACTGTCAACAAAGTCATGCTCTATTTCCTATCAACAGAAAGTGTGTTGTAAGTCATAACAAAGTGGAGTTGAGTTGGTTGCATGGTCTTTTGTTAGTGACAAAAGTCTTTATTTTGAAGTGGTGTGTATGTGTGCACATACAGTATCCACACAGCCAGTCCGTGTATGCACACAGCCAATATTCAAGTCTGCACTAGCTGGCTTCTGTGCATATTGAAACGTCCAAATCCATTAACTCTACTTCTCTCATTCTGATCTTTCCCTCAGAGCCATTCCCTGCACTCAATGCGCCAGCTCTGTGCCGCCCTGCATGCTGCCATAACAACTTTCCTGCACCGCCAGCAAGACACACCCACCCAGCATGGTCTGGTGGTGAAGGATTCAGTAGTCTTCAATGGCATAGTGGCCTCCTGCTTCCAGCACATACCTCTGTGTCTCCACCATCACTTCCCTCTTTCTGCCCCGCCCTCCTCTACCATGTCCTGTCCTCTGCCCTCCTCTCAAGAAGCATGGCGCAAAGTTCGACGCACTGTCAAGCTCTATCTGACAGATCTGCTCTTTCTGGCAGAGACTTTGCAGGACCTTGACATGCAGAAGGCAGTTCTCAAGCAATTTCACAGCATGGCTTCTTACTTTGTGTGCCTGCCAAAGTTGTTGAAACCCTTGAATAAATGTTTAGTGGAGAAGTGGTCCACTGGAGAGAACTCTGTTCAGGTGCTGGCCTTTCTGGCTATGAGAAGGACAGTGCTCCTCCAGCCTCATCCAGCTCTTCATACTCTGCTCAAAGTAAGCTCTTGTGGCCTTGCGATGAATGTATGCTTTCATTTGTATGCTCTCTATTTCAAGAAAACCTACATGGCGTTTGTTCGTAACTGCAAGTTCTGCTCCACTGTGACTCTGGCTGGCATTCTGTTCATGGTGAATTCTCTGGTGGAGCTGTTGGCTCTGGATCCTCCTACTGCCTATCAGCATGGCTTCATCTATATACGCCAGTTAGCCATACATCTTCGTGCTGCACTCACCTCCGGCAAGAAGGATGCTCAGCAGGTGTGGCGGCAAAAGGGACTGGATACTCACACTTACAATTAATTGTCTCTGCAGAGTGTCTACAACTGGCAGTTTGTGCATTGCCTAGGGCTATGGACACAGATGCTGGTGCAAATCCCCCACCCTACCCTGCGCCCCCTGATTTATCCACTGGTTCAGACCCTTCTGGGCACGTTGCAAGTACAGCCATCAGCAAAGTACCATCCCCTGAGGATCCACCTGCTCAGAATGCTGCTCCAACTCTCCAAATCCACAGATACACTGCTGCCCACTGCTACCTACATACTGGAGGTGAGCCAAGTGAAGAACATTGTATGGCCACATAGTATCCTGTCTGTGCTCTGTTTTAGATGCTGGAAGCTCATGGGATTGAGTCTAGTGGTAGTAGTAGTCGCCAGAAGAGTTCTGGAAAGCCTCCTGATCTCTCCCTGCTCCTGAAAGCAACGAAACAGCAGCTCTGCATGCGGTCGTTCAGGGTATGATGGACCTGATGTGTTGGTAGTAGTATAGTATTAGCACTGTATGCAGGCAGCTCTACTCAATGAAGCCTTTCTGCTGATGTTGGAATACTTCTCTGCACATGCTCACTACATTAGTTTCCCTGAACTCTCCTATCCAGCATTGGTCAGAGTAAGTGAAATTATGGTTTGGACTGGGTTGATTTTGAAATAATGCCGTTAGCTGCGCAAGGTGTGCAAGGAGACACGCTACTCCTGGCTCAGGACTCAACTCAAAGTGCTCATAGAGAAGGTCACAAAGTGTAACATGTACATGATGATGCTTCACTCTGTCTTCACATTGACAGGTGGAGGATGTCAGTAAACAAATCAGCAAAAATAGAGGGAAGGTTGCATTTTCCCCTATCAACTTTGACCTTGTGGTAAGTGCTTCAACATTCCATTAGAGTGGTCATGACATGATGCTAATGCTATGGCAGTCTGCTTGGGAGAACCAGAGAAAGGCAATGGACAACCAACTCGCAAAATTCTTAGCATCTTGGATTAAAGTTCATCGTCCCTTGGATCCCAGTCACACATCCTCTGCAACAGAAGGTCACGTGTCGCCAATGGCCAGTCGTCTGACTAGTGGGTGTGGCCAACAGAAAGGAGTGGAGACAGCAAGGGACTCTGGATCAGAGGAAGAGGAAGATTTCATTCAGGACTTGCAACTGGATTCCGAATACATGGGGTCTGAGTAATATCAAAGTGTGACAGTGGCTGGAAAATCATCGCTTAACTGTATCAAGACAAAGGATAGATAGATTTATGAGTTGAATTGCATCGTAGCTAGCCGCTGGCTCTATCTACAGTTAATCCTCAAAATGAGTAGCCTTGAAATCTTCGAAATCATTTCTCATCAGGTGAGCAACATTTCTGCAGGAGGAAGCAGTTAAAAGAATTTTGGACTCTGCAAGATTAGCTGACTCACTTTAAATTCTTGGAGCGTGTTTGGTAGGTCTCAAGTGTCCTTAACTCTTGGTTGCATCTTGCAACGGTCTTGTTCACTGTCTCAGCTTCTTTTCCCAACTCTGACCTCAACGCACCCAGCAGTAACTCCAAACCATGCTGAAATTGTCCTTTGTACCCATGACATGCATTCCGACTTTCCATGCTCAGCTTTGACCCCACATGTCTCACCAGCTACGGACCAAAATGGACTGAAAGACAGATATGATCTGCAAGCCTTACCTGGTCTTTGACATCTCGCTCAGGGTTGTGGGTGGCACGTTTGTAAGCATACAGACTACAATAGCCCAGGATTGAAACCATCCATACCCGCCAACTGATCACTTTTGGTAGCTGAAAAATAATACATTTTTGCTATAGCATGTATAGATATCTGTCTCCTCACCAACAGCCCTGCTCCTAGCAACACCACAGGAACAGCATACTCTGTGGGAACCATGGACCATAGCTGGGACGCTCTAGATGACACACCACCAAACACTGGTTCCAAACTTTTCTGTTGAGGATATTCACAATGATGAGGGCAAGTTTATGTGCAATCACTCCATTCATACCAGTCGAAGGTTGGAGAGTCCCAGGGAACGAAAGAAGTCAAACTCTGGATTTGGAGTGAAATCCTGGTAACATCTCAATGTGAAGGTGAATGAGGGAGGTTTGAATTGCTGGAAGATGTGCTTGCCACCCAATGGCAGCTTCAACGGAGTCTGGTAACAACCTGACAAATATTCAAGTGTACATCCATGAGCAACGCTGCACTTCCTCAAAGTACTCACTGATGATGTCAGACTTTGTCTTGTCGTGCACTGGCCAGAGCGCGGTGGTGGTCACCTGCTCCAGTGAAAGAGTGAGTTCTTTGTCCAGGAACTCGCACAGCTTCTGCTGGTACACCTCAAGGGCCTCTCGACTGTACTTCAACCCCTGGAACTGCTCCACCAGGGAAGGGAGACTTGACTTGGCTGTTCTGATGGCCGCTGCTAGCTTGTACTCCACCTCAGCAGCAGCCTCCATGATCTTGCTCTGACAACTGGCATGCACTTTGTCGCCTTCCGTTTTGAGGAAGTCGCTATGGGCCTTGGCTTCCTTGCCTTCATCTTTGATCCCTTGACTGAAATGGACAGGTAAAGTGTCACCACAGACAAAAGCTACAACAGTTGGCTAGTCGTCTCACATCTTTCTGGACAACTCCTTCAGCTCTCCTTCCAGCAGCACTTCCAATTCCTGCACTACCTCTGAGCCCTGCTCATAGTGGTGCTCAAACTTTGTGTGTATGGCTGAGTTTGAAATGCACTGCTTCAAGGAGTCCTCAAACCTTTCAAAGTCCATCATCCTAACTTTCCAGCCATCGGACACACTTTGGCTGCCCTCCTCCTCCTCAGGCATGGTCCCAAGCTGTCTCTTGGTACGCTCATGAAGCACCTCCCGACCAGAGACAAAGAACACCCTGTCCTTAGCTGTCACCTCATCCACCACAGCCAACTCGTGAGCCAGAAAGTCTACGTCCACCTTCAAATGCTGCTTCCTGAACTATAAATGCAACATAGAGACGTCACTTTGAGAACTGTCCAACAACAGAATCATCTTAGTCACCCTTTCAGTACGGGACTGGAATCGTTCTTTATTGCAGGCACTGTACTATTGTATTACCTCGTCTATCTCATCAGGGTCTTCCTGCGCGGAGGCATCCCAGCGATTATTCAAGATGAATATGTTCGGCTTAGAAAGACGCTCACTCACACGATGAAAAAACTTTTTCTCCTACAAGCAAAAGAGATAGTGTTCATAAACCAACACATCCACAGAGTAGCTTACCACTTCCATTAGGACAGATTCTGAGTTGACTACCAGGACAAAGACATCAGCGTCCAGGCAGAACTTGTCGATCCACTCATCCAAGTCAGGAGTGAAACCTATGCCAGGGCTATCCACCATCTCCACATCCCCACTCAGCAAGGGACACCTGAGGTGATGATGCAAGGTATTATGATAAGGTGAGGCAACGTATCTGATAGTCTGCTCCACTTACCTGCTTTTGGGCCAGAATATCTGTATGAGGTTGTTTGGGTCTAACTGCTCCTTGTGGATGCAATGTGCCAACTGCCTCACATTCTGTAGCAGAGAAATGGATCAACATTTCACAATGAAAAATGGCACCCTACCTTGACATTCTGCCTCTCCTTGGAGTTTGGGTGGATGAGATAGCCGTCCAGTTCATCCACCCCCATCACACTGCAAAAACAACTGGTGGTGTGACCTAGCCCAGAAGGAAGCAAGCGCTCCCCCAACAGGGAATTGATCACCGTACTCTTTCCATTGCTTGAATGACCGAAGAAAACAACTTTCATGTGATCACGCTTCAACATTTCCATTATGCCCTCTGTTCGTTCAATCAGAGCCTTCACTGGCTTACACTCCGCCCCCTTGTGTATGACACTCACAAACTCGCAAGACTCACGCAGACGATCGTGTAGCAGACTAAAGATGTTGGCAATGTCTTCCTTAGCTTTGGAAAACCTCTTCAAAGGGGATGGGACCTCAGTGGAGTGGCTGCTGCTATTGAAACCCCGTAACTCTCTCACGCCATCTCCAGAAAGTGTGAATGAACGGTTCAGCTTCTTTCTAGGATCAGCCCCAGCCTCAGCAGCCTGATTTTCACCAGGACCCTTACTCGCCTCAGTCCTGGTAAGATCCTCAGCAGACAACTGTCTCCGAAACATCTTTCACCTCCCTTTCTCTGCTGCTGCTTCACGTGCTTGGAAATAGGTAAAGCATCAAACAAAACACAAGCTAGATACTTGGAAGAGGACACCACAGAATGGAAGGCCAAGGAAAGATAAGAGAACCATGTTTTCAAGTCACTGAGGATGAAATCAAGGACTTAATAGCAAGGAGTGCTGAAGCAAAGGAGAAGGCCTATGCCCCTTACAGCAAGTTCAGAGTAGGAGCGGCTCTCTTGACTGAGAAAGGAGACGTCTTCACAGGTAGCTAGTATTGTGATTGCAACAAGGCCAGGGGATGTGATAGTTTTCTTTGTGCTGTAGGTTGTAATGTGGAGAACTGTGCGTACCCTCTGTGCACATGTGCTGAGCGTTGCGCTGTGGTCAAAGCAGTCAGTGAAGGCCAGATGAGCTTCAAGGCCATAGCCGTCTCCACGTATGTGTGCATGTCTGTGCATGCGTGGTGTGTGTGTGCACATGTTTCTGGATGATGGCAAATTTATTAATTCTTAGAGACAGCAGAGGATGCTATGCATCTCCTTGTGGCAACTGTAGACAAGTCATGTCTGAATTTGCTGAGCAATCCAACTATTGGGTAATTATGAGTCAAGTAGATGGTCCTTACATACTGACTACTGTGGACAAACTCTTGCCTCATTCATTCACTAGTGCTGATCTGCATAGAGGACAACAAAGAAATGTTTAAAGTTGGCTGTTTAGCAAGTTGGATTGATTTCAATTTAATAACATTCTTTGATGTGGTGGTGTAGGCATTTCCTTTTTGGAAGTTGCATTTAAAGGTTCCACCCTCCTCACAAATGCTCCTCTTGGAGACTTCTCTGTGGAGTGTCTGAAGAGCAGTTCTTGCAGTCTAGAATTAAAGGAGCAGCAAAAGGAAGTGACATCAACATCAGAGCATTTTTAGAGGAAGAGCTAAGTACACAGAGTGCACTGTGACAGGATGGAAGAGTCCACTACCACGCCACCACCAGCAAAAACCACAGCGTCTGTGGCAGAAGCACCTGTGTCTCCCATCACTGACCGTTTGAAGAAGCAGAGGAATAGAGCAAGAGTCTTGGTCAAACGACTCTCAGAAGAATCTATCCAGACTCCAATGATGGCGCCTGAGTATGTTGTACTGGAGGCTAAAAATGAGCAAACTGGAAAGCTGATCAGGAGAAGTGTTTATGTGAACGACCAGAGTGGGACCAAAACCCTGGATCTGTATTCAGGCTGGAACCCAGAGAGCCAGAAGCACAAGGTCCCCCTCTATGCTCTGCCAGAGAAAGTGTGCCAGCTGACCTCTTTGGAGAGGCTGTGGGTCAGCCACAACAAACTCTCTTCCCTGCCACCACAGCTAAGCCAGCTCACTTCATTGAGAGAAGTGTTCCTCCACCGTAACAACTTTGAAGCAATTCCACCATGTCTCTGCAAGTTGCCCTGTCTACAGCTGTTATGGCTAAACAACAATAAAATTACCTCCATCCCACGTGAAATTTCTCAACTTACTTCTCTGAAACGGCTTCACTTGGATTCCAATTTCATCAAGGATTTCCCTGAGAGTTTGTGTGAACTAAAGACATTAGAGGTGCTCTATCTCAATAACAATGCTATTCATCACATCAGTGATGCTGTTGGCAACCTGAGCAATCTCAAGCGTCTCTACTTGAACCACAACAAAATCTCGGATCTGCCCTATGGCATCACGAGACTCACCAACATCATCCTGCTGCTCTTGGATGATAACGAGATCAGGAGTGTCAAGAGGGAATTCACAGTGTATCAGGCCAGCATGGAAGCAATGGGAAAAGTTGTGTCGATGAAAAATAATCCTTTTGTTACACCTCAGAGCAAGCTCAAATTGAGTTTGGCAGGGCTTGGGCCCCCCAATATGACTCATCTTCGAACCAGACGTCTCTCTGACCAGCATGAACACGAGTCAAGTAGACGTCCAGCCAGAGTATCTCTTCCAGTTGCTGATCTGGAGCATACTACTAGTACTGAATACAAGGCCGATACGCTGCCTAGGTCAAGCACCATATCTACTTACCCCAAGCTAACATCTTACGAGAATCCATGACATTATTACAGCAAGACTTGACTTAGTCATTCCAACACATAACCAACCCTTACTTTCAGAACAGTAAATAATAATTTTGTATTTCAACTGTAGTTATTAGGTGACGAGAGGAAATAAGAGTTCACTGTGATTTGGGTTTTCCTCAGCCCCTCCGGCCCAGAAGGATTCCCAGAGAGGCTTCATGTAAACCCAAGGAATTGAAACCCATCATGAGAGTGTTTGCTTGAGCCATCCAGCTTCTGAACCCACCCACTGGAGGCAGTGGCAAACACTCTACCTACAGATCACAGCACAGCCATAGAAACTTCAATGAAACAAGTGAGTACACACACATACCTTCCTCATCCTCCCCCCATCGGTGGGGGACCGGGACCACTGCTCCCACCCCCTCCACCTCGTCCTATACGACCTATCTTTCGATCACGTTCCGCTCTGCAAGAAAATGAAGAGCCAGTAATTACACACACTCTGAGATGAAACACCTCCACATACTTTCCAACTTGTCTGTAGTTAGTGTCGTATTTACTTCCGCTAGCATTGGAGTTAGGATAAATCAATGTTCTTACACTGCAACACTGATCGTTACTTCCTGTAACAAAGAATGCTCTTGTGAAGAGAAGAGAATAAGCCTTAAGTCTGGAAGTTGGAGATATTGTAGCCTGGTGATGGTACAGCACCTTAACTTTGGTCAGAGTTCAGGCATCTTCCAGAGCCAGCCTCTTGATTTCT
>JAAGOD010040450.1_pt1 | contig 15352 bp, 25 predicted proteins | sample 8389681 | NCBI WGS metagenome assembly JAAGOD01 (sample SAMN13964374, study PRJNA552185) | sponge metagenome | biome: deep-sea hydrothermal vent fields; feature: spots directly above weak diffusing fluid; material: seawater and sediment | host: Tedaniidae sp. KZ-2020 ... | reverse complement strand
TCACCATTCTACACTGTCACATCAGTAAACACTATAGTTGGTAAATTCTACCTCAATTTGTTCTTCTATCACAGCGGAAGAGCGCCTCAACAGGAACTGATAGCTGAGGGGGCTGAGTGGCTGTGTCCAGGTGCCTGAAGGACCATCCCTGTCCATGTTGAGGGAGATGGAGCTCTTCAACCGGCTTGTAGGTTTCTCTCGAACGACTACTGATGGTGGAGAAAGCTCGTCCATCTTTGTTTTTGTTTTTAAACTCTGTGGGAGGCGTGGCTCGTTTGCCAATAAAATAAAATGAATGATGATCTAATTAAGACTAATTAGAATAAACATAGCCCTCATCATCCCCCATCAGAAATGGCAGACCGCAGCTATTTCAAGCCCCCTCAGCTGGCTGATTCGGAGGTAGAGATGCTGGTGAGGCGTGTGATGGAGGACCATGGCTTCTCTGCTGCTGGTGAGAAGGTGGTGGTGAGCTGGTGTTGCCATGAGGTGACCCCAGTCCTGCAGAGAGGGCCCATGTGTGGCCTGGTGGGTCTCACCATGGCAGCCCAGCTGCTGCACAAGGAGAAGCTGCCTTTGGATTCCGTCAAGTCCAGCGACCAGCTCCACCCTGAGCGAATTCTGCAGTTTGCCGTGGGAAGGGGGCTCTCAAAGCAGGGAGAGATGTTCTCGACAGCCGCCATGGAAGATGTGATTACCAATCATCTCCATCTCCAATCACACACAGTGGATGTGGACTCCTGCAACACTGTCGAGGAGATGTTGGTGGAGAAGGCAATTCTTGTCCCTTATGATGCTGACAAGGACCACACCCCTTGCCTAGCCCGAGGGCACAGTGCCCACTGGTGCTTGCTAGTGGGATTATGCCTGGTGTTGGAATACCCAACAGAAGGGGGCGTGACTCCACCTAGAGCCTCCAGCCTTCTCGAGTGCTGTCACCCTCTAAACTCCAATCCAGCCCATTATGTTGTCAGCGAAATTCAGAGACTCGAATTTGCAGAACTATTGAAGACATTTGAGGCTGTGGGGGGACTCTTAGACAGGAACCGTATTTACGTGTTTGCACGTCATGGCAAGAGCAGTCATCTGGGACTGTGGAGCCTCAGAGATCTCCTGGAAAGCAACCGAAACTTGGTCGAAGTTGATCCCCGTCGCTCAAACCCTCAGGAGTACGTGATCCCTGCAGGAGGACTGAAACAGGGACTGAAAAACAAAGTTATCTTTGTCACTAAGAGATGACGTATGGTATAAACATGGAAGGTGAGGGTTTGAAAATGCTTGTGTAGGTTTGGAGGGTGAGGGTTTGAAAATGCTTGTGTAAGTTTGGAGGGTGAGGGTTTGAAAATAACTTGTGTGTAGGTTTGGAAAAAGTTCAAGGAATTGGTTTTGGCTCACCTCCAGATGCATTCTGAATGACGCTCATCAACTGGAAACATAAAAAAAAAGTTTTCCCTTGTGCCCCCAATCTTCATTCTGACATACCCTGATGGTGTTGACACTGCCCAGTTGTAAGATTAACTGTAGGCCATTCAACCAGAGCTTGTAGTCCTCAGAGGAGACAGCAACTACATCCAGGACTCTGCAATAATAACATCACATGACGATGTAATGTAAGCACTTCGCAGCTATAGGCATGCGTGGTGGGGTCATGCACCAAGAATTTAGGGATAGCTTTGTACCTGTTACTGGTGAAGATTGTGAAGGCATATTTGTGCTTGTCAATGGGATCAAAGTCCTTTCTGCTATAGATGGCGGGACTGGCAGAGGAGCGAGTGCCAACAAGAATATCTGCATCCCAGTGTGAAAGCTCATGTAAAGTTACGAACTGTCAATCTAGTTCACTGCATAGCAAACTAATTGGCCTACCGGATTTGGTGTCTTTGTTATTTGCGTTCCTACCCTTGGCCCAGCACATCTGCATACAAAATGACCCGTTTTCTGCTGGAAATTTCCCCTGACATTCCTATCTCACCTTTGTGTTGGAGGGGTTGACCCAAAAGTAGCGTGGGTGCAGGGGACCTTTGCCATTGTTTGTGAACTTGTAAATCCATGAACCAGTACACACGGTCTTAAAAAAATAGACTTTGCATAAATGGAATGAAAGGCTTGTTGGTTCCACTGCATTACCTGGACCTGAAGGATCTGTTCACTGCTGAGGGTATTTTTAATCTGCTCCGGCTCTAAAAGTTGACCTTCCTGCAACAAGGATGACATTTACATTAAATTAAGGTGGCTAGCCTTGCATGACATTGCATCAGTCTCACCTGATAGTTGAGTGCTCTGTAGCCTGTTGTGGCTGAGGAACTGCCATACATCAGAACAGAGTGGTAACTGCAGTGGAAAAAGAGGAAGCTGGGCGCAACTCAAGTTTAGCAAGTTAGTAGCTGACTCTTCTGCTGTGTCAACATCCTCTGCTTTCGTGAGAATGAGTCCACAGTAATGCAGCCCTTTTTCTGTGGCATACTCTAGTGCTCTCCTCCCACTTGAGTCCCTGATGTTTTGATTACTGCCATGATGTAGCAGTGCTCTGATAACTTCCGGATTCTCACACACAGTGGCCCAGTGTAATGCAGTCCGCCTATATACACAATGAGAGAAGAAAACTCCAGCTAGCCACTTTGTATAATATGCATGCATACCCATTTTCATCTTGATCATCCACCGAAGTTGGCTTGACTGCTTTAATCAATGAAACGGCTTTAGCAGAACCCTAGAAATAGATTTTAAGAAGATGGAGTCCATTCTTCACAAAAATACCTGTTCAGCAGCTTGGTGCATCAGTGTCTTTCCTTTTCTATCCACATACTGGACGCTCTCAGAATTGATAAGCATCTATGGTCATGACCATTGGCATCGACAGTTTTAATGAGTGGGTGTGGCCTTTACCTGGAGCACGCGTGTGTCATGTCTCTGTATGCTCCAGTGAGCAGCTGTCATGCCGTCCATGTCTCCAAGAGAGGGCTCTGCTCCCTTTTCCAGCAGCGTGCGCACCTGCTCTGTGCGGCCATTGAATGCTGCCCACATCAGGGCAGTCATCGATGCTCCGTCCCTGATGTCCACATTCAATCCAGGGACCTTGAAAGCAGCAAAAGATCAAAAGTAGTGAGCGTAAAATGACTGCCATTACCTTGTCCAGCAAGATGCTAATACAGTTTGAGTCATTGTTGTTAGCACACCAGTGTAAAGGTGTTCTACCGTCAAAGTCCTAAGCAAAGGAATGTGTAAGTGAAAATCTGGAAAAAAAACAAGAGATGATGAACTTGCCCTCATCAGTCCATCTGCTCCAAGGCTCAGCAGGAGAGCAACAATTTCTATGTTTCCACTGAAAGCCGCTTGATGAAGTGCTGTGCTTCCATCTTTAGGGACACACATCACTCGTATCTTTTATTGGTGTCCAGCTTTAGGCTTACCATTAGCAGTCAGGTTGACGTTAGCACCACTCTCAGCCAGCATTTTGACGGCATGGAGTTTCCCATTGTGCACTGCATGCATGAGTGGAGTCCTCCCTTCACTGTCAACCATGTCAATACCCTCCCGCCTGAACATCTTCTCGCTGCCCAGCACCATTTCCACCGTGTCCTGCGACAGAGGCAAGGCTGAAATCTGCTCAGCGAGGACCTTCTTATCCCCATTTGCTGCAGCGTAGTGAAGAGCGTGCATATCTGCTGAACTCCCTTGGGGGAAATTCACAGCTTCCTGATTCAAGACAGTCCCAATTCCTTTGATGGAGACAAGCTGGACAGTCCCCTTGTCGTCATGTTTCTTCAGCTGTTTGAGCAGAGCAGCATTGTAAGTGTCCATCTCTGCTCTGGACTGAGCTGAAGTAGACTGAGCAGAGGAGTCCACCTCCTCCACCGTGGAGTAGAGAGGGTCTGGGGTCATCGTGTAGTCATTCTCGAGCACCTGTGAGGTGTGAAGGGGCTCTGGCGAGGATGAGGTGGTGCCTCTGTTGGGGATGACAATGCTGGTGTCCAGTGGTGGTTCCGGCTCGTAGGCCTCCAGCGTGGGAACCACAGGGAATGCACTCTGGGTAGGCCTTTTTCTGCTCTTGGCCACAGTACTGTAGACTGGGATGCCCACTAATCCATGAATATGATATTATGAGCATTTAGTTTATATTGTACTAATTCTTACCTTCATCTTTCCCATCATTGCTCCTAATGATGACTCTGGCATCGATTGGGACTTGCTGCCTGCTCCTCTCCATACTCTGTGTGTCTTCCCTGTCAAGTGGAGCACTGTCTGGCCTATCCTTCTTGCCTGGGGTCTTCATCGCCTTCTGGTCCAGCAGAGATGCACTGCTGGACCTGAGGGAAGTGTTCTCCTCCTCTTTGAGCTCCAGAGTCTTTTGCACTGAGGGGGCTGGGATTCCAGAGCTGGGTACCACTCGGTTGAACTTCTTCAGAGGAGACATCACCCTTTTGGGAGTAAGCTGCGTGTCTTGAGTGGGCATTTTGTGCTTTCCATTTGCTCGTCCTGCAGCTAGTTGTAAGACAGGAATTTGATTCTCATCTTTCCTGAGGTGATCTGCAAAGTACTTACCTTGGGAATAAGGTGTTGATGTTGAAATAAAGGGAGATGTGATGCTCTTATTGGCCTGTGCAAAGTAATAATAGATTGTGTGGCTAGCTAGCTGGAAAGGTAGGACTCACAGCTGGTGCTGCTGACCCAAGCTCTTTCTCCAACTCTGACTCCAGATTTGGTGAAGCCCAGGCATGGAGCGTGCTGCCAACTCCAGCACTGGCTCCCTCTACTGGGACTGTCTCCTCCACCCTGGGTGTCTTGGGTGCTCCAACCTCACCTACTGCAGCCTCCTTGAGCACTGGGGATTCTTTGGACCCAGGATTGTCCAGATCATCCAAGGAAGTCATGTCTTCCCTGGAGGCAGAGGGGACCATGCCTGGAGGCAATGGCAGGGGTGCTTTATCCATTTCCAGCTCAGTCTCAGTTGCAATCCACTTCAAAAAGTTTGCATGGGAAAAAGGGGGTGGGGCTGGTTATAGAGGAGCAAAATGGGGGCGTGTGTCTCACGTCACGTGCAACTACAAAAGAGCTCAACTTCCTGTCACCTGGAAGAAGACAAGATGGCTGCAGAGGAGTTGGCTAAAAAGACCAAGACCCAGTTTGATCTGGTCTCCAAGAGCATCACCAACATAGCGATGGGGGCCCCTTCTGATGCTCTGTTGAAGAAGTGTGCAGAACTACTGAAGGATGCAGCCAAGCACAGGATGGTAAGGAACTCTGATGTCACATGACTGATTGACCCCTTCCCCATTTTTCTGTATTGCAGGATCAAGATGATGCCTACCAGCTCTTTCAGTACGGTCCAGAGATCGGGGACGGGAGGTTTCGCGAAGCTGTTGCAAGTCTCCTAAGCGAAGGATACCAGTCTCCTGTGGATGTGTGAGTCTGAACTCTGATTTCGCATGAAATTTTATTGTGGGTGCAGGAATGACATCATTGCTACTGCTGGAGCCACCCAAGGCCTCCATGTGATCTCCCACCTCCTCTTCTCACCAGGGGACATTGTGTTTGTAGAAAATCCTACCTATTTCGTAGCCACGAAAATATTCCTCAAAGACGCTGAGTTTAAAGTGAAAGCAGGTATTGTAATTTTTGCTAACCCCAGTTGCACCCCATTATCACTACATGTTGTCACTGCAGTGGCCATGGATGACAATGGCATTATCCCTGCGGAGCTGGAGAAGGTGATTGAGGCCAACAAGGACTACAGACCCAGGGAGCTCACCGAGAGAAAACCATACTGGGGGATACTCTATTGCCTTGCCAATTTTCACAACCCCCGCGGAATGTGCCTCCCCCCAGGTGGGCCAAAGCAGGCGCTATCAAAGGAATGTTGTTCAGTTGTCTTGTACAGATCGCTGCAAGAGAGTGATTGAACTGGCACGCAAGTATAACCTCCTGGTGATCTCCGATGACGTCTACAATCTTATCTACCACGAGAACCCCCCTGCTAGGCTATTCTCCTTCGATAAAAAGTCAGCCATAGAGTTAAGACTATAGTTCTCTTCTTTATGTTACTTTATTTACAGGAGTGATCCAGACTATAGTGGAAACGCAGTCTCCAATGCCAGCTTCTCCAAGATCTTTGGTCCTGGGATGAGGCTAGGGTGGATGGAGGCTCCGATTAAAGTCAGGGACACTATTGTCTCCAGCGGACTGTGCAACAGTGGGGGTGGGTTCAACCACACTGCCTCAGGACTCATGACCAGCATCATTGAGCTGGGACTACTCCAGAAAATGCTCAAGGAGTCGAGACCTGTCTATCGGGTAGGACCGTTTTTATTTTATTTTAAACATCTGAGTTGTAAAGTAGCTAAAATATCATTATTTGTACTGCAGGAACAATGCCAATCTCTTTGCAATACATTGAAGGCTGAAGTACCTTCGGTGGAGATGCTAGTACCATCAGTAAGTAAGCTATTTTGACATCATTGAGTGATAGACACTTTTTTCTCCTCCATAGGGAGGGTACTTTGTTTGGATCAAACTGCCTGGTGGATTAAATGGAAAAGGTACATAGCTCATTGTAATAGACATTGTCAGAATTTGATTCTATTTCCCCCTAGAGTTATTGACATTATGCAAGGAGAAGTATGACATTAGTTTTTGCCCTGGAGTAGCGTAAGTTAGAGCCAGCAGTGTATAGGAATCAGCCACTTAGTCTTTTAAACTTTGCAGGACCTCCATTACTGGAGATTTTGAGGACTGCATTAGACTCTCTTTCTGCCATTATGACAAGGACACACTGAAGGATGCAGCCATGAGACTAGGACAGGCTATCAAATTCATGATGGACAAGAAGTGACACTAATTTATGACTAGCTACCTGCGCTATCTATACCTTTTTCTGCAAAAAAAAAAGAAAAAGGGGGCGTGGCTCATTAATAATGGCAGCACTGGCAGAGAAGCGGTGGACTCTGTTTGATCACATCCCTGCTGATGTCACAAACCTCTCTCTAGGAGCACCTATCCCAACCATGCTCAAGAAATGCACAGATGCGCTGAAGTCTGCAGTTCAGCATAGATTGGTTTGTCCAAGCTAGCTTGAGCAGCTGATATATAGCTCCCTAGTGGGGCTCTCCTCTCACATCTGTGTCTGGTGTCCCTTCCAGGATCAGGCTGATGCCTACAACCTGTTTCAGTATGGGCCAGAGATAGGGGACAGGAGGTATCGTGAAGCCGTTGCAAAGTTTCTGACCAAAGAATACCAATCTCCAGTGCACGTGTGAGTCCATCAGTGAGTGCATGGGATTATCCCGTTCATCATCTTTACACATAGGGATGATGTCGTTGCTACGGCAGGAGCCACCCAAGGTCTCCACATCCTTTCCCACCTCCTCTTCTCCCCTGGCGACATTGTGTTTGTGGAAGACCCGACCTACTTCTTGGCCATGAAAATATTTAAGTTGGACGCTGGATTGCAAGTCAGACCAGGTGTCTATTATACGCAATGTTGAAAATAAGAACATGAATGTAATAGGTTTCTGTACTACCTATGCAGTTGCCATGGATGATGATGGCATTATCCCTGAGGCGCTGGAGAAGATGCTGGAGGCAAGCAAGGACTACAGACCCAGGGAGCTCACTGACAAGAAACCCTACTGGGGGATGCTCTACTGTCTGGCCAATTTCCAGAACCCCCGTGGAATGTGCCTCCCTCCAGGTCTGCGGTACTCTCTTGGCAAAGCACCCGAAATGTGATAAAAACTTGATGCATTAGAGCGCTGCAGGAGAGTGATTGAGCTGGCTCGCAAGTATAACCTCCTGGTGGTCTCGGATGATGTCTATAACCTTGTCTATTACGACAAACCACCAGCTAGACTATTCTCCTTCGACAACAAGTGAGCCACAGTCTATATACAATGCTATTACATCAAAAGGCATTCCCCCCTCCCCTATAATATTATAGGAGTGATCCAGATTATAGTGGAAATGCCATATCCAATGGAACATTTTCCAAGATCTTTGGTCCTGGGATGAGGCTAGGGTGGATGGAGGCTCCGGTTAAAGTCAGAGACACCATTCTCTCCAGCGGACTGTGCAGCAGTGGGGGTGGGTTCAACCACACTGCCTCAGGACTCATGACCAGCATCATTGAGCTGGGGATGATAGAGAGGTTACTTCAGCAAGCAAGGCCGATGTATCAAGTATGCTTATACCTTTGATCTAATCCTGTTTGAGGAAAAGGTTTGTTTCAGGGTCAGTGTCAGGCATTATGTGATTCATTGAAAGCGGAAACACCTGAACTGGAACTAACAAAACCATCAGTGAGCTGACAATAGATCATGAGGAATCTTCGCTAATCATTCCCTGTGTAGGGTGGGTATTTTGTCTGGGTCCAACTCCCTGCAGGACTGGATGGAAAAGGTATTATAGTTAGTGTAGACACTATTGTTTTACTGCTGAGGAATGCCATGAAAATCCAACAGAGTTGCTTCAATTGTGTGAAGAAAAATACAACTTGGCCTTTTGTCCGGGTGAAATGTGAGTCCCCCGATGCAAATTAGTCAGCTAATACTGCATTATGATGCTTACCTATCATCTCTACAGAACCTCAGTCAATGGAGATTTCAAAGACTACATCAGGCTAGCCTTCTGCCATTACGACGAGGAAACACTGAAGGATGCTGCCGCAAGATTAGGGAAGGCTATCAAGTTCTTGATGGACAACAAAAAGTGATCCAACCTCCATGATCACGAGATTTCTTTCCATGCATCACAGCTCACTACGACTATTTTTTATGAAAGTTGAAACTCCCTGCATGCCGCAGTGGGCCTGGCTTGCCTTCTGGGTTTAGCTAAAGGGTGGGTTTAACTAGGTGTGGGTTGTGTTTCATCACTTCCCTTTCCAGCAGTGTTCAAGGCTTCAATGGAATCCTTCCTCTTCTGTTGTTGCCGTATCCACTGGCGATAGTCACTCAGAGTTAAAATTTTGTCTCCGTAATAATCGTCGTCATATTTGTTCACTTCTGAAAAACGGGGTTTCTGAAGACGCTTCAAGAAATCTTCATCTCTCTGCAATTTACATACCAAGTAATAAAAGCTAATGTTTAATGGGTCAAAAGTCACACATACCCACTCCAGTTCTCTAAACATGTCTCTGGAGACCATTTTCCAAGTGGTTCTAAAAATAGCTCCACCAGCAATGTATCCCATCGCACCGCTAACTACCCCACATAGAGCAGCCAGCATTATAGGGTCCATTCCCCTAAGAGAGACCAGAGAGAGAATTGAAAGTTTAAAAAATGTAGTCTTAAACGCTTACAAAATGGGTTGGACTTCTTCAGGAGTCATTTCAAACATGTGGGGGTTCAAATAAACATTTATGGCAGAGGATAAGCTAGTTCCAACTAATGCCATGGGAAGGCTTGATATTCTGGTTCTTGTTTTGATACTTTTCTTCAGCTTCCTGTACTCCTCAAAAGACATTGTGTGCTGTTTCTTGCTGGGTGGACTGTCTTCTCCCTCACTGGACGAGTATGTCCTTACAGCTAGTCTCTCCAAGGCTCTGGGCGGTTCAGAGCTACTATCTCTTCCACTTGAAGTCTGAGTGAGATATCTCCTGAGGCCCAGAAGTCTCAGCCCAACTCTGGAAGACAAAAATTTCACCATTTTTTACCACGTGGCTAATTAACTTGAACTCTACACTTTGACCTCTGAATTGTTTATTTGTGGTAAAGGGTGGTTCAAAATGGCGGATTTGGAGAAAGGGAAAGACAGATGGCTCCCCCTGGAGGCTAACCCTGATGTGAGTTAGTGATAGCTGAGGGTTTGCTGGTTTGATAATTTTCCTGTTTGTTGATGCAGGTGATGAACAAGGTGGGTGCTTAGAAATGTCGTAACTGAATGCACGTTTAGGCAATGTGATGTGTATTGACCACAGTATGTTGGCAAGTTGGGCATGGAAATGAACTACCAGTTCCATGATGTATTTGGATTGGATCCAGACTTACTCATGATGGTTCCCCAGCCATGCTTGGCCCTATTGCTTCTCTTTCCAGTCAACAAAAAGGTTTTTAAGTAATACTGTCCTTGTGAGAAGCAAGTTCATCTTCAAACCTCTAGTTTATCGAGTTCGAAGAAGAGGAAAAGAAGAGGATTGAAAAGGATGGTCAAACAGTTTCCAAGTCAGTGTATTTCACAAAGCAGACCATTGGGAACGCATGTGGTACTATTGGTTTGCTACATACCCTTGCTAATAATGCCGACAAACTCACATTCAGTAAGTTAAATAGTTTATGTCATAATGTATGAGCTGCATTTTACCTTTAAGGAGATGGTTTTTTGAAGACTTTCTTTGAAAAGACCAAAGACATGTCACCAGAAGATAAAGCAAAGTTTCTTGAAGAGGATGAGGTGGGATATAGTGGTAAAACAAGTGGGCTTATCACTCAGATCCTTCGATAGCTCAGTTGGTAGAGCGGTGGACTGTAGTGGTAATAGAAATCCATAGGTCGCTGGTTCGAATCCGGCTCGAAGGATTGTATTAATTTTTTTTCTCTCTCCTTTTTTTCTCTCTGAATAACATAGCACTAAGAAGGTAACTATGTTACTAATTCTTTTTCTCTCTAACTCTTTTTAACAGAGCATATCAGAAGCTCATGAAGCAAGTGCCCAAGAAGGAGACACTGCAGTAAGATGGTGTAACTAAGAAGTTATTGGTCAGGTGTGCATGTTTTTTTTTTCAGCCTCCAGCACCAGAAGAAAATGTCAACCTGCATTTCATCAGTTTAGTTCACAGAGATGGTCACTTATATGAATTAGGTAAGTAAACTTGACATCTGTTATCGCTAGGTAAGTGAATCATGGTTTAGATGGTAGGAAAGATTACCCCATCAACCATGGGACTACGAATCCAGGAAGTTTCTTGGCTGTAAGCATTATTGAATTACTAGCAAGCAATGCGTAAACCTGTGGGTTTCGATACAGGATGCTGCGAAAGTCTGTCAAAGTTTTATGGCCCGAGACCCATCCGAACTGCACTTCACTGTAGTGGCATTGGCTAGCAGTATGTAGATTTAACTGCTCGTCAGATCGACTGTAACTCTAACTCCATGGTGTGTTTTCTTTTGATGTGTGTTTTCTTTTGATGTGTCTGTTGGGTTTGTGTATCTATTTCATTTTCAATACAAGCAACCCTTTACCTGTCCATACAGTGAGATCAAAATGGCGCGGTGGTGGAGAAGCACATGTTTGAGCAGGAGGCATTCTATGACATTCATAGCTTTATTCATTAGTCTGGCAGCTCTCTCACATGTAGCTGTAGAAGGCCAACAGAAATCTGTCAAGGTATCTAGCTAGCAAATTATCTATAAGCTCTCTTTAACACTTCATTTTTTTTTCTCTTCCAGAGTAAGCTTGATGCTAGGGTGAGCCAGCTACTGGAGTGGAGCACAAGAAGGTCTATCATCACTCTCTCCTCTGACAAATTCAACACTTATGTGAAGAGCAAGCCTAGGAATTACTCCATCATTGCTACCTTCACTGCTCTCAAGCCCCAGCGTCAGTGCTCCATCTGCAGGTTTGTGGACCCCAAAGCCCATAATCTTATTAGAATTTAAGCTGTGCGTCTGTTGGTTACTGTTGTGTAGTGAGGCGCATGAAGAGTTCACCATTGTAGCCAACTCGTGGCGTTACTCTCAGCAGTACTCCTCCCAAGTCTTCTTCGTGAAGGTGGACATTGATGAAGATGGCATGGATGCATTTCAGCAGGTTAGAACAACCTCCCTCCATGTTTTAAAGTCTTGGGGGTGATTGGGTGATTGTGCTAGATGCATCTTACAACAGCTCCTACGTACTTCCATTTTCCTCCTGCTGGCAAACGCAAGCCTGAAGATAAATACGACATTGCCAGGTGAGAGATTACTTAACCGCAGGACTCTGACGTCATCTTTCACTTACAGGCATGGCTACTCTGCTGAGCCTTTGGCCAAGTGGATAGCCGAAAGAACGGGTGTCCATGTACGTAAGCTAAAAATTAGCGTGAAGTGTATTGAAGGTTGACCAACTCTTAGGTTTCGATCATGCGTCCTCCCAACTACACCCTGCTAATGATCTGGATCCCTGTGATCCTCCTGGCCTCGGTGATTGGCTACCTCAAGAGGGAGAACCTCTACATGCTCTATGACACTAAGTACTGGGCTGCGGCAGCCATGGTGAGCTACCTGTTGGAAGGAGGTAGGGAGGTTGGAGGAAGACAAGTGAGAACTCTTCCTTCTCTCTTAGATCTGGATCTTTGTGATGATTTCGGGACAGATGTGGAATCAAATTCGGGGTCCACCCTTTGCTCATCGCAACCCACAAACTGGTGAAATGGTAAGTGGAACCCCTCGCCTCCATCTTTGTAGAGTGACCTATTTTCTCTTCTTAGGGGTACTTCAGTGGAACCAGTCAGTATCAGTTCATTGCAGAGACCTACTTTGTCATCGTGTTATGTATCCTTTTCAAGAGAGGGACACTGTAGTGTAGTTTAAAAGGAATCATGGTTGTGCTGTTTCCTTGACGCTGCTGATTAGATGCTGTGATGGCCATAGGCATGCTGCTGCTGAATGAGAGGTTTGCTGTCTTTGAGGATCTTGGCGTGCAGAAGATAGTTCCTATCATTGGACTGAGTCTGGTGGTGTTGGACTTTGGGTACATCCTCTCCATATTTAGGATGAAGTACCAGGGCTACCCGTACAGGTATGTATGCATCCATGCCTCCCTCTGCCTCTCCATTCGTCATGTTCTCCCCTGAGGGCCCCCCCTGTATTAGTGAGAACATTATGGAACCTTCTCTTTTCCTGCACACACACAGTTTCCTCTTTAGATGAATGAAGGAGGAGCTCTGGAGGAGAAACTAGTGGGCGGGGCTTATGTGTGTTCTTATTCTAGTTAAAGCGCACTTGTAAAGTGGTGTCTTTGGCTTTTTTGCTTATCATCATCTTTACACTAATCATCAACGCTCCACTTGTAGCTTATTAGCTCAATAAAAGCTGTGAAATGCACTTGAAGGATGTAGCTCAAAATTTTAACGTAAGGTAAGGCTGAAGACTTGCTAGAGTTGATTTGATGTCCTAAATCTTGAACTAGTAATTTCTTCATCTACTGCTGTCTCCTGGTGGTCTCTGTCCTGCTCTCACTGCAAGTGGATGGTGTCATCAGATGGAGCTACAGCGTGATATTCCTCCCCCTGTGGGTCTGGAAGGCCCTTGCCCTCATAGCCACCATTGCAGGTGTCATTGTCTTCATTAAGAAGAAAAAGATAAGGTGTGTGAGTCATTCTGTGGTGTGGAGGTGAGGGCATCTTGTTCGCTTTTCCCTCCCAGGAAGGAGAAGGAATACAAGAAGCACTTCATCACCATGATTCAGAGTTTCATTCTTCAGTTCATCATCTTTGTGCAGGAACTCCTCATTGCGATCAACCTTGACCTGAGGGGGCGGTTACCCTGGTCCGCTCTCTTTGTGCCCTTGTACATTCTCTTCTTTGTGTCCATCGTCACTTGCATCTTCAGCTGTTGCTTGAAGAAGTGTAGTGTGGAGGTGAGACCTCCTTCTCTGTCAACCCGACACCTCTCTATTTCTCTCTCATTCTGTCTTGTTTGCAGCTGGAGGTGCTCGGGTTCATCAACTTCCTCCAGGTTATATTTCTTGCGATTAGATTGGACGGAGCTGTCAGTTGGAAGTGGTCTGTAAGTACGAATGATTGGAATGAATTCCATGTTAAATTCACCATGACGTTACCTTCAAAGGTTGTCCTGATTCCTACTTGGATCGTGCTCTGCCTGGCCTGCATGCTGATCATATTCTACGCCTGCCTTCAGTGTTGTTTCATCAATGCCGAGGCCAACCAGCAGGTGACGGAACTCAAAGTCCCGCTGGTTGCAACCACTGTGGTCGCTCTGTCCCTGGCCCTCATATCCTTCACAATTTTCTTGGTGAGCCTCACAGGACCTAAATCCTGTTAGCACGTACACTTTGAAATTTCTTACTGTTCACTTCTTTGCTCCTCTTGTTTTCAGGCATTGGTGGTGTCTCAGCTGGACGGGAATCTTTCAGCTCCGTACACTGCCACCTTTGTGCCTCTCCACGTGTCTATCCTCCTCCTCCTCCCAACCACCTTCACCAGACAGTCGGCCAACCCACTCTGGTTCGGACTGCAAAAGAACTTCGTGGACGTCCTCATGGAGATGTGTCCGGTGCTCAAGGAGTACCTCAATGTCTCCTGGAGCAAGAAAACTGACGAGGCAGAAAAACTGTCTGAGATTAGTGCCAAGCTCAAGAGTAAGAAGCCGCAGCTGACAGCTACATCCATAGCCATGGAGAGCAAAAACTACTCCTATGAGGATATCATGACTCCTGACTAGTGATTTATAGTCTCAACAGAGAAAATGAAATGTCATGATCAATTTTTAGCACAGAAAACTACCCCAAAATGTCGCAGACTGGTTCTTGTTTTTTGAAGAAATTATGATGAATTTGCCTACAGGAGGTGTAGACTCCAAGCACCATGGCTACAAGTCCGATGAACATGATGACAGCGTCCTTGCTCAGCCAAACAGGCCATGGAAAGATCCACAGGAACTTCCTTTGCCCTCTGTCTCTCCAAAAGCACAGTGCTTCCAGCATCGGTGGAATGATCAGAGCCAGGGAGCTGCTGGCCAAGGCACCAATCAGAGTGATCAGGTCTGGCAGGTCAGGCAGTGTTAGTGACACTGTAGCTGCATGGAAAACATTGTGTAGAGACAAATGAACTACATGGTGGGGGTGAGCCCGACAAGGCAGTGCCCATTGCTTATTCAAATTGATAAAACAATTGTGTCCATATAGCGGAGCTTCTGGATAATGGACACATTGGGTCTATTGTCCCTTGTAGGGAGGCTGTCATTTTCTCGGGAAGTCAGTTTACACAAAGAAGGGTTTCTACGGAGACTGTCCCAGTTTCAGAGGGTCCTTCATCAAGTGCATCACAAGAAAAGTCACGAGTGATCTACATCCATACCTACCTATCAGTAAAACCAGTATCACTCTGAACACAGACTGAGCGAGCATCTTCACCACCCCGTGGTACCGAGGAAATCGGTACGTCAAATGGTCCAACTTGAGGACTTTGTTGTACACGACAGGCTCTAGGAAATCCATCGGCACGTAGAATTGGAGCATGAAGCTGACCAAGATAATGTATGAGAAGAAGAGTCTCACTAGCAAAAATGCCCTATACAGTAAATCATTTTCTTTTCATAACAATCCGCGAGAGAGAGGTTATACAGCACTCACGTAAAAGCACCAACATGGGTGCTGACGAGGTTAAGGGTAATACTTCCCTTGATACCGTCACCATACATGAGAT
>JAAGOD010031968.1_pt1 | contig 15406 bp, 17 predicted proteins | sample 8389681 | NCBI WGS metagenome assembly JAAGOD01 (sample SAMN13964374, study PRJNA552185) | sponge metagenome | biome: deep-sea hydrothermal vent fields; feature: spots directly above weak diffusing fluid; material: seawater and sediment | host: Tedaniidae sp. KZ-2020 ... | reverse complement strand
GTGAATATTGGATCACAATACTCCTACAGCAGTGATGACCAATCAGAATTCCTGGTCGTGGTGTCTCGGGATTTTGATTCCCCATCAAATGCTTCCACCAAGCAAACAGCCAAGGAAAAGGTACTTGCAGACACTGCCACAACTCCATTGGTAAAGGGCTCTCATCATCAAAATAGCTCTGTGGTAAAGGGTCATCATGTGCACCTATTTTGTTTTAACAATTGCAAAACAAAAAAATGAATTGTTTTATCAGTGCAGTACCATGCAACATGTAATTTAGGTAATACCCTTTTGTTTTTAGGCAATGAAGCGACATGGCTCTAGAATGTGAGTCTGATTCCCAATCCATTGGCACACGGAATTTGAACTGATGCTTTCTTTTCTGTTTTTTGATAAAAGGAATGTCACTTGTATTACTTTTTTCCTCCTCTTGATGTTTTGCACAATTTGCACCTAATCTGTCGAGTATTGGTAATCACTTATTCTGACACTTAACACGAGTATTATTATTATTATGAAGAACAATAAACATCCAGTTTTTTGTAAGCTCTTTCGAATAAGAATGCTGAGGTTATAATGCTGGTGGGGGAGAGGGAAGGAAAGGAATGTGCTATGTATATTATGAGTGCTTTACAAGATTATGATGAAAAACAGGACAAAAATCAGAGGTTGACTAAACCAGTGATGGTAGGTATTTTAGAAAGCAGGGGAGGGTGCACAGAATAAAAATAAGAACGAAGAAATAAATATGTACCATAGAGATGGGATCTGAAACACTTTGACACTGATATTTTTTACGACAATGTGGATAAAATTTTGGAGACCTATATACAAGAGAGCTAAACAAGGAGAGCATCATCAGAAACCATTATACCAATAATAACTACAGAAACTACATTGTGGGCACACTGCACCTTCAACTATCCACTTTACAGCTGATCCATTGATCACCATAATGGACTCTACTCTAGATGTCAAACAGATCCTGAATGCCCTCGTTGTCTTCATCCAAGGAAAAGCTGAAGTCCTCGGTGGCAGTGTTGAGGGTGGGAGAGAGCTGGTCGAACACTCCCATGTCCAGTGGGAGAAGCCTATCCATGAATCCCAAATCATCACCCACCTCCGCTGCTGAACTCAATGAAATGTCAAGTTCGGTGGCTGCCGATCCCATATTAACTGTTATAGGGTAGGTGGAAGGGGTGATAACAGTTCTATCCACAGCAAGGCCGCTAATGCTAGCCTGATCTTGCTGCCTCAAACAGCCATCTTCTAGTTTGGTGGAGGAGGAGGAGAGGGTGGTGGTGCAGGATTGGTGATTGACTAGACACTGTGGCTGCTGGTGGTGATGAAGATGTTGTTGCTGCTGCTGGGGTAACTGTTGCTGCTGGAGGAATTGTGTAGTGTTGTGGAGAGTCACTGACTCTTGCTGGGATGGAGGTGGTAGTGGTGGTTGGGACTGGACCATCAGCTCAGCTGAAGAGTGGGAGGAGGAGGAGGATGAGGAGGAGGAGGAGGAGGAGGAGGGGCAAGAGTGAGCTATCCCTGAGTAGCTGGGTCTACCAGGCGTGGTGCAAACGCCATTGGTAGTGGGAGGGTGGGGCGACTGCAGGCACTGTGGGTCATCTTCAGGACACACCAGCACATCAATTGCCCCATTCTCACTCTTCAGATGCATTCTGTAGGACTGGTGGGGTGGGGGAGGGAGACAGGGGAAAAGATCAAGGCAGATGCATTCATTCAGAGCCACCAAAAGGTGTTTGTACATTAAAACACCTCTCACACAGAAGCCAAATACACCATTCCCAAACCACAGGGTGGGACTACTACTTCTCTAGGAGCTACTACTAACTCACTCATGCTAGACTACAGTCTCCCTGTTCAGCCAGCAGCCTAGAGCAGTTCATACCTCCTCCTTCAAGGGCAGACAAAGGCCAAGCCATGGCAGGTTAATGCAACAGCTAGACCAGAAGATTAGACTGATGGGGCCATGATAATCATAACCAATGAAGATGGGTGGATTTAGAGTCTCTGCCAAACTGGCAAGTGCATGAGGCCAGAAGAGGTACCCACCACCAGCTGATCCCCAGATAAAACCATGAATGCCATGTTTGCTACAAGGACTTGGGGGAGACAGGCCATTAGGCAGCCCAAACCACCAGCACAGTGGTGTGTGTTGGTGTGTCCCAGTGTGTGTGCACAAGTGACTTCACATCCTCCACAGTTGCCAGGACTCTGGGGCCACTGCCACCCTAACTGACCAGGGAAGCTACATAAAGTGTCAAAAGTGACTGTCCATGAGAAGATGGAGAGATCTCTATTTTAATCATAAGTACACCTTGGGGGGGGGGGGGACAGCTACAACTGTCAGTAGCTAAGCTGTACATTTCCGTGGTAAGGAACCAACTGGATACTCAACTCAACTACTCACCTCTTGAACATCACAGTTGAGAATCGTGTCTGGTGGAGCCTTCACTGCCAGAATGGTCTTGTCAATGAAATCCGGGACACTCCGCAAGTCCTTGTAGGTGACAGCCAGTCTGGTGAAGTGGTGAAGGTCAAACTAGCAGGTCAAAATGATGGCACCATAGAGTAGTGGCATAGCTTAGGTGGAGCATGATTCATTCAGCCTAAATGCTTATCTACCCAAGGTTAAGTCCTAAAGTCCTCCTTTGGGCCCACAACTACTACCAATCCACAGTTCCAGTGAAAAGGATACTGCCAATTCTCCTGGTTTTCCATCAGGAGACTCAGCTCCTGCTTGCAGATTTGGATCAGCTGGTCCAGATGATCCTCCTGAGACTCTGTCTGCTCCTTCTTCATCTTCAACTCGTGAATCTTGTAAATTTCATCGGGATCAGAGGCCCTGGAGTACACCATGCAAAACCATGGTCAGAGATAACATTTGAGGCCAGGATATGTGTCAAAAGGAACCGAAAGCCAAGCTAGCCACAGCAGTAAAAGAAGGGAATGAACCCTGAGGGTATATAATAGGATTCCTACCCTAAGGGGGAGCCGAGGAACAGCTTAATTAACCAGCTTAGAGTGGACTTTTAGTAACACTCTGTGTCCCACCCAACATTTTGGTTTTTTCCTCTAAATACCATGAATGTAATCAGAAGGCAAAAAGGATGGGTGTGCATGGGGCATACCATTGATTATGAATGCACTTGGAACATGTGATGGGAGGGCCATTGGACCTACCAGAGCTGCCTCAAGAAGACACAAGAAAGGGTCTTCCATCCATTAGACAGCTGATGATGTGAAAAGAGGTGCCAGCTGAAGAATAATGCCCAGTGTCCTTTGAATAACTTAGCAAAGGTTAGGAGGGAACCACAGGAGATCAGTCACACTTTGGCCAAAAGCTGGCTGATTAATGCACTGGAGAACAATAGAGTGGCCCTTGCTGTGGATGCAGTGGCTCCACCACTTCAAGGGTTACCAGCTGGCAAGGTATGTAATCACAAAAGTGTGGGCTGGGATTTGTTTATACAAGTCACGTGACCAGCTGCAATTTAGCGGGCAAGCCCACCAAATAATGGCTGAAGAACAGCTGCTTTTTGCAGGGGCCAAAGTGACTTCACTTCTTGAGGCTGGCCAGTTGCACTGCCATGAAACTAAGCCCCAGCCACTACTAAACAGCTATGCACAGCCACTTACTTCCAGCGTATGTGGTTCTTGGAGGCCTTTGTGATAAGCCCTACGCCCTCCAGCACATTGGTGATGTCGTAGATCCTTCTCTTCTGGACCCGCAGGGTCTCTGCAGCCTCATTCAGGTCCAGAACCCCATCAGGCGATGCGTGGAGAAGCTCGCAAAATCTCTTGGTGAGAGCCCCTAGAGATGTCTCAGATTTTCTCTCAGAAGGTGATTCTAGAGGTGTAAAGATGGGGGTGTGAATGTGCTTCTTTGCTTTTGAATCCAGCGCCAGCTACTCACTCTGTTCTTCGCTGATGCTGGAGCAGGCAGAACTTAGCCTTCTTCTGGTGGACCGCTGGCTAGGGCTGTCCAACTCCAGCTTGCGTTTCGCCTGCAAAACAAACCCAGCACCCATGTCCAGCTCCATCTCGAATTTTTACACCACAAACTAAAACTGCAGAGTCAACAATTCTTTGCTCTGTGCTTTTAATTACACAGAGAGGAGACTACTGTGCATTGGCCAAGGGGGACTTTTACCTGTGTTAGCCCATTTAAAGAGCGAATATCCATGGGAGTCTGGTCGGGGTTGTAGCCCAGTGAGCTGAGATACTTGCTGCTGCTGGAAGGAGTGCTGAAGAGAGTTATTCTGTTAGCTGGGGTGACGTTGATGGGTGCACTGCCCTTTCTCCCGGACATAGCGTGAAGGAAAGACTGCTCAGGCAAGCCTCTTGGCCTCGTGAATGTGCTGGACTGGATGCTTGGATCTTCCTTCTCACGCTCTTACCTATTGTATAGCTTCCTGGCTAACACCCGCCAAAATGGAAGGTCTCTGTGGTGGTGACTAGGAAGGAACCTAACTTCTTGCTTGCTGTCAATGTAGGCTTGTGAACAGCTCACAGTGACGCAGCTAGCTAGCAGTAGGGAGTAGGCCTTCTCAAAGAAGACAAAAACTGGTGGTCTGGTCTGGAAAAACACACACAAACAGACATTGACCCTGCCCACTTTTATTGCTTCAAATTCCCCGGCTGTTTCCCGCGCACACTAACAACTGCGCATGCTCAGAATGTTGTTGTTTCAGCAAAACATGACCACTACTAGCAGTGCTTTGGCCAAATTATATGTTCACTGCAGTCTCTTTTCTAGAGCTGCCTCAACTGGGGCTGCTTATAGAAAAAGAGTTGCATTGGATGCTGACAGCCTCAAAATCTGCGCAGAGGAGGTAAGGGGAATTATTGAAATACACGTTGACCTCTGTACTCTCCACCTTAGGCTACAGCTTATGGCAGGTGTGTGGCTTCAAGAACAAAAGGACCCAATCAATACGACTGTCAGACTGAATATGAGTCACTTTATAATTGCATGATTAAAGCACATAAAATTTAGTGAAATAAAAATAAATTATCAATTTCATCCACACGCCAACCCTAGACACCAGCCTGTTAATTCACCGAAGAACTTCCTCTTGAAATGCTCATACTGGATGATGGACTGTACGTACTGGTATCCCTCATGATGCTGACACTCGGTGATGGTGCCTTCTTCCTGTGCTTGTTGTGACACGAACAGGCCACCAACACTTTCCCCGTCTCAAAGTGTTCCTGGATCTCCTTCAAGGAGCGACCTTTGGCCTCCGGCAGGAACAGCACTACAAAAACGCCCCCCACAGTTATGATCACAGAGAAAGTCCACCACGCAAGCTTAGGTGTGACCCTATCACTGAAGGATGGAAACATCAGAGTGATGATTGCTGCGAAAAGCCAGTTGGCGAATGTGGCCATACTACCACCCAGTGTACGAACTTGGTCGGGTAAAAGCTCGCTCATGGACGACCATGGTATTGGGCCCCACCCCAGGGAGAAGCTGATGATAAATACTATCACGCTCGCAATGGCCAAGAATTCAATGTCCTTGGGACAGTTGTCATCCTTCAGGCTGTCATTGCATTGTTTATCAAAGATGAAATAGTACACTCCGAGAGTAAGGCTGCTAACAACCATCCCGACACTACTGATGATCAGCAATTTGCGTCGCCCCAAGGAATCCACCAGGAACACTGAGACCAAAGTGGCCACCACCTGGACGCCTCCAATGGCACCAAATGTGACCAAATTGGCTTGATCAACACCGAAACCTGCGTTAGAGAAGATTGAAGAGGCATAAAAGATGGCTGCATTGATGCCACTGAACTGCTGGAAGAACATGAGGAGGATGACGAGAATGAAAGGGTGATACACACATCGGTTCTTAAATTCAAAAATCTGCTCCTTGGCACTATACGTTCGCCTCAGGCCAGCCTTAATCTCATCAATCTCAGTCGATACCTGGAACTGCGGTCCTCGGAGAACCTTCAGGACTTGAATTCCTCTGTAGTCCAAATTTTCTTTAAAGAGCCAACGAGGAGTTTCGTATGTAGTGAGCATCAAGACTTCAAACAGGGCAACAAACCCAGCGGCCACTAGGGCTATGTAGGAGTAACGGAATAGAAACTTGTCAAACTTGATGCCCAGCAAGTAGGTGAGCATGATCCCCACGGTGATGAACAGTTGGTTGCAGTTCCCAAAAAAACCTTTCCATTTTGGAGAAGACACTTCAGCAATGTAAACCTGGTCGAGTGAATACAATTAACTTGCCACTGCACCCCTAAAATTTATGCTTCCTAGCAAAGTCACCCCTGAAATGAGGCCACCCCTCTAATCAGGACACTCCTGAGTGGGGGGCTGTTGTAGGACAAGATTGGTTTTAAGATTATGTAGTAACTCACTGATGCACAGAAGATGGACCAACCGGTGGCAAAACCTGCAAGTATCCTTCCAGAGAAGAGGACAACCAAGAACCCGGCTTGGCTTCCAGTGACTAGGGGAGCATTGGCAATTAAGAGCCACCCAGCGAGGGACGGAATGCCACCGACAATCAGAGCTGCCTGCCTGCCATAGTGGTCAGAGACAGGCCATGCCACAAGCCCACCAAACATGGCACCAAAGGGTCCCAAGGCCTGCAGAAGCAATAGTGAACCACCAAATCATGTGACCACCACCACAACCATTCAGATAGGATTCTAGACTCTGAAATGTGTACAGTCAGGACACTTTGCAAGTGGCCAGATAAGGGGGTATCTACTATAATACTAGCATGAATACAAATGATCATGCAAGTTCACTCCCAAGTTCTTCACGCCAATCCATCCTAAATGTCACACGGTCATACAGGCTCACCCCAAATGCATTCGGCAAGACTGTAGTGTTCATAAACAGCTGGTTTTCAGAGGTGAGGGTGGGATTCTCCAGCTCTGGCAGAGCAGGTGAGGTAAAGCCTCCATTCATGCCAGCAACAAGGGAAGCAAGGCACACAGTGAGGACACACCTGGCCACCACCAAGACACGTTCCTTGCCCTTGGAATCAGCAACATTGGCTGATGTTGCCGTCTTGGTGGAATTGGTGACTACAGAATAGTTAATGTCCCTCTCAGAGTCGCCATGTATCCCGTAACTAGGGGTGTGGCCTCTACCAGGGAGGAGCTGGTCTGATGTACCAGATGTACCTCGAACTTTGCTCATCATAAACTAAAAAATATATGAACAGTCAGTCATAGCTGCAGCACACACCTAATAGCTAGCTAGTCATACTTTGAGAGCATACTCAACATTCATGCAGACAGATAAGGGCTAGCTAACCTGACCCAGAATGCTGCTTGCCTTTTCACTTTCTCTGCAGCTCCGAGCAAAGTTTCACCTTCCACTTCAGAGCTCCACCACCAACACCTGATCTCAATAATTATGACCCAAAAGGTCTGCGCATGCGTAGTAATTTTTTGCAGCAAACATAAAAAAAATGGGGAAACAACACAACAGCAGCACCTCTAGGTACAAAACAAGGATGCTAGTTCTAGTAACTATAATATGGGATAGTAGTTGAAGAGGGGGGCAAGAGGTTAGTTAATCCCAGATGTCTGGCTGGCCGAGGTTTTTCGTGCCCTCTTCCTGAACCGGATAGCCAGTATCTGACCTCGTTCGAAGTCCTCCTGAATCTCCTCTAGCGAGCGCCCTTTGGTCTCCGGAAGGAAGAGAAAGATGAAGATGACACTGAGGAACATGATAAAAGAGAAACTCCCCCAGGCTCCTTCACGAGTGACCAGCTTAGCGTAGTGGCTGAAAGCAAAGGTGATGATGGTGGCAAAGCTCCAGTTGATCACAGTGGCCAAGCTAGCCGCCAAACCACGGACACGATTAGGAAGGAGCTCGCTCATGGACGTCCAAGGGATGGGACCCCAGCCTAACGAGAATGCCATTATGAACACCACCACACCAAGAATGGCCATGATGTCCAAACCGTTGCAGTGAGGGCTAGCAGTGGGACTCGCTTCATCACTGAGGTCACTGTCACAGCTATAGTGAACATAGAGGTAGAAGTATACTGCCAAAAGAAGACTGCTAAACGCCATACCAAGACTGCTTAAGATCAGCAATACACGCCTGCCCAGACGATCAACCAACGCCACAGAGAGAAGAGTGGCAATGATCTGCGTGACACCAACAGCCAGAGCAGACACATACTCCACTTTATTCCCCGAGTAGCCAGCTTGACTGAAAATGGTGGAGGAGTAGAATATGGCTGCGTTGATGCCACTGAACTGTTGGAAGAACATGAGCATCACCACAAGAATGAAAGGCTGGTACACACTCCTCAATCGGAACTCCTTAAACTGCTCGGCCACAGACAGCGACCGCCTCAAAACGGCCTTGATGCGGTCAATCTCCCGCATAATCTGTGCATCGGGCCCTCGCAGGACCTTCAGCACCTTAATGCCAATATAGTCCTTGTTCTTCCCAAAGAGCCAGCGGGGAGTTTCATAGGTGAACAGCATCATGACCTCAAAAAGAGCAACCAGTCCAGCAGCAATCAAGGCCACAATGTAGAAAGGGATTTTTACACTCTTAAACTTGATCCCAAGGAAGAGGGAGAGAAAGACCCCGAAGGTGATGAAGAGCTGATTGCAATTCCCAAACAGCCCCTTTCTTTTAGCCGACGCCAGCTCAGCAATGTAAACCTGTGAAGTCATACATACGTAAACACCAGTATCATACCATCACATCACATGACATGTGCTTATGTAACAGAGTTAAAATGACACACAGTACCATCACATGACTGGATGTACACAGGAAATTAATACAGCACTTACGGATACACAGTAGATATTCCAGCCCGCAGCAAACCCTGTAAAACTGCGACCAACAAATATCATGGTGTAGAACCCAGTTGTCGAACTGAAGAGGATCGATAAGGAGATTAGTAGCCACCCAATTAGCGCAGGAACTCCCCCAATGATTAGTGCTGCCTGCCGGCCAAGGTAGTCCGCGACAGGCCATGCAAACAAACCTCCAAAGATAGCACCGATGGGAACAGTGGCCTGCACAGAATGAAAATAATAAATACAGCAATCCCGGCTACCTCTAATGAGTCCTAAGACTAGTCACTAACCCCAATAAAACTAGCAGTGGTACCATCAGTATCGATGGAATCTTGGTGGTAAACTTTCGAACGTTCTGAACTCAGTTCGTTGATGATAATGGAAGAGAAGCTGAGACTCATCCCACCAAAAATGGAGGCAATGCAAGCCGAGATGGTGCACAAGGCCACCACGTACCAGCGCTGAGGGTTGGACTCCTTGGGCTTGATGCTAGTGAGGTAGGCATCATTGCTATCAGTAATCCCATAATTGGGGGTGTGCCCCTTTCCAGGGAGGAGGGAATCAGAAGATGTGGTGGACGTGTTAGTGGGATAGTTTCGATCCATAGTGCTAAATAATAATAGGAGTGCACCCCATGCACGGATAAAATGAAATGACCATGCTACTACTCTGGAATGTTTTAAACCGCGAGTTGCTAACCTTCTATACTATACAGTTAGCTAAAGAACTTACTATTAGAGTATTTTTCGCTGTGTAGTATCACCAGCTCTCCTTTTTTGTCAGAAGCAAAAGAACAAGCACACACACACCGCCAAACAACACGCCACACCCCTTACTTACCCCCCCTTAGATCACGTGCCACGTGATTCTTGACCTCTGACCCTTGATCGTCTGAAGAGGGGTGGTGAAATGGGCATGGCCTTGGTGTCTGTGTTGGACTTCTTCCACGCTACTCGGCAGAAGAACACGACTGCCTTTTGCATTCTGGTTCTGATCATGTTGGTGGCCACAACCGGGTGGCTTTTCGGGCTGGTCTGGACGCTCACCCTCTGTGCAGTGAGCGGGCTGAGCTACTGCGCAACCTCCTGCCTCTGCTATCGTCCAGAGGCCAGCCAGTGGAGAGAAGCCCTCTCTGAGTGGTACGAGAAGCTATTTCTGTGGGGTCTCAACTACTCCCACCGTACAACAACCAGTCCAAACACCCTGGGAAGCCTTACAAATGACACCACGGTCACAACAAATGTCCACAAAAACCACACCCCCAGCCTATTAGAGCCGAAAACCAGTGGTGAGCTGAGTTCGGGCACGGGTACGCTTAACGATGTGCGGCCGCCCCATCCAAATGCAGCTGAGGGGGGAGGCGTGGTGGACGATGCGGCCAACAAGAGCACGCAACCAGCAAAGAAATGCCACAAAGAGGCCCAGAAGATTATCCAACTCCTCATGAGAGACTTTGTTCACTCATGGTACGCAGACATCACCAGTGACTCAGAATTTCCTGAAGACGCCCAAAAAATCCTGGAGCACATTGCCATAGAGATCAATGTTCGTCTTCAGCAGGTTGACATGGAGGAGAGTGTTGTCGAGCTTTTGGAGCTCATTCTTCCATATTTGGAGGTTCTGAACAAAGCGGGGATCCGAAGCTACAGTGGCACGGAGCTGTTTGATGTTAACACTGAATCATGTGAAAAGCAGTTTGAGGTGAACCCAAAGGTAACGCACTACGCCATGAAGTCTGCTGACCACGAGAGGCGACATTACAGGCAGTCGTTAGATGCTCTGATCCAGTGCGCCTTCCCTCCTGAGTACGCCAATTGTGATGTTGCCTGCACGTTTATACGGGAGCTCCTGATCAGTAACCTCTTTGAGCCCCTCTTCAACTTGCTCTGCGATCCAGCTTTCTTGTACGAGGCAATTCCATTGATTCTCACCAAGGCTCCTCCGGAGAAGATCTCCAGACAGCTGGATGACATTGAGCGAGAAAATGAAGAGCTTGAACGTACTTTGAACAGAGGTCGCCTGATAGTCAGCATCACAGGGTCCCACGCGAGGAAGAAGCGGAGATTTTACACCAGCTCTGGAAGATTTGGGCATAGTGCGTACTACAGCGGCATCCCCTCTCCTACACTGATGTCTCCTCGCAGATTCTCCAGCAAGAAGCGGTCCAACTCCATTGCCATGTTACCAAACATGCACCGAACCTCCAGTGGCATCTACGAGCCGAACACCACCTGGATGACTCAGAGCTCCCAAAGCCTCCCTCGGCAGCAGGATGGGAGTTGCATTGAGGACACGACCACAGACCCTCCCCCTAGCTCTCCGCAGAGGTTCGGCCCCGCATTGCCGAGGTCGAGAGTTCAGAACGGAACTGGTAGTCTGTACTCATATCAGAATGTAGTGGCAGAGAGTGCTGAGTATCCCGAGGATGATTTGGAGGTTGACATGGAGTCTTTTGACCACGTTGTCAATGGGGAGTATGCGTTTGTCCAACTCTCCCCAATTTATATTGAGAGGCATGTGAGGGTGGACCCTGGCCCTGGGGCTAGCAACCCCCATATTGCATACATCTTCAAGGTTAGTAATAATATTAGAATCCCCCTTTCTCCTTCCCCTCCTCCTTTTCAATCCAACTCTTGAATTGGAGGCCATGTTGCATATACATCTTCAAGGTTAGTAGAATAATAGGAACCCCCCTTTCTGCTTCCCCTCCTCCTTTTCAGTCCAACTCTTTCTTGAATGGAGAGTGGTGTCACTGCATAGATTTGAACAAGTGCACAGAGTAGCCCGCCTGTTGGCTAGCTGTTAGCTTGGAGCTTGTAATGAGTTGTACCTGACACTGTCCAGCTGACACCATTGACTCTCTGCTTCAAATGGGAGAGCGAGGGCACATTATTTGCTGATATCCTTTCACCTCAAAGAATAACTGAAAGTGTTGACAGATCATAGTCTGTGCTAATGGCCTCAGGCTATTATAGCTGTGTTGGATTACCTATTTTTTTTGCAGTTTCCCAAGTGGATGCTTCATGATGATGACCTGAAGGAGTTATTTGTGATGGAGAGCGACACTCACCTGGAGGGCATGCAGAGGTATAGCGAGTTCAGCAAGTTCCATAGTGCCCTGCTGGCCTCGCCTCTTGGAGTCCATGGTAAAGGTGTGCAGTATTCATAATATGGGTAGAATTGTTGGATCAGCAGTGTCTGTTCTCTGTTCTCTCTCTCAGGGCTCAGTCTTCCAGAGAAGCATCACTTTTCTAGCATAATCTCCAAACTTCCCTTCACGAACAGCGAGCATGATGCGACTGTGATCATCGAGAGGAAGCAAGGTCTGGAGAAGTACTTGCAGGTACCCTCACAAACTTTCCTTGAGTTTTTCTGGCTCTAAATCCCTTGCTATTCCATCTCACAGTCTATTTCGTCTGTGGAGGTGATCACCAACAGTGACATTTTTCGGGAGTTTCTCAAGTCTGCCGTAAAGAACTTGAAGGAGGCCAACGTCATAAATCCACAGAGAAACAAGAAACAGCACAGGATGAGTTTCCTGGGCCGAGTGAAGGGAGAGGATAGCCAAAAGGCTGAGGTAAGTGAAGACTTAAGAGAGGGTGAAATTGATGACAGGGCATGTTGCATGACTTGAGGGCATGTTGCATGTACATGAGTGACTTGAGGGCATGTTGCATGTACATGAGTGACTTGAGGGCATGTTGCATGTACATGAGTGACTTGAGTGCATGTTTTTGTCTGTCCCACAAACCCACGTACAAACAGCCTGTGCCGAAGAGACCATTTGAGAGCGTCCTCAGTTCGTATCTCAACACTCACCTCCCCCTTCCCTGCCAGCTCAACTCACCTAACTCCCTCCATAGAGGACAGCGGAGACAGGATGCCAGTCAGAGCCACGAAGCACCACCAACAACACCGACGGAACGACGGAAATCGTCCCACAGCAAGCCCCCCAGGCATTTTGGGGGGCCCTCGTCGTTACAGGGCGAACATGGGTCCACATACTCTCTCCATTCCAGTGGCTCTGGCGCCAGTTCCCACGACAGCCCCTCCACCTCTTTACGGCGCAGCCACAGCTTCCACAACGATGTCTCGGAGACAATCACTGAGAACTCGCACCGACAGCATGGACAAGAGGTGACGGAGGCCGGATGCGAGGCCACTGACTTGAACGGTGTGGACGCCGTGGAGGTCGAGTCCATGGTGTCGTCCCAGAGCTCGCTGCGAAGAGGCTTTAACGAGGAGGAAGAGGAGGAGGGATGCACCATTGGAGGAAGAGGTGTCACAAGTTCTCTCACCAACTCCAGCACAACACCCACCACTGTGGTACCACCAGCACAGGTCCATTCAAGGCAGCCCCTCCCACCTTCCCACCCACCCACTCCCTCTCATGCCACGCCCCTGCATCCTGGTATTCCATCTACAGGAGTACACAGCAGGACCAGGACAGTGCATGTGGAGAGTGGAATGCAGTGGGAGATGAACATGTCAAGGCTGCAATCACTTTTCTACAAGTTTCTCATTTACACTCATCGCTTTCTCTCCTGGCTCGTATTCATCATTCAAAAGGGGGTGGAGCCTTACTACAAACCCAACCTCCTGGTCTTGGTCAAGGTGGAGAGGGAACACTCCCCTCTCTCCAACGCCGTGTTCTGCTTGGGGAGTGAGGCCTCAGCTCGACACTGCCCTCGCCTGTGGGCGTGCTCCCAGAACACCCAGCTTGCCCTCCTGGTGCTGGCCGGGGGAGGAGTGGAGCGTTTCCTCTGGAGGGAGCTGAAACTGGTGGTGTACGATGAAGTGAACTGGACGAGAGCCCTGTACAGCCTCCGACATAACCTCTGGCCTGGGGGCACTTTCATGAAGTCTTCGAAGAGAAACCGCAGCGAGGCAGAGATGGAGCAATTAAAAAGAGGAGCTGCTGATGCCTTCAAGAAATTCCTACCTAGTGAGAGAATGCTTATCATTATTTGATCTAGTTTTATCTCATCTTTTCTTTTATGTAGACTTCTTACCCCACATTGTTGGAGCTGAAGATTACGATAAGGCTGTCATGCACTGCCTCGACTGTCTGCGTAATCCACGACTTACCAGGTAACTTCAGATGAGGAACTTGAAAAGAAACTTCACAATTTTTTGCAGGCATTTCTTGCTGAGAGTTGTGGATCTGATGATAGTGAAGATTGTCCCTGAAATCACAGACAGGAACTTTGAGAAGCATTTATCTCAGCTTCGAACAAGGCAGCCAGTTCACTCCCCCAAAGATTAACTGTGGTGACATCTTTTGTGGTACCTCTGGCTTTATTTATCATTTTGGTGTGTTCTATTTGTGTGAAAAACATCTTTTCGTTCAGGTAAAGAGCACGCTGTAGCCCTGTAAAAAGACACTGTTTAATAGCCAACAAAAAATTGTCTTGTCTGACATCACCTATATGTATTCCATACCTTATCAAAGGTCTAGTTCATGAAATAACTCTTCACAGCAGAAGTAAACCTTTTCACCAGAACACAGGGAGCAGAGCAGAGTGAGCCCGCTCTTTTGTTTGAAACTGAGCATGCGCAAAACAATTGCAGATTCAGCAGTTTTCCCAAAAAATGAGTAACTTGGTGAGTAGGCAGAGAAAAGCCTTCATAGGACAGCCATCGCCTGCAGGATACGTCCCAGGCCTGGGCAGGGGGTAAGATTCTTTCTCCTCCCTTAGCAGCTGTCCCTTTGGTTTTTTACACTCTAATTAAAGCGCACCAACATTCTTTGATCTGTCTGCTGCAGAGCTACTGGATTCACAACACGTTCTGACATTGGACCAGCAAGAGAAGCCAATGATATTTCGTGAGTCACTAAAGTGTTCAGTCATGAAAGAGTGAGAATGGGCCATCACACTGGCATGTATTTACAGGGATGAGAGACACCCTCGACCAGGCACGAAGAGACCAAGGGAGGATGAAGAACAAGAAGAAGAGGAAGATCTTAATGAGAGCAACTATGATGAAGTGAGTTTTCAGAAGAAACATACCGCCCACCTACCTACCGTGCTTGACATAAATTCAAACTTTGAGCACATGGTTTGAAATTCTCTAGTTTGCTGGGTATGGAGGAAATCTCTTTGCTTCAGCGCCGTACGAGGCTGATGACAGGGAGGCTGATGAAATCTATGACAAGATAGACACAAGAATGGACAGCCGTCGAAAGCTGAGGAGGGAGAAGAAATTCCAGGAAGAGATTGAGAAGTTTCGTCAAGAGAGGCCGAAGATCCAGCAACAGTTTGCCGACCTCAAGGTAGAGCATCACAGTGGTGTGGAAATATAATGCATCATCATGTATCATGCTGATCATGTGTGCCGTGTGATCTTTGCACGTGCTTGTAGCGAGCGTTGAGTGGTGTGTCGGCAGAGGATTGGGTGAACATCCCAGACGTGGGAGATTCAAGGAACAAGAAGCAGAGGAACGCACACATCCGACCGGATCGCTACACCCCTGTACCTGACTCTGTCCTCTCCATTGGCCTGGGGGGAGGGGGACACACTTCCCTTGACTCTCGGCAGCAGGTACAGTAGGAAAATCTTACTGGGAAAGGAAGTTACTGCCC
>JAAGOD010050924.1_pt1 | contig 15455 bp, 10 predicted proteins | sample 8389681 | NCBI WGS metagenome assembly JAAGOD01 (sample SAMN13964374, study PRJNA552185) | sponge metagenome | biome: deep-sea hydrothermal vent fields; feature: spots directly above weak diffusing fluid; material: seawater and sediment | host: Tedaniidae sp. KZ-2020 ... | reverse complement strand
ATATGTGTAATTCTTACTGCAGAATCCGTTGTGTTAACCGACTGTCCACCATTTCCGCTAGACCTGTAAACATCTATTCGCAAATCATTTTGGTTAATATTAATATCTACAGCAGTTGCCTCGGGTAAAATTGCAACTGTTATAGTGGAGGTGTGCACCCTTCCCTGTGATTCTGTTTTCGGAACTCTTTGCACTCTATGAACTCCGCTTTCATATTTTAAAAAACTATAAACTCCAGAGCCAGAAACAGAAGCTATAACTTCTTTTAACCCACCTGAATTTCCCTCTGATAAAGACATAACTTCCATTTTCCATTTTTTACCAGAGGCACATAAATTATAAGCTCTAAACAATTCTTCAGAAAAAAGACTGGCCTCATCACCGCCTGCACCTGCACGAATTTCTAAAATAATATTTTTATCATCGTTTGGATCTTTTGGTAATAATAAAATTTTTAAATTTTCTGACAAAGACTCTTTTGTTTTTTCTAATTCTACATTATCTTGTTTTATTAAAGATCGCATTTCTTCATCTTTTTCTGAAGACAATAAATCAATATTAGATTTTATACTTTTTATAGAGTCTGTATATTGTTTATAAACAGACAGTAAACTTTCTAGCTCAGAAAATCTTTTCATTAACTGGCTATATTTTTTTTTATCTTTTACAATAAGCTGGTCTTGAACCTGCTCGGTAATTTTTGTAAACTCTATTTTTAGATCTTCAAGATGACTAAACATAAAAAATTATTTACCCATGCCGTCTAAAAAATTTTGATTAGTTTTAGTACCTTTTAATTTTGATTTTATAAATTCCATACTATCTACAACACTCATAGGAGATAAAACTTTACGCAAAATCCATAAACGATTTAAATCTTTTTCTTTTATTAATAAATCTTCCTTTCTTGTTCCTGATTTATTAATATCCATGCAAGGAAAAATTCTTTTTTCCATTAACTTTCTATCTAATTGAATTTCTGAGTTACCCGTACCTTTAAATTCTTCAAAAATAACTTCATCCATTCTAGAGCCTGTGTCAATTAATGCGGTTGCAATAATTGTTAAGCTTCCACCGTTTTCAATATTTCGTGCTGCTCCAAAAAATCTTTTAGGGCGATGCAAAGCATTTGCGTCTACCCCTCCTGATAAAATTTTTCCAGAAGGAGGAGTAACTGTATTATATGCTCTTGCAAGTCTTGTAATTGAATCAAGTAAAATAACAACATCTTGTTTATGCTCTACCAATCGTTTTGCTTTTTCAATTACCATGTCTGCAACTTGAACATGCCTGCTTGCAGGTTCGTCAAAAGTAGAACTTGCAACTTCGCCGTCTACATTTCTAGACATATCGGTTACCTCTTCTGGCCTTTCATCAATTAACAAAACCATTAATTTTACTTCTGGGTGATTTGTGGTAATTGCATTTGCAATTGTTTGCAACAAAACTGTTTTTCCTGTTCTGGGAGGTGCAACAATTAATCCCCTTTGGCCTTTTCCAATTGGCGCCATCATGTCAACAATTCTAGTTGTGTATTCTGTTGGAGTGGTTTCTAAACTTAAAATTTCGTCAGGATATAGTGGTGTTAAGTTATCAAATAAAATTTTATTTTGATATTTGTCAGGCTTTTCTGCATTTACTAATTCAACATCTAATAAAGCAAAATATCTTTCTCCCCTTTTTGGAGTTCTAACTGTTCCAACAATTGTGTCACCCTTTCTTAAACCGTATCTTCTTATTTGGGGAGGGCTAACATAAATATCATCTGGCCCTGGTAAATAATTATAATCTAAAGATCTTAAAAAACCATAACCGTCTGATAAAATTTCTAAAACACCTCCACAAAAAATATCCCCTAAACTAGATGCTCTTTTTAAAACATAAAATACCAAATCTTGCCTACGCATGCCTGTTGGATTTTCAATTTTTAATTTTTCTGCAAGTAATGTTAGTTCTTTAATATCTTTTTGTCGCAAAACTCTTGCATCAAAATCTTTTTTTTCTTCGTCTGTAAAACTAACATCTGATAAATCTACATCTTCTTCAATTTCTACTGGGCGTTTGTAAGCAGGTTGGTTTTTATTATTTTGATTTCTGTTGTTGTGATTGTTTCCCCTGCTATGTCCGTGATTAGGTTTTGATTTTGGCTTAGGTTTTGATTCAGAACTTCTTCTAAAACTACGAGAGCTTGATGCTTTAACTTCTGAAGATTCAGAGCCTTGGTCTTTTTTAGAACTTTCTGCCTGAGATTCAGAAGTTTCGCCTTCTTTTTTAGAGCTAGAATTTTCTTTGTTTTCTGATTCTTTGTCATCTGTCATATTAAGACTCCTACATTATTTTGTAATTATTTCGCATTATTATAGTTGATATATTATATTAAAAAATATTGATTAATTAAAATTGTCAGGTGGATTGTTATAGCCAAGTATGCTGCTAATATAAACAAAGTAAATCTCATATCCTAGTCAAATGTCAATCATAAATATATTTAAAGTTTTTTGTGTAAAAGCCCGAAAAGCATTGTATGGAAAAAAATCAAATTACTGACGATAAAAAACCAGCTAAACGAACTCACGCAAAAATTTCTATTTTGTTTAAAGAAAGCTATGGGAGGGATTTTTCTCACGGAAGTTTGCACAATATTAGTAAAACTGGTGCTTTTTTATTTATCAACACTGCAAATAAAGAAGCTAGCAAAGCGGCTTTTTCAGATACATCAAAAAATGCAGCAGAAAGCTTGGTAGAAAATACAGAAAAAAGCGCAACAGAAAATTCAAAGCAAATTAATTTATATATAAAATTAAACAAAAGAAACAGAAAGATTTTAGCTAAAGTAGTATGGAAAACAAAAAATGGTTACGGTCTTCAATTTATAAGAAGTTCTGTTCAAGATAAAAAATTAGTAGATGATCTTATATATTTTGAAGAACAAAAAAATAAAACTAAGCAAACTATACTTCATAATATATTTAAAAAAGTAGCCTAACCTGCGGCTTGCTCGTCGTCGTCATTTTCGTCTGATAACAAAACTTCATCTCCACTGCTACCCTCTAATACTTCTGATCCCATTTGAGTTGCGTCCATTTGAGTTGCGTCCATTTGAGTTGCGTCCATTTGGGTGGAATCCATTTGAGTAGAATCCATTTGAGTTGCGTCCATTTGAGTTGAGTCGCCTTGATTAGTTGAGTGATTGTTTGCAGAACCTCCCAAAAACATAGCTGTATTTTCGTCTAGTTTTTCAACGCCTTCGTTATCGTATTCATTTTGTGAATTTGATTTTCTTTTTCTCATAAATAAAAATATAATAATAAGTAAAAAAAATCCCATTAAACTGTACAAAATTAAATCATTATCTAGAAGGGCCATAGCGCTGCTAATAAAGTCTTGGTTTGCCACAACAACAGGTGTCAGCGTTTTATCTTCTGAAGTCTCTGATTTAGCTTTTGTGTCAGCGTTGTCGCTTATGTTTGCTGCTATGTCGTCAGTGTTTTTAATTTTTGTATTTTGAGGATCAGCAACTTCGCCTTCTACATTTACCACATCTTTGGTCTTGTCAGCAGAGCTTGCGTCTGTGTTTTTGTTTGCGTTTGCGTTTGCGTTTGCTAAAGATTTTTCATCATTAACAGTTATTGTTTTTTCTTCGTTTGCCGCTGTGTTTTTCGCTGTGTTTGTGTCGGTATTTGCTGCTGTGTTTGCCGCTGTGTTTGTGTCTGTATTTTCTTCTGCTGCAGAAGTTTTTGTATCTGCATTTTTTACATCTACGGCCTCAGCTTTTAGTTGTAATTTTTCTGCTTCTAATTTTTGTTGATCTGCTGCTAACTTATCTGCTTCTTGTGCTTGAGCATCTGCTTGTAGTTTTTCTTGATCTAAATCATTGTCTTTTTTATTTTGAATTATTTGTGCCTGAGCATCTGCATTAAGACTGGATTTATCCCAATAGCGAATATTTATTCCTGCCGGTAAAATAGTTTTTGATTCAACCTCTAAATTAGTGGCCCATAATTCTTGCCAAGATCTAGAGCCTCCTAGTAATTGCTTTCCTAGAGCTCGCAAGTTATCACCCTCTACAGTTGTATAAACTTTTGGCTCTAAATTTTTTTCTTCATAATATGTTAATAAATTTGAGCTGTCCTCTGGCCTAGAGTTAGAATTATAATAAATTTTTGTAGCAACTGGAAACTTATTATATTTTTTTAAGTGTGGATTAATTTTTAATAATTGAGTTTTTCGATATAAAGAATAAATTTTATTACTAACACTTTTTAAAGTATCCCCTTTTCTAGATATATAAACTGCATTTACTAAAATATTATCTACTGTATACGGAATATTTTTAATTTTTTTTACAGAAACATAAGTTTTAGTTGCTGCTTGTTCAAAAGAGTTTGAATCTGCAACATTATCAGTGTTTTTTTGTTTTTTAATTGTAACTTTTTTGGTTTCGATTTCGTTTGCGTCTATAAATCCATCAGAGTAAGAATCTTGATTATTTTCTGTATTATCTTCTGTTTCAGCAAGTTTGTCTTTTGAGTTTTCGTCATCGCTTAAAGAAAGTTTGTCATCTGAGTCTTTTAAATCTGTTTCTGCAATATTATTTTCGTCTGATTGGCTTTCGTCTAAATCTAATTCATCTGACAATTTATCAAAATTTTCGTCATCGTCAGATTCGTATTTATTGGCGATAGTGGCTTTTTTATTTGTATTATTATCTTCATCATCATCTTCGTCATCGTCTTCGTCTAATTCGCCTAAATCCCCTAAGTCTTCTTCTTCTGTTGAGTTGTTTGATAAATTTTTTATGTCTCTTTCTAAATCTAAAGCTTCGTCATCTTCATCTAAATCGTCTAGCTCTGATTCAAGCGAAATAGAGTTAGAAGAAGATTTGGATGAAAACCAAGAACAAGAACTCATGAACACAATGCAAAATAATAAAACAATAAGTTTACGCATAAATTTATAACTCCATAATTATTAGCTTTTTTGCTAATTATAGCTTAACAAGAAGTTAACTTAATGCAAAACACCATAAAAAATACAGACTTAAGAACAGATAGATTTTTTTAATTTTTAATTTTTTAATTTTTTAATTTTTTTAATTTTTTAAAATTAGCCCGTATCTAACGCCTGCTGCTGAAACATAAAAATTTTTTATTTTTAATTTTTTTAAAATACTCAGTAATATAAATAAACCAGAAACAATTACATCTGCGCGTTTTTCTGGCATAGCTTTAAGGCTTTTTCGTTGTAGCAATGTCATTTTAGACAATTTGTTAAAAGTTATCTCTAAACTTTTTGTTGTAATTTTTTTTCCATGAACTTTATTATAAGAAAAATCTTTTTTATCAAGCAAGCAAGCAAGAGTTGTTGGAGTTCCTGCCACTGCAACAACAGAGCTTGAATTTAATAGTGGTAAATCTTTTAAAGATTTATCTACAAATTTTTGTAAAGCTACAAAATCATTTTTATTTAATGGATCATTTTTAACACAAGCTTCTTGAAGCCTTACGCTTCCGATATTAAAACTATGTAAAAAATTATGTCCAATAACTTCTGTAGAGCTTCCGCCAACATCTATAACAATTGGAGACTGCCCTAAATTATCTAAATTATTTAACGAACCTTCATAAGTTAAGGCTGCCTCTTGTGATCCAGAAATTATTTTAATTGGTATATTATATTTGCTTCCTAAATCAATAAGTTTTTGAGAATTTTTTGCGTCTCGTGCGGCGCTTGTTGCAACAGCTACAATTTTATCTACTTTATAATTATTAATAGTTTTTGAGTAATCTTTAAAACACTTTTCAACTCTTTTTAAAGTTTCTTTTTGCAACAATCCTGTAGATTGTACTTTTTCTGCTAATTTAATAATTTGTGTTTCGTCGTGAATTACATTAGTTATTACATTATTTTTTACCTCTGCAATAAATAATAAAAAAGTATTTGATCCTAAATCTAAACTAGCTATTTTCATAAATAATTACTCGTCTAAATATTTTTTTAGCAATTTATTTAACAATGCTGGATTAATTTTTCCTTTAGATGCCTTCATAGCTTCGCCCACAAAAAATCCAAAAAGTTTAACCTGACCATTTTTGTAATCTTGTAATTGTTTATCAAAGTTTTTTAAGCTTTCTTTAATAAAATTTAAAATTTCTGCTTCGTTAGTAATTTGTTTTAAAGATTTTTCTTCTACAATAGTTAGTGGGTTTTTTCCATTTTTTGTCATGTCTAAAAATACTGATTTTGCTATTTTTCCAGAGATAACTTCTGTATCAACCAGAGAAATTAACTCTGCTAGCTGCGAGCTAGAAAAAATTAAAGCACCTACTTCTTTTTTTTCTTCATTCATATATTTTAAAACATCGCCCATCATAAAATTATAAGATAATTTAAAATTTTTGCTTTTTGTTGCAACTTGTTCAAAAAAATCTGCAAATTTTTTGTCTTGAGCAATCAAAAAAGCATCTTCTGCTTTTAATTTATAGTCTTTAATAAATCTTTTTATTTTTTGCATCGGAAGCTCTGTTAAAGATTCTTTGCAAGAGTTAATTTCTTTATCTGTTAAATTAACTGGCAATAAATCAGGATCTGGAAAGTATCTATAATCGTGGGCATCTTCTTTTTTTCTCATTTCAACTGTTACATTATTTTTAACATCGTAAAGTCTTGTCTCTTGAATAATAGTTTCGCCAGACTCCAAAGCTTTTGCCTGTCTTTTAATTTCATACTCCAAAGCTTTTTCTATAAATTTAAAAGAATTAATATTTTTAATTTCTACTTTTGTACCCCAAGGCTCACCTGGTTTGCATAAACTAATATTACAATCACACCTCATTGATCCTTCTTGTAAATTTCCGTCACAAACTTCAGTGTAAATAAGTAATTGTCTCATTTGTCTAGAATATTCTGCAGCTTCTTTAGGACTTGTTAAAACCGCCTCAGAAACAATTTCTAAAAGAGGAACTCCAGATCGATTAAAATCTACCAAAGTTGCACCTTGTTTGTGTAAAGATTTTCCTGCGTCTTCTTCTAAATGCGCCCTTTCGATTGCTATTTTTTTAAATTCTCCGTTAAAAAAAATTTCTAAATAACCTTTTTCACAAACTGGATCTGTATGTTGAGAAATTTGATAAGCTTTTGGAAGGTCTGGATAAAAATAATTTTTTCTAGAAAATGTAAAATTTTTTCTAATATTACAATTAAGCGCTAAGCCCATTTTTACACCTAGCTCTACAGCTTTTTTATTAATTGTTGGCAAAGCTCCAGGCAACCCTAAACTTGTTGGGCTTGTATTTTTATTTACCTCTTGTCCAAACTCTGTTGAATCTGAAGAAAACATTTTTGTTTTGCTTGATAATTGTGCGTGAACTTCTAAGCCGATAACAACTTGCCAATCTTTTACTGCCAATTTTTACTCCTTACTTTTACAATGCTAGCTACAAAAACTATTTTGTTTTTTATAAACTTGTAAATTTTCTTCAATATTTAATGCTATGTCTAAAATAGTTTGTTCTTGAAAGTGTGAGCTCATTAATTGCAAACCAATTGGAAGTCCGTTGCTTGAAAATCCAACAGGGACACTTAGTGCAGGAAGTCCTGCTAAGTTTGCACCAACAGTTAGCCAGTCGTGGTTATATGTTTTTTCTACATTATTTTTATTTGCTTCAAGTTTTAAGGCAACTCCTCCAGAAACAGGAAGCAAAATGCAATCTACAGATTGAAAAATCTTTTTAAATTCTTGTGCAATTAAATATCTTAGCTGACATGCTTTTTTATAATATGCATCGTAGTAACCGCTTGATAAAACATAAGTTCCTAATAAAATTCGTCTTTTAACTTCTTTTCCAAAAGCCTCTGCTCTTGATGTGGAATAAAAATCCATTAAATCTTTTGCTGAATTTTTACTAAAATCTGCACTGTAGCCGTACCTTACTCCGTCGTAACGAGCTAAATTACTAGAGGCCTCACTTGATGCGATAATGTGATAAACGCATGCAACATTTGATAAATAAGAAAATTTAATTGGGACAAGTTTGCAGGCCTCTTTGTTTAATAAATTTTTAACATCGTTAAATTTATTAACAATGTCTGTTTCGATTCCATCTTCTGGTAAAAGTAATCCAATTTTTTTTGTTTTAATATTAGAGTTAATATTTTTGCTAAAACTTGGAACTTTACAATTAGAACTTGTTGCATCTTTGTTGTCATAAGAGCTGGCGAGTTCTAAAGTTAGTGCAACATCTTTAACTTTTTTTCCCATAATTCCTGGTTGATCTAAACTTGATGCAAAAGATATAACTCCGTAGCGACTTAGTCTTCCGTAAGTTGGTTTGATTCCTACAACTCCGCAAAAATGTGCAGGCTCTCTTACCGAACCACCCGTGTCGGTTCCTAATGATAATGGCGAAAATCCTGAAGACACACTTGCAGCAGATCCTCCGCTTGACCCTCCCGATACATAATCTGTGTTCCATGGGTTTAAACAATTTCCAAAATAAGAGTGTTCGTTAGTGCCTCCCATAGCAAATTCATCTTGATTGGCTTTGCCTAAAATTAAAGCTCCAGCATTTTGTAAATTTTTAACCACTGTAGATGAGTAAGGTGGAATAAAGTTTTCAAGCATTTTAGATGCCGCGGTTGTTTTTAAACCTTTTGTGCAAAACATATCTTTAGCAATAATTGGTATGCCGTCTAGCTCACCTTTAAGTGTATTTGTTGCTCTTCGTTTGTCGCTTTCTTTAGCTTGGTCTAATAATTTTGGATTAAAAGAAATAATTGCATTAATTTTTTTATTATGTTTTTGTGAATGACTTAATAAAGATTCAGACAACTCTACAGAATTAATTTCTTTTTTTTCTAAAGAGTTTTTTAATTCATATACTGATTTATTTACTAAGGACATTTTATTTTCCTCCCAAAACAGGCGGAACTTTAAAATACCTGCCATCTCTTTGTGGAGCTTGATCTAAAATTGATTCAACAACACTGCTTTCTTGTAAAATATCTTCTCTTAATTGTTTTTCTATATGTTCGTGTGTGTAAACTGGAGTATCTTCTTTCATATTTACAGAGGTGATTTGTTTAATATAAATTAAAATATCAAAAAAAGTTTTTTCGTAATAAGATTCTTCTTCTTTAGAGAGTTTAATGCAGGCTTTTTTTTGAATATCTTTAACTTTGCTCATTAGGCTTTTTACTCGTAATTTATGGTAAAATCAAGTCGCCCAATTTCTCTAGCAATTTTAGAGAAATTAATAATTTTCCCATTCATCTGAGAAGCTACCTCTAAAAAATCTTTAAAAGGTGGTTGTTTTGCCTACACCTCTAGCTCCAAATAAAAATAAGCTATTGTTTTTACTTAGCTTTTGCAACCTATTGACCATACTCCGAATATGTACGCTATATTCGGAGTATGATCAGCCTAATTCAAAAATTACTAAATAATAAGTTATAAATTCAGCTCCACAAGTGTTCACAAATACTAAATTTACTTAATTAAAGTGACAAAAATTCAATAAAACTTTATATAAAGGCCTATGCCTAATAGCAAAAAGCTTTCTGTAGAAGTTGGTGAATTTATAGACTTGTTAAAAGCTAAAAATGCGCTAAATAAATCTCAAACACTGCGAGTGCAAGATATTTTGTCTAAGCTTTCTTTGCAATATCACAATCACGATAATGAAATAGTTTCTGATATTAAATATGATAAATTGCTATCGTTATTTGAAAAAAGTGATGTTAACAAAAAAAGTGATGTTTATAAATCTGTTGGTGCTCCTGTTTTAAAAAATTTTTCTAAAAGCAAACATAAAAACCCAATGCTTTCTTTAAAAAATAGTTATTCTTTAAATGAAACTTTAGATTTTCATAATAAAATTTATACAGATTTAAATAAAGAAGACGAAGTTGTTGGTAATAATTTTTCATACACTGTAGAGCAAAAATTAGACGGCCTTGCGTTGTCGGTTATTTATAAAAATGGAATTTTATCAGAAGCTATTACTAGAGGTGACGGGTTAATTGGTGAAAATGTTTTAGACAATATAAAAATGTCACAAAACCTGCCATTAAAACTTGATGGAGGCGTTTTAGTTCCTGACTATCTAGAGCTGCGTGGCGAAGTTGTTGTTAGTAAAAAAAACTTTTTAAAAATAAATAATATTCAAAAAGAAAAAGACGAAAAAGAGTTTTCTACACCTAGGCACTTAGCATCTAGTGCTGTTAGACAAAAAAATACACAAATTACTAAAGAAAGAAAAATAGAATTTTTTGCGCATTCAATCGGAGATATAAAATTTAATTCTAAAAATAAACTTTCTAAAAATTTTTTAAAAAAAATTATAATTAATCAAAATACTTTAAGCTCGCAGTCAGATTTTTTTGAAATTTTAAATAGCTTTAAAATTCCTTATATTAAAAAATATTATTTTGTAAAAGCTTGTGACTTGAAAAAAAAAATACCAAAAATTTATGCTGAGATAGAAAAAAAACGCTCAAAGCTTGAATATGATATTGATGGGTTGGTAATAAAACTTAACGAAACTATTTTTAGAAACATTTTAGGAAATACATCTCATCATCCAAAATGGGCAATTGCTTTAAAATTAAAACCAGAGATAGCCGAAACACAAATTAAAGATATTATTATTCAAGTAGGACGCACTGGTGCTTTAACCCCTGTTGCAGTTATGACTCCAGTTGATGTTGGAGGTGTAATTGTTAAGCATGCAACTTTGCATAATCAAGAAGAAATTCATAGAAAAGATATTCGTATTGGAGATTTTGTTTTTATTGAAAGAGCAGGCGATGTTATCCCTAAAATTAGCGAAGTAAATTTAAAAAAACGAAAAACTAATTTAAAAAAATTTAAAATGCCAAGAAAATGTCCAAGTTGTAATAGTAAAATAGAGCTGCCAAAAAAAGATAAAGTTTTGGGCAAGGCTTTAGACAAAGTTCAAAGGTGTAAAAATATTTATTGCAATGATATTATACAAGAAAAGTTTACTCACTTTGTGTCTAAAAAAGCTATGAATATTGATAAACTTGGGGCTCAATGGATTGAGGTTTTAATAAAAAAAGATTTAATTAAATATTTTTCTGATATTTTTTTATTAAAAAAAGACCAGCTATTAAATTTGCCAAGAATGGCAGAAAAATCTTCTCAAAATATTTTAGATAGTATAAAAAAAAGCAGAACAGTTGATTTAGATAAATTAATTTACTCTTTAGGAATAAGATTTATAGGTCAACAAACTGCTTTGACTTTGGCTAAATATTGTAAAAATTTTGATGGGTTTATAAATTTAAATAAGCTAAGTGTAAAAAAAATAAAAGAAGAGCTTGTTGAGCTAGAAGACATTGGCGAAACGGTGGCAGATTTTTTGTCTCAATATTTAAAAGATGCTAATAATTTAACAGAACTTAAAAAAATTAAAAAATTAAATTTAAATATTATTAATCCCTTAGCTGTTACAAATACTAATAATAAATTATATAACAAAACTATTGTAATAACAGGGAGCCTCCCAATAGAAAGATCTGAATTAAAAAGAAAGCTTGAAAATATTGGCGCAAAAGTTAGCGGAAGCATTAGCAAAAATACTGACTTTTTAATTGCTGGCGAAAAATCCGGAAGCAAATTAAAAAAAGCTAAAGAGCTTGGCATTGAAGTGTTGTCTTGGGAGCAGTTGCAAAAATTAAAATTTTTGTAAGAAGTTGTCAAAACGAGTTTTGTAAAAAATTTCAAAATCAAATTTTTTACAAAATTTGCTTACTCTAAAAATCTATTAAGCAAGCCGCCCTCGCCTTTAGATCTTCCTCCCATACTAGGGGCGCTTTGTATAACTCTGCTTGCTAGTCTTGAAAAAGGTAGGCTTTGAATATACACATCACCAACTCCTGTAAGTTCTGCTAAAAATAAACCCTCACCTCCAAAAAACATGGATTTTAAATTTCCTGCTCGGCGAATGTTGTAATTAATTCCTTCGCTAAATGCTACTAAGCAACCTGTGTCTAATAATAAACTATTTCCGTTAAGAGTTTTTTTGACTACTGTTCCGCCAGCGTGAATAAAAGCCATGCCGTCGCCAGTTAGTTTTTCTAAAATAAAACCTTCGCCTCCAAAAAAACCTGCTCCAAACTTTTTAGTAAAAGTTATTTCTAAAGAAGTTCCTTTGGCTGCGCATAAAAATGCACTTTTTTGACAAATAATATTTCCATTATGTTTTGATAAATCTACGGGAATAATTTTTCCAGGATATGGTGCGGCGAATGCAACTTTTTTTTTGCCAGAGCCTTGGTTTGTAAAGTGAGTTATAAATAAACTTTCGCCAGAAATTAAACGAGTCCCTGCTTTAAATAATTTATTTAGTAATCCGTCATTCATCTTAGAGCCGTCGCCCATTTTTGCTTCAAATTGAATATCTGAATCCATATAGTTCATAGCACCGGCTTCAGCAATTACTGTTTCTTGAGGATCTAATTCAACCTCTACCATTTGCATATCATCGCCTAAAATTTGATAATCTATTTCATGAGATTTTTGCATACTAAACTCCTTTTTTTACGCTCTAATGTTCAGTTCGTTCTGTGTTCGTTTTGAGGGTCAGGACCCCCCTGTTTTTGAGGGGGGTCCTGACCCTCATCATATTAAAAACCTTTTTTAAAATTAGGCAAATACTCTTTTAGGGAGTGGTGGATTTTTAATTTTATTGCTTCTGTTTTTATTAAATCTTCAGAAGAAAGACTTATTGGATGCTCTAAAATAGATTTAGACAGCAAATCAGAATCACCTAAGCCTTCTGGATAGACTCCTTGCTGATGAAGCGCCTTCATTTCGAATCGTAATTTTAGCTGATTTAAAATATCTTCTTTAACATCTTGTTTGCTAAATTTTTTTAAAATTTTTAAAGTGTTTCCTAGTAAATTAAATAGCTCTTTGTTTCCGTCTAAAGATTCGTGAGTAAGTTTGCTTACAAAAGATAAAAAATATAAAGATATATTTAAGCAATCATAATTTTTTCTTAAACTATAAAAATCTTCTATAATTTGTGCCTCTTTTAATAAGTTAAGGTCGCCAGATTTAGCTTCTGTATAAGATACATTTAAATAATGTAATGGATCTAAAGTACCAGTAGCAAATCGTTTAGAGCCTTTAACAGCATGCCTTGCTATAAAATTTAGTCTTTCACCTTCGCTGCTTAAAGTATGTAAAATTAAATTTGTTTCTGCATATTTAATTTTTTTTAAAACAATAATTTTTTTTTGTAGCATATTTAATTTTTTTTAAAACAATTTTTTTTAAAACAATAATTTTTAATTTACAAATTGTAGCATATTTAATTTAAGAGTTTTAAATTTTTTAATCTTAACGAATTTGCGATAACTGATACAGAGCTAAAACTCATGGCAATGGCCGCTATCATTGGTGACAATAAAATTCCAAAAACAGGAAACAAAATTCCTGCAGCAATAGGAACTCCTAAAACATTATAAAAAAATGCAAAAAATAAATTTTGTTTAATATTTTTCATTACTTCAAAACTTAAATTTTTTGCTTTAATAATTCCTTTTAAATCTCCATTAACTAAAGTTAAGTTTGCACTTTCTATTGCTATGTCAGTACCCGTGCCCATAGCTATTCCAACATTTGCTTGTGCCAAAGCCGGCGCATCGTTAATTCCATCACCTGCCATTGCAACAATTTTTCCCTGGCTTTGTAATTGTTTAATTTTATTTAATTTATCTTGTGGCAAACACCCAGCTTTAAAATTATTAATTTGTAATTTATCAGCAACAAATTTTGCAGTATTAATATTATCACCTGTCATCATAATTATATTTAAACCACTAGCTATTAATTCTTTAATTGAGTTGTTACTTGTTTGTTTTATAGCATCAATAATAACTACAAAACCTAAAACTGTTTTATCAACAGAAATATAAGAAACTGTTTTTCCTAATTTTTGTTCTGCTAAAACTTTATTAATTAAACTTTCAGGAATAATTGCATCTTCTGTTTGCATTAATTTTTGATTACCTAAAATTATTTTTTTATTATCTACTGTTCCAATTACTCCCTGCCCAGTGATAGATTTAAAATCAGAAACTGTAATTAAATTAATATTTTTTTCTTTTCCATATTTTACAACTGCTGTTGCTAGTGGGTGTTCGCTATATTGATTTAAAGATGCAATACTTTGCAACAAATTATTTTTTTGTTCGCCCTCCTGTAAAGAAAATATTTTTTCAACAGAAGGCCTTCCCTCTGTAAGTGTTCCTGTTTTGTCAGTAATTAAAATATCTACTTTGTCCATAAGCTCTAAAGCTTCTGCATTTTTAATTAACAATCCAAGCTGTGCTGCCCTTCCCACCCCGACCATTATAGACATGGGAGTTGCCAGCCCCAATGCGCATGGGCAAGCAATAATTAAAACCGCAATTGCATTAACAAATGCGTAAGTAAAAACTGGTTCTGGTCCAAAAATAAACCACAGACAAAATGTTAAAGCAGAAGCCAGTATCACAAAAGGTACAAAATATTTAGAAACTTTATCTGCTAATTTTTGTATAGGAGCTCGCGAACGACTTGCATCGTTTACCATTTTAATAATTTGTGAAAGCAAAGTGTCTGCACCTATTTTTTCTGCTTTCATTAAAAAAGTTTTTACTCCATTAATAGTTCCGGCATTAACTTTGTCGCCTTCTACTTTATCAACTGGAATTGCTTCGCCAGAAATCATAGATTCATCAATGCTACTTTGTCCTGTAATAATTTTTCCATCTACTGGAATTTTTTCACCAGGTTTTATTCTTAATAAATCGCCAATTTTAATGCTATCAATAGAAACTAATTTATCTTTACCGTTAATTACTAAAATCGCCTCTAGCGGAGCAAGATTTAAAAGTTTTTGTAACGCACTACTAGTTTGCTTATGTGCTTTTGCCTCTAGCAATTGCCCTAAAAGTACCAAAGTTAAAATCACTACTGTAGCTTCAAAATATAAATGCACAGTACCTGATTGAGTTTTAAATTCTTCTGGGAAAAGCTGAGGAAAAAACAAAGCTACAATGCTAAATAAAAAAGCAACTCCGGTGCCAATGCCAACAAGAGTAAACATATTTAAATTTAAAGTGATTATAGATTTATAAGCTCTAACAAAAAACATTCTGCAAGCGTAAAACACAACTGGTAAGCTTAAAAAAAACTGAATTAAATTCCAGCTTTTTTGATCAAGTATTTTAGTAAGAGGATTGCCTGGTATTAAATCTCCCATTGAAATAATAAAAATAGGTAAAGTAAAACTAACTGCTATTTTCATTTTTAAAATTAATGCTTTATAAATTTTTTGCTCACTGCTTTGGGAGGTGTCGTTGTCAGCTTTAGATAAGCTTGGCTGCTCTACTAAATCCATTCCGCAAACAGGACAATCTCCAAAAGTCTTATAAACTTTTTT
>JAAGOD010020246.1_pt1 | contig 15464 bp, 21 predicted proteins | sample 8389681 | NCBI WGS metagenome assembly JAAGOD01 (sample SAMN13964374, study PRJNA552185) | sponge metagenome | biome: deep-sea hydrothermal vent fields; feature: spots directly above weak diffusing fluid; material: seawater and sediment | host: Tedaniidae sp. KZ-2020 ... | reverse complement strand
CTCCCCCCCCCCCCCCTCTCTGTGACACATTTCTTTGTGTGCAGGTCTAACTTCTGACTCTACTAGTAATTCATCTCCATCAAGATCTCCCTCACTCATTCCAAGTGAGTCTTGACTTCTCTCCGAGTCTCATGTTAGCTAGCTGGTAGCTATCACTCTCAAAGCGAGTTGTCCTGATTCTGTCACTTTCATTTGGCTAGTTCAGTCCTTTACTGAGTTAACTCACTGCCTCAAACTGTGCACTAATATTGTCTCTCCCTCCTTCTCTCCCCCCCCTCCTCTCCCCTCCTCTCCCCCTCCTGATGCAGCTGCCAATGGAACTGTTCAAGTCTCTCAATAAAGAGGCAGTTTGGTGCACACTAAAATTGTACAGAACTAAGCGAAAGAAAGCTAAGACAGTGTGATTTAGAAGCAGCTCTTTTTCCTCCACATGTATATAAACAACTCCAAAATTTGAGTGTCCGAATCCTGTGTTCTGTTCTGTTGTTTTGCGTTGATATTTTGTTCATGCTGTTCTTTGTTGTCTTTTCCTTTCACTTTGTATATACATAAATATTTATTGATGATTTAATTTTTCATTCACCACAAAGCAAGATTGTGTTTCAATTGTGGTGGCCATTGTAGTTATTGTTATGCATTGCCATTCACTGTCTGCACAATAACCGATAACTGTGGGACATATAATATTACAGACACATTGGGACCACCAGTGGTGACTCACTCTATAGCAACATTACGAAGCTGACATTTAGGAGATTGCTACCCTCCATGCACTCCCCCCCCCCCATTAGAAGAGGCAGTGTCTTGGAAGTATTATAATAATTCCATTCCCGGAGTGACCCGTCAGCCAAACAACAGTAAAACTCAACAAGAAATCATGGTAGTGTGCATGCACAGTCCTTGCTCATAAAATAAACAATGGTCTCCTAATTATTTATTATTTAAAAAAAAAAAAAGATTATGTCTTACCATTCAACAAAATAGCCAGCTAGTATATATAAATCATGGTTTTGTTGCTCTCTTCAAACTGAGCCAAACTCTGCCATCCACTTATCGTATTTCTCCAGGTCGTCTGCAGAGACAGATTTCGAGCACTTAATCAGGGCGCTGTGGAAATCTTGGTAGGTTGTGGGCAGTTCCAGCTCCTCCTTGGCCAAGTTCTTGATCTCGTCCGGACGCTTGCCCTCAATCAGACGCCGCATGGCCATCATAGACGCATCCCTGACAGAGACATGGACAAAAAAAACACACGTCAAACAGCATGGCCATCATGGAGGCGTCTCTGATGAAGATAAGAGAGCATGCACGAGAATACGTATAACAACAACTAGCTTGTCCATACCTGCAGAGATTAGTGATGTCGGCTCCACTGTAACCTTCAGTGAGTTTGGCCACCTCGTCCAACTTGCAGTCAGGGTCCAGGCTCACCTCCTTCAAGTTGATGTCCAGCAAACTTCGACGTCCTTTCACTGGGAGAAGAAACAGACGTACACACACGCACACACATATATACGCACACAAACACACAATGACTCAATACAGGGAAGACTCTCTAACACGAGAGTACTGCTTATAGTGAACTCCTACTCGGTGCTTACGGTTGGGTAAGGGGATATATATTCTCTTTTCCAGCCGCCTCCGAAGTGCCTCGTCAATGTCCCAAGGGAAGTTTGTAGCGGCCAGTACGATCACCAGTTTCGCTGTGTCGTCCCCACCCAGGGCTCCTCCCACCCCTGCAGGGGGTAAGGGGAACAGTGTGAACAATAAACGACAACATAACAACAGCTTGTTTACCGTCCATTTGAACCAGGAGTTCTGATTTTACTCTTCTGCTGGCCTCGTGTTCGCTGTCACTGCCTCTCCGGCTGCCTATGGAGTCAATCTCGTCCACAAATATAGTGCTAGGTGCATAGTACCTTGCCTAGTGGGGGAGTGGGAGGGGAGGGAGGAGGAAGGGAGGGAAGGGAAAGGGGAGGAGAGGGGGTGAAGGAAGACATGGGAAGAAGAGATAACAAAACCTTCAGACACAAAGTTCATAAAGACGTACCATTTCAAAGAGTATTCTGACGAGTTTCTCCGACTCCCCCCTGTACTTTGAGGTGAGAGTGGAGGCCGAGACATTGAAGAAGGTTGTCCCGCACTCCGTAGCCACAGCTTTGGCAAGCAGTGTTTTCCCCGTGCCAGGAGGCCCCACCATCAGCACACCCTACAGTACGATGGATACGAGTACTCTAATGGAACCAACACTGGAATGTGCTGACGACATACTATAGCCACCCCTGAATAGCCCAGACACTGGAGAGCCAGTGATTCGACCCAGGAAGGAAGAAATGAGGCATATCTTCTAATTTACCCCCATCCCATATATAGCAGCAGGGAGATATCCTATCCAACCCTCTGCACTTAGCAGCTCAAAAACAGTCCAGTATACAGTGGACTCCCTCTAATCTGGCCACCCTCAAAGTGTCCTAATTAGAGGGGTGGCCTCATTTCAGGGGTAGATTTGCACTAGGAAGCATACTTTGGGACATTTGAAGTGGCAATACAGGGGTGGCCTCATTTCAGGGGTCCAGATTTAGGGGTGTCCACTGGTATAGCACCTTAACTTTCTGTTTTTGCACCAAGGCCATTAAAAGGTACCTGGGAGTGTAGTGCACTGTGCTTTGGGAAGCTTGCACTGTACTTTGGGAAGCTGACACTGCCCATAACAAGCCCTATGTACTATAGTCCCAATTGGTTTGAACCACAACTTGTTTGCATCAAAATTCATAACTTAGTCAAATAAGACAACCCAGCAATTACTGACAATGGAGGTGCAGTATTTGGAAGGAGCCTCCTTTTTTGCCTCCCTTTTTTTAGGTAGAGCCTTTTTTTAGAGAGAGAGAGAGAGAGAGAGAGAGGGAGGTGCACCTTCCATGGTCTCCTGATGCCTTTGAAGTACTCTGGCATCCACAGGGGCAGCACCACTGCCTCTTCCAGCAACCTCTTAGCCTCCTTCAGTCCAGCAATATCATCCCTACACAACACACAGAGCACTCTAAATAGTGCCCACTTGGTGGGTGTGGACAATAGGTCCAAACTCACCAGTGGACGTTTGGGTCTGTTTGGACAATGTCCCTCTCCAGGGTTTCCACGAGGTCCTTGTCATAGCCTGAGGGGTTGAACCTGGACTTGACAGGCTTCTCATCGTGGCTGACTGGCTCCTCCCCCTCCCCTCCAGCCCCGCCCCCTCCTCCATGCTGCAGAAAGAAATGCATCCAGAGTGTCATACTGCACACACCGCACACTGGTATGACTGCCTTTACCTTTTCTCGTCCCACCGAGGGTTTCCTTGCACCACCGTGGCCAGCACCCTGTGCTCCCTTCTTCCCTGCTGCTCCTGAAACCCCTCCCCCTCTCCCCCCTCGGCTGTCTATGACCCTCCCCCCTCCTCCTCCACCACGCGAGGAAGGCGCTGAGGGCTTCTTAGCCCCTCCCCCTCCCCCTGGGGGTCTCGAGAGAGCGGACTTGGAGGGTGGTAGGTGCTCTTCAGAACGTCTTGCTGGCCGAACCCCTTTGGAGTGTCGACTAGAAAAATAATAATAGAATAAAATGCCACGCCCCTTTTGCCCCACCCCTTTTCCAAAGGTCCCCCTCACCTTGCCTCCACAGGCGTGGGGGGAGGCCAGACGTCAGGATCCCTGGAGTGTGGTGCATGGTGGTCCTCCCTCCCCCCGCCACCCCCACCAGCTCTCCCGCCCAGAGGGGGCCTGTGCTTGGCCCCGCCCCCCATGCCCCCAGGGTCCTCCTTGAAGCTAGACAAGGTGGAGGTGAGGGAGTTGACAAGTTCTAATTCGTCATTGAGCATGCTCTGAGCCTGTAAAAAGACCATCCAAGGTGCAAAAGTTTTCACTTACTGCCTAAGGTTGCACCAGTCTTTATACCTGCTTCCACTTCTCCTGGGTGGCCTGGTCGTGCTTCTCCTTCGCCAGAAGCCGCTGTATCCCCTGAATTGCTCCAGTGTAGAACACCTTGGCATCGTCATAGCTCCCCACCAGAGCTTTATCCCGCGCCTGCTTCACGTTCTCAGTCACCTCCTGGGACATACCACCTCCCTATGCATGTGATCAACTCCCAGCTCGAGACTCCCCAGCTTGAGTGTGTGTGATTCTAGCTTTTTCTCTTTTCGAATTTTCACCACCCCAAAAATTTTAAGTACCCACCACAAAACGTTAATTGTGGCGCATGCGCAGTTTGCTAATGCAGCTGCATTGAAAAAACTGCTGAAAGTGAATGAAGAATTATGGAAGAATACTGGTTTCTAGTGGCTACAGTTTTGTTTGTGACTTTTGCAATAGTGCCTCTTGGTGTTGACTTTCTGAGATTCATGTTTCCATACTGGAGACTCTCAAGGATTGTGGGGAAAGTGGCCCACAATTTCCTCTTCTTCACTGTTGCAGGACTAATCCTCATCGTCATCCGTTATCACACTGCAGTGTTCTTGCCACTGCTCTTAAATCATGAGAGCCCATTCAGCTCAGTCAAAGGGATGCTTCATGTCGTATTCTCATCCTGGTTGTGGCTGAATGTACTGGGAAATTATTATCACACAGTATCGACACATCCAGGTGTGGATACATCATTTCGCTCAAGACGAGTCAAGTTTGAGGAGGCAAAACTTGCATCTTATGGAATTCCCATTGAAATTGCACCGTCTATAGCTGTAGATGGGAAGAGGCTACAAGAAGAGCTATCACCTGCGTCCTCATCAAAAACAAAGGCTGTCAAAAAGTCAAGGCCTAAGTTGGAGTGGAAGCCGTGCAGAACCCACTTTTGTTCTATATGCCGTTGTGCTATTTCCTACTGGGACCACCACTGCCCGTTTACTGGCAACTGCATTGGCCTCAGGAACTACTCCCACTTCATCATTTGCATCTGTTACTGTGTGATAGGTGCTGCTTATGCTCTGCTGATTACAGGGCCCTATTTCTACCGCTGCAATGTGCTGCCCTTCTGGGGAAACCTGGCGCATCAAAAGAAAGATGCATGTCTCTCTCTAGGAGCCAACAGTTACATATTCCTTCTTGTACTCTTAGGATTTGGGACATCCTCATGGATGGTGTTTCTGAATGTGGTGTTTCTCTTAGCTGATGTTTCAACTTCTGATGTTCTGAGTATTAAGAGGAAACATACCATGTTTCGATTACTGCCGCAGAGAATTCAGGCAAAGAAGTTTATGGATAGTGACAGTAGATTGCAAGTATTGATCATGAATAGGAGAGGCAGTTTACTTTGGTACCTGGTTCCAGTCAGAAACATTCAGCTTGCAGTATGAAACCACAACACTGCATTATACAATCTTCTCTCAATAGTTGAATGAACTATACTGTCTGTTAGCTATATCTTACATCAACACCTCTTCACATTAGCAGATTTGGTAAAGGGTCTCTGTATTCAGTCAAAGTGTAGTTGATCTCCCATTACATTATAGTCTCAAAGAAGAGGATGGAGACCTACTGGTTTGTATATATCACTATTATCCTGGTGGCTCTGGTGCAGATACCCATTGGAGTGGACATGTTGAGGTTTGTCTTCCCCAAATGGAAGCTAGCCAGACTGGTCAGTCGAACTGTCCACCTCCTCCTCTTTGCTGTCATGGGCTCCATCTTCTGCATTGGCCTCAGCTACCATCTCTTTGTTTACCTCCCACTGCTGGCCGGTCAGCACCCCCTCCAGTCCTTCAAGGGCTTGGTGCACGTCGCATTTGCCCTGTGGGTGTGGCTGAATGTGGTCGGCAACTACTACTACTCTGTTTCCCTCTATCCCGGACAGGACAAGGACTACAAGCCCCCCACACGTGGTGGTCCTGTGCTCTGCTATATATCCGAGGACGGCGTCTTCACAGAAGTGAAGGAGAAGCAGATGCCGCCTGGTGGCAACGTTCAGCAGCGCCATGACAACTCAACTGTAGCGTCTAATACCAGAGAGACGTTCTACTGTGATTCGTCCCTCATTGGAAAAAAGGGTGCTCCCAAATCTGGAGTGGATTGGGCCCCCAATCGCACCCACTACTGCAAGATCTGCGAGCATGCTATACCGTATCTAGACCACCACTGCCCATTCACTGGAAACTGCGCCGGCCTCAGAAACTACTCCTACTTCGTAATTGGTCTCACGTACGGCGTGCTTGGGCTGTTCTACGCTGTCGTCATAACCCTGCCCTACTTCTTTGAGTGCAACCTGAATAACGTGCTGTGGTACTTTGGCCTTGTGAGTGGCCGAGTCCACAGTGAGGTTTGCAGCAGCCTGGGGCCGCACAGTCATATCTTCCTGCCTGTCTTTGCCGGCTTCTGCCTCTCAGGAAACATGCTCCTCATCCAGTTTCTGTTCCTGGCCTCTGATCTGTCCACCTACAACGTCCTCAGCAACTGGTCCAAGTATCCAATGCTGCGCTTCATGCTACAAAGGATCAAAGCCCGAAAGTATCGTGATAAAGGAAGCAGATTAAATGTTCTGCTTTTTAACCAGAGAAAAAACTTCTTATCATACCTATTTCCAATGAAACCATCAATACCTTAATTAATGTGGTAGCTAGATACTCCTCATTAGACAAATTTGGTGCAGTGTGATTGATAATATTGTGTTCTGGAGAGTAAGAGATGTTGTGGCTGGCCTATGTGTTGATATTCCTGTATGGACTGGCACACACCCCTCTCCTGGTGGACATTCTGAGGCAGCTGTTCCCCCAGTGGAATGTGAAGAGAGTAACCAGCAGTGTGGCCAGCTTCATTCTTATCCTGCTCATCCTCTTCGTTTTCTTCCTGTCCCTGGGCGTGCAGGTGGTCGTCTTCATTCCCCTGGTGGCCGCACACCCCCTCCACCTCATCCTGCATTGTCTGTTTGCCTACTGGGTGTGGGGAAATGCCTTTGTGAACTATGTATACACTGTGCTCTCAACACCTGGGATTTTCACACCATGGAGGGATAACAAGAAAGGTGTTTACTTGGGGCCCTCAGACTCCAGGTGCAAATCCAACAGCACAGAAATGGTGAACAGTTCAGAATCATTGGACAAACATGATTGTTTAAAGGAGTCCAGCATGAATGAAGCACCAAATTCCCACTCCTGTAAGATTTGTGGGTGTGTGATTCTATATAGAGATCACCACTGTCCCTTCACAGGGAACTGCATTGGCATACACAATTATTCCTATTTCTTCCTTTCGTTACTCTACGCCATGGTGGGCTTGGGTTATGAGGTAGTCGTGTTTTTTGTGTATTTCAGTGAGTGTTCATTCCTGGTTTGGAAAGCTATCTATACTGTTGAGAGTGACCAAGTTAAAGGGGTGTGCAAAGAACTGGAATCCTATGGGGAGAGTGTGCTTCCAACTATTGGCGCTTTTGTAACTGTATCTGCGATACTCTCTCTCCAAGTCTTCATGCTATTTGCTGATATTTCAACCTACCAACTGCTCAAGCAATGGAAGAAAGTAAAAATTGACCCAAGAAAACCTCTTAAGAAAAACAGCCGCTTTAGAATAATGCTTCTCAACCAAAGAAGTCGAAGAATTTATTTCTTACTCCCATTCAGAAACATGACACAAACAAGAATTAGCTACTGATGAATAAATAATATTCAACCATGAGTTACAGGCCACTGAAAGTGGAATTTTGTTTTTTGAAGTGCTCCTTGCATGCTTCGTAGCTGGTAATCATGATGGCACAAGCAGGTGCAATCTTGGCCACCCGTGGAGCCAGGCCTGTGTAGAGACCGCTGTAGCCATGGTTGGAAACAACATCCTTCAGAACTGTCCACAGAGAACCAGCACCAAGCATATTCCCCCCTGCAGACTGGCCCAGTTCCACCTACATGCAAAGAGCACATTAGCTATCACTTCAAACTCCAGAGCTTGCTTGGGCTCACCTGCATGTAAGTCTTTGCAACATCAAGAGGATTTGTGATCACTGCAGCTACTGTCCCAGAGATGCCCCCAGCCAGAAAAGGTATCAAAGTCTTATAGTTTGAGGCATTTTCAGTAATCTTCAACTTCATGAGCTCATAGCTCACCCAATAGATCATAGAAAAAGGAACATCCCTTAGGAGCATTGGAGACAGTCCACGCCACAGGCTCAGGACTCCATTCTGCTGTACTGCACTCCGAACAACAGTCAGGAGCTCCTTGTAGTTATAACCCTGCCTTGACTGAAGTTTAGTTCTTATTAGCTCAAGGGGACAGATGGCAGTCACTGATACAGTTCTGGCTGTCATCCCAGCCAAAGCAGGGGCAAAGAAGCTCTTTTGACCGTCCTTGAAACCAAACACAGTCTTGAGTTGGTCATAGCCAGAGTAGTATATCATGGTAGCTGGCACAGCCATCAACAGTGTAGGGGAAAGCCCCTTCCACCAGGACTGTACCCCTTCCAATTGGGCTATCTTGAAGAATGCATCTCTGGTCCCACTGAATTTTGCCACCTTGATGTGAGTCCCATCGGGAGTGATAGAGCAGACAGTAACGCCATCCAGACACCTGCACTCCAACAGGTAGCAAGGTGTATTGAGAGCTGACTGCTGCTGAGTCTGAAGGCGAACCTTCACCACATCAAAAGGAGTTGTGAGGAGAGATGTAAGGACTGCTCCAGAACACGATGAGATGACTTGCTGGATGGGCGTAATGCTCTGAGATTGCATTCTTGCCTGACATCATTAGTGGAAAAAATAACGATGAAAACATAGAGAGCGGCAAAATCCCAGATTACAGACCTAAAGTGCTAGAAAGTTTTTCCTAGCCACATCATTTGTAGTACTTGCCCTTCAGTGGCTAGCTCACAGCTGCCATGCTCCAAATTGCTAAAGCTCTCTGTACGCCCCCCAATATGGGGCATAATATCATTCACTTATAATAGGTACCTATAACTGGAATTACTTACCCTGTGCCCCCCCCCTGGATTCCTATCCCCATGCTACCTCTGAACTCACCACAAGGAGAATCAATGAACCTGCATGCTGGCTGCACAGAGAAAAAAAAGGTCACACACCCACTCACTCCATTTAGCGCCCACCCTGTGAACTTTAACCTTACCTTGTGTGACAATCACATGACAAAACAAAGTGAAGTTCCAGTGTACATCCTCCTACTCTAGTTCCAGTTTCTTGCAGTGTCATTGCTCCAGATAGTGTAGATCATAGATCTAAGTTGCTCCCTACTGGGCTGAGAGAAAAGCTATCCCAACTCACTGTCTACTAACTTCCAGCTTCAAGATGTCCAAGGGCATGGATAGTATCCTCAAAAATCATGACATAGATTGCTAGATAGCTAGCTGTTTAAGGTAGTGTGTTATTATGTATATGCCTAAGAGTTTTCCTTGACTGCTTATGGCCACATCAGAACACCTCTTCAATCTTAAAGTGAGTTTTAAATTAGTACAATGTTGTTGATGGGCTGGATGACCTGTTGACATCTGTTTAGTTTGCATCAAAGCAAATGGCAAGAAGTGCTAAGAAATGTGAAAAAGATGAGAAGACAGAGAAAGTGAAATTGAAGAAGGTGAGGGATATAGTCATTGAGTCGTGCCTTGTACTCAAAAACCATTGATACCCTGTTGTAGGCACTTCAGAAGGGTAATGTCGAGGGTGCTAGAATACATGCAGAGAACGCCATCAGGCAAAAGAATCAGGTAACTATACAAGTTCGTAAATTGAATGGATGGGTGAACATTCTCTGCTTAGGGGCTGAATTTCATGAGGATGAGTGCTAGAGTGGATGGGGTGGCTTCAAGAGTGCAGAGTGCAATCCAGATGAGACAGGTGAGATAGTACACGACAGGCATTGAAGCAGCTTGTATCTATTCCTAGAATGGTACTGTACCTTGCGCATGTATTGAGTGATGATGTGTTGTATTGACTATTGTGTAGGTGACGTCTGCAATGGGAGGAGTTGTGAAATCAATGGATGCAGCACTGAAGTCCATGAACCTGGAAAAGGTACTATTCATTCATTTATGTATTGTTTTAACTATGAGTTCTAGGTGGCTAGCATCATGGATCAATTTGAGCGCCAGTTTGAGCACCTAGACGTGCAAACCCAGACCATGGAGGAAGCCATGAGTGGTGTGACCACCCTAACTATTCCAGAAGTGAGTTCCCGAGTTCCCAAGCTCCCTCTTCCTTTGTGCTTGCTAATTCATCCCTTTCCCTTCCATGTAGGATCAAGTGACTAATCTCATGATGCAGGCATCAGATGAAGCTGGGTAGGCAATGTTTGCTTTGCTTTTTATAGTCATTTCACCTTTAACTTTTGCAGCCTGGATTTGAACCTTGAACTCCCCACCAATCCTACTGGAGTCGCCTCTAGCGCTACTGAACAGGTATCTTATCTTGTACTGTAACTGTGGCTTGTTGCGACATTATTATTTTCGTCCAGGATGATCTATCAGCTAGGTTAGCCCAGCTAAGGAACTCTTGAACTTCACCCTTCTCTATAATTATCCACATGAACATCGTGCTTTTTTGAAAGCACTCTTATTGCATCATGTGTTACTATCCGTCATAGAATTTGTGTCCCAGTATTTTGATATCATGTGAGTGTACATAAAAAATATAAAAAGATGGGTCTGCTATAACTGCCCGAGATCTTGCACTGCCTGGTCAAATTGCTCATCATCATCCTCATCACGGTCCAGTTTCATGGAGACTCTCTTAGAATCCTTTGGTTTTCTGGAGGATTGTCTAGAATTGAGGGACTGGATCGTTGAGCCCAACTTTTCCAGAGCTTGAGTGAGTTCTGTGAGTTGTCCGTCCTCCCTGTCCTCCCCCACGGCTGTGTTGCTGGCTGTGTCGGGTGCCATCTTAGATTGATCAATCTCAAAGTGCTTTATCGTCAGTTTCTCCTGCATTTCTCTAATATCCTTCATCTTCTGAAGCATGTCTGAATTACCTGTGCATATTAGTGAGTAAGGAAATCAGTCATGAGGCAAAATGAGCTCTCTATTGGCCAAACATACCAAAGGCACTGAGTCTTCCATGTTCAAAGTCTACTAAAAGCTGTCTCAAGGATTCTTCAGACTGTTTCACCGTCTCTGTTGGAAACCTAGTCTTGTGCTTCAACGAGGAGCTTTTGGTTTTAGGACTTCTGGTATTTCTGCTGGGCTCATGAGATCTCACTTCTTCAACATTCACTGGCACAGAAGACGCCATTTTTGTCACATGACTTTGATAGGGCCCCGCCCACACCCCAGCGAAAGGTAACATGTGCTAGGAGGTCACGATGAAGTGAGTTAGTTATGATGCTATCTCTTTTAATCGTGAGGATAGCTGACATCCTTACTGGTTTCTGTTGCCAGGTCTCTGTGATAATAGATTCTGTTGTCTCCATGTAGGATAGAATTGTGTCATTTTAGTCAGCAGAAGATTTACCCCAGCAGAGGTAAAAAGTACATCAGAATTGATGGAAAGGTTGGTCTAATTGTTGGTCTAATTGACTGTATTAATCAATGTGGGACTTCTGTTTTACTGGCATAGCATGTGTGGATAAAGTGGGTAGAATGGGCATTAATTGGAATAATGCCTGGCACACACATTATAGGTATTTAATTTTGCCAATGGAAAGAGTGAGAAGTCATTCTTCATGAAACGCAACCCTCGTGAAATCAGATGGACTGTGTTGTATAGAAGAAAGCACAAAAAGGGTACTGATGAGGAGCAGAAAAAGAAAAGAACACGAAAGACACAGAAGTTCAGCCGAGCCTACACTGGGGTAACCATGGATCAAATCATGCAGAAAAGAAACCAAACATCAGAAGTGAGAAAGGCCCAGAGAGAGCAGGCTATAAGGTAACGTGGAAGGTGTACGACCATTGATCTGATCTGATTATTTATCAGATCTGCGAAGGAGAAAGCAGCTGCAAAGAAGAAGAGCAAGGTTCAGGCAGCAGCTAAGGTAAGAAAGTCCCTTCTTATCTAACTTGATGTTTTGTGTCTCTTCATTTCTAGATGGCACAGAAATCTCAGCAGTCAAAGGTCAAAGCACCAAAGGTGTTAGCCAAGGGTGGTGCTGGTCGAGTTGGAGGAAGACGTTGAACTTAAACCATTTGTCTGTTATTATGAGGATTTTCTTCTTTGCAATAAAGCTTTATATGGCCGGAGGTGCAAAGTACAGTCCTTTAGCCGCCACGTGGTTCAGGTCGTTCAAATAGATATACGGTATCTTACCCACAAAAGTAAAAAAATGGCCGTCGTCTAAAAGCTCCACCAATCTGGCCCTCGGAACTGAACTTTCTCCTTTGTTTTCTGCACAAGTCCCAGCTACTGGAACTTCATTGTATCGACTGCTAGGAGGAAGGTAGTAGTGAGAGCTGTATTTAGCCTCTAAGAACCTTGCTTGCTAGCTTTGAGTGAAAGGAATGAAGTTTTTTCTGAAGACATCGTGAACTTCAAAAAGCAAGAAACGAGTTGGATATGTATAGCCAGCAATATGGCGACACACAGTATCCACACGGGCCAGAACTGCGTGGTCAGGTGCCTGTGGATCCTCCTGGAGCTCCTGCTAGGTATCCTTTCATGCCCTACTATGGCCCAAAGGGGCCTGAGAGTGCTCAGTTTGCTGCAGCCATGTCTCAGAGATCCCCATATGGTGGAGACTACAGCAGCATGGGAACCCCTGAGGCCATGTACAGCCAAGGGTGGGGAAATTCGATGATGGCAGGGCACGGCTACATGGGGCCACATGGAGGAAAACCTGGCTCCTACATGCAGGTAAATGAATGAGGTAGAAATCAATACTCTGTGCCTTATTTTATCCCTTCCCTGAGGGAGGTTGCCTTTTTGCCGGGAAAATTTGCTGTTGGGAGGTTTGCAAGAGCTGGTATTTGGTGGAGGTGGTTGTGTGCTGTTTCTTTTTTGGAGGGAATTTGGGGTGTGCTCTATTATGTGGTTTTGGGGAATCTCCCTCCTGTGTTCCTCATCCCCTGCAGCCACTGGTTGAGTGCAGTTGACCACTCCCTCTGTATCTTTTGCTCAAACTGTCTTGCTTGAATTCCCCAAATACTTGTTTCAGCAGCTGTTTTTCTGTCTTTGTGTTTCCTTGTTTGGAGCTGTGAACTAATCAATTTTCTCATGTTGAGGTCCTTGAACCTACCCTTTCCCCTTATACCTTGGTTGGTGGCGTGCTCTTCCCTAATACCTGCGAAGGTGAAGAAGCTATAGTGGAGTAGGGGCTCTTTCTTCCCTGCTGAGGGTATAGGGTATAGCCCTTGCCGAGTTGGCCAGAGGTGTGCAAAACTAGGTGTAACTGTCGATTGGGGTTGCGATTAATGACAATTGGGGTGGAAGGTGTAAGGTTTGACTTGCCGATTGGCATACTGCATTTTTTACGTTCTTTTATTTCACTTCTTCACTTCATTTCATTTTTTTAACCTCTTTTGCAGGGTATGGGCAGTTACCCAGGAGCTGCTCCCGGCTACCCAGGTCCCCCTCACTCCTATCCCTCTGGTGGCCAGTACCCCCCTTACCCTGGGTCCTCGCCAATGCCAGGAGCCCACCCAAGCCTGATGCAGCAGCACGTGGGAGGCAGGCACAGATTCACTCCCCCTACAGATGGGTCTAGCTCCACAGGCACTAGGCCAGACTCTGTGGAAGGCACTCCATACCCGGTATGATATACTCATTGGGGGGGGATACTAGTAATTTACTAGGATATGTTGGGATACTGATAGATTACTGCTTGAGATAACCAGTTGGGAATACTTTAACACTCTATGTTGGGGTTATGGTTGATCCGTGTGTTTTGACTTTTTAGACAATTGTTATACTTCCAACATGTGTTGCCATGTGACTCAGTATGTTCATTCCCATTGGTGCACTGTAGTCAGACCAGTCTGCTTAGGATCCTTAGTAGTTAGTGCAATTTTTGCAGTTTACTGCTTGTCATTCAGAGTCCACTTTCACTTATCCCCACTGCATAATTAATCCTTGTGCTTTAATTGGAGTGTGCAGCTAAGAGGTACAACTTATCCCTACTGTGATAACAATAACTGAACTAGAGTGGCTGTGTGGAGTGTGCAGCGAAGAGTTATGACATGTGCTTTAATTGGAATATGCCTCTATATGCATAGGGTGGCGTTCCTGGCAATGTTCTTCCTCCTGGTGTTGGGAGTGGGAATCCAGCAGGTTGGCAATCCCAGGGTCTACCTCATGGAGGAGCTGGAGGGGGAGGGGGAGGAAGCAGAAGCTACGGAGGAGACCAGGTAAAAGTGAGTGAGTGAGTGAATGAATGAATCATGTGTGCTGTTATGGAATAAACTCTATTATAAGGGAGTATAGGGAGTATAGGGATAAGAAAGAATAGGAGTTTATGTTAGTGTGACTTTCTTTGCAGCCGTCTCCTGCTTCTGTCCCCCCTGGAGGAGGGGGTGGGGCAGGGGGAGGGGCTTGGCATGGCCCTCCCTACCAGAGTCCTGAGTACCCCACTGGCGGGTCGTCCACTCCCAACAACTCCCGAGGAGTGGCCCCTTCCCCGTCTTCCAACTCCTCCAAGTTACAACCCAAGGAGAAGGGGATCCCCAAGGGCATGCAGGGAGGTGTGGCTTCCCAGCCGCTCTCCCAGAAACAGCAGATGGACCTTCTCTCCCCGCAAAACTCAGAGCTACCCAAGTCCAGCTCGCTATCAAGTCTTCGTGATCATCTCTTGGCTGGCACGACTGCGTCAGCTTCATCGAGTCAGCAGTACGCCTCCTATAGCAGCCCCAGAATGGGGGGAGGGGAGCAGCAGCACCAGGCGTCACCTCTAACCCCTTCCACCAACCTTCCCATGACCCCTGAGTCCGGCTCAGTGCACTCACCGCGTGTCAACGCTGCTCCGAGCATGACAGCTGCTAGGCAGGACTCCCAGCTCTCCTCCAGCGGCCAGAGTATGGACCAAGATTCCTACTCCAGACAGAACTCTTCTGTAGCAGTGGGGGTGAAAGGGGGTGTGGCCACCCCCTCACAATCGGAAGGTGACACCAGCAGAGGGGGGATTCCACTCCCAGTGGAAAGCATACTTGGTATTCACGATGACCCCCCACTGGTGGGAGTACAGCAGTCATCACCACCACTCAGTAACTCTTTGAAGGGCGGGGCAGCAGGAGGGGGGGGGGCCAAGTCAGATGGGAGTAATTTGAGTTCGCCTCGTGCAATACACAGTCCTCTTGGTGGTGGAGGAGGGGGTAGTGGTGGTATGTTGACTCCAAATGTAGTGGTGGGAGGTGTGCAGGACGGGCGGAATCCGGCACCAGGGAGACCCGAGCTGCTTGGCTTCCCAGCAAGATCTCCTTCCTTTCGCTCAGAGAACCAACCCTCTCCACTCACTGAGGATGTGAAAATGGTGAGTTCAGGAGAGTATCATATCCAGATGGGTGTATTTATGATCTATCATTTGCAGGCAAGAAAGCTAACAATGTCACCTGTTGACAGGAGTCATCCAGTGAGTTTCTAAATAATGCACACCATT